>ORMF010183795.1_pt1 | contig 29490 bp, 37 predicted proteins | sample 1779871 | NCBI WGS metagenome assembly ORMF01 (sample SAMEA104232316, study PRJEB22302) | groundwater metagenome | biome: forest; feature: aquifer; material: groundwater | place: USA | collected 2011-08-07 | depth 5.4 m | reverse complement strand
CCGCCAACGCTTTAGTGGCGGACACCTTCCAATAACTTTTTAAAACCCCCACCACTAAAGCTTTGGTGGGTCCCCCATCCTAATTGGTGGGGGAAGTCCGCCAACGCTTTAGTGGCGGACACCTTCCAATAACTTTTTAAAGACTTCTCTCCCTTTACCTGTTTTAAAAAATCTTTCTCTTTTTAAAGCAAGCTCTTTGCTCTCAAAAGATTCAAAATAAATTAGGCGGTAGGGGATCCCTTTTCTTGTAGAAGAGTTCTCACCTCGATTATGTTGATGAATTCTTCGCTCAAGATTATTTGTACTCCCCACATACTTCCTTCCGCTATTATCACTTTCAATGATGTAAACATAATAACTCATTCATCCTCTCAACAAAGACTCCTATAATCTAACCAAAAAATACTCAAATCATTTTGAAGAGCGCAACTTCTTAAAAAATTCGGATAAAATTTGAGAGCACTCTTTTTCAAGAACGCCAGAAGTAACCTCTATTTTATGATTCAATCGAACATCAGAGGATAAATCATAAAGCGATCCACACGCCCCTGCTTTGGGATCTTTGCATCCAAACACCAGCTTCCCCACACGCGCCTGAATCATCGCGCCCATGCACATCAGGCATGGCTCAAGCGTGACATAAATCGTGACATCGCTTAAGCGCCAGCGTTTTAATTTTTTGGAGACTTTGGAGAGAAGATAAATCTCGGCGTGGCCCAAGGGATCTTGTTTGGTCTCTCGCAAATTATGGGAACGAGCGATGATTTTGTCTTTTATCAGGGCAACAGCACCTACAGGGATCTCCTGGCGTTTGGCTGCTTTTTGAGCTTCGCGGAGGGCAAGTTGCATGGCATAAAAATCTTGCGATTGGTTTTTTATCATAAAATTGACCTACCAAACTGTTCTCAATGTAAAAATCTGTAAAAAAACACTTAAAACTGCCCAACTCATCTTTAGATCTTAACAAAAAAAACTAGCAACTCCTTTTGATTCAAGACGATAATCCTAAACAGAGATAAAGTGACTGAAATTATTAAAAAGGAGAACTCCAATGTCTTTTGATGCAAAAAAATTAGGAAAAGATTTAGCCAATGCAGCCCTTGATAGAAAACTTTCAAAAGCAGAAGAGACTTACATTCGTGAACAAGCCTCAAAAGGTGCCTACGGCCTTGAAGCAAATGGAGCTTTTTCCGTCACTGACCAAATGGATGTGGTTTTACAAGATATCGGTGATGGACGTCTTGATGAAAAATACCAAAGGAAAGCTCCTATTAGAGGCATTTGGGTAGATAACCACCTCATCACTCTCAAACGCGAATTTTCACGTAGCCTCGCGAAATCTCTTTTAGAAATTCTAATGGATCCAAATAAAGACGCCGCTCGCACAGCCTTCTTAAGTAATCCTGATAATCCTGCCCGTCTTCTGGAAAGCACCCGATACATGTCGAGCTTTGGAGCAGAAGAAGAAGATTACACAGAATTTCACATGCGTGTTCTTTTAAGTTATGTTGGAGATTCAAACCCCACAATGCACGACATGGCAGTTCAAACTATTCACGCCATTGCTTCTACGAGCACTAACTATGCTTTTGGCCACCCCTTGAGCCGAGACTTGGCAAAAATTATTGTGGACCCCCAGGAAACTGCCCTCCGGCGAAATGCCGCCCTACGCGCAACTCCAGATGATCAGCGATCTAAAGCACTGGGTTTTTTAAATTCCCATAACTTGGGTGATCCAAGCAAATCATTAGATGGCTTTTATGACTCCTCTACAATAAGTAAAACTCCGCAACCCCAAGATGTACGGCCCTTAAGTCCAGGAGAATTTGTAAAATTCAGACTAAGTACCGTGGAGAAAGAAATTGACAAGGGGGAAACCATAAAAGCAACAGGGATCCCCACAGCAGAAGGAAATGTATATGTTGGAGAGGGAGTGATTGCAGAGATTGTGAGTCAAGATCAGGATATTTATACTGTAAAGTTTAGCGGTGTAACAGGTGGGGCTTGGTTAACAAATTATTTCCCAGAGGCTAGACCCAGAGCTCACTACTCCTCTTATGGCCTGTCAGTAAAGAGTCTCAGAGTTCCAAGGTCTGCGTTGCAACCTTTATTTCCTGAGAAGTAAAGGTTCAAAAATTCCCCCGCACCTTTAAAGAAGTATGTTTAGCCATGTGATTAAAATAATTGTCATCGTGCATCACTATCAAAATCCCTGACCCCACCACTCCCTTACTACTTTCCTCAAGGGAACAGCCCTTGCCATATGATCCAGATCATTGTCATCCGGCCATTAGCGGGCAATGTTATCGACAAGATAACAATCATTAAAAAGGAGGATCCTATGTCTTTTGATGCCCAAAAATTAGGAAACGACTTGGCCCATGCGGCTTTGGATGGCCAACTGACTTCTGCAGAAGAAACAAATATTCACGCACAAACCCTAAAAGGCGCTTATGGCCTTGAAGAGAACGAGGGGCATTCGGTTAAGGAACAAATTGATGTGGTTTTAAGGGATGTGAGAGACGGACAACTCGATGAGAAATATAAAGGAGAGCCCCTTGCCATCCAAGGGGTTTGGGGAGATCAGTACCTTGCTCTCAAACGCGAATTTTCACGCAATCTCGGCAAAGCTCTTTTAGCCATTCTGCAAGGGAAAAACCCTCAAGAGTTCCTGAAAAATCCGGATAATCCTTCTCGACTGCTCGATTGCGCCAAATTTGCAGATCTGAGCGGGGATCTTACGAAAATAGTGCTGGATCCCGGAAAACCGTCCACCGTACGCAATGCAGCTCTGCGAGCAATTCCGCCAATACAACGACAGGCAGTCCTTGAGAGTATTGCAAAGAAAGCCAGCGACAAAGATCTCTATAAGCCCGTTCCGCTCTCTTCAACACCACAAAACAATCTGAGAGTTTTAAACAAAGGGGAATTCGCAAAATTTGTGGTTGATTCTGTTTATCTTTTCACAACCATAGAGGGAAAACTATATGGCGGCTTCGGCTACATTGCAGAAGTATTGGGGCAAGAAGAAAATATCTGTACGATAAGACTAAGCCCTTTCCAAGGGTTTGGCTATTTATCGAGACGTTCCGAAAGAGGGGTGAAGCTCCCCAACCTCCATCCTACAGATACTTCGGAACCGGAAGAAGTTCGTATTCCAAGATCCGCTTTGCAACCTCTGTTTTAACAAGGGGTAAGGGTTCAAACATACATGCGGAGGGCTTTCGGCAACACCTCAAACCTCACCGGCAGCTCGCCCAACATTTCTCCATCTCCCTGCAGAAAAACGGGATGGGGAGAAGTGGATTGTACTTCTAAAAAAGAAGACCGAAAGTGATGAATCCCCTTCCCTTCAATCTTTTCGCCTTTGAGGAGTGGAACGAGATAGCGGAGAAAATCAAGAATATTTACTTTCTCCACCAAAAAAATATCGAACAAACCATCGGCGATTTCGGCCTCGGGGGCGATACAAAGCCCGCTTGAAAAATAGCGCCCGTTCGCCACAACGCCCATCACCATTTCTTTGAATTGAAAAGTTTTTTCTGAAATCTTTATTTCTGCGGAAAAAGAACGAAAAGTAAAAAGTGTTTTGGCAATGGCCCCGAAATACGCCGCTTTGGCGCCCCAAAGCTTGGAAGCATTATTCACGATTTGCACCACATTGCCGCCCAAACCAAAGTCGGCGATGTTGAGGAAATAACGATCAGCATCTCTCGTTAAAATCCCCCCTTGCCCCCCTTTGTCAAAGGGGGGTTGGGGGGATTTTGAAAATGAAATCTTTCCCACATCCACCATGCTCGTTTTTTCTTCCTTCAAGCGTTGCAATATTTCATTGGGGTTTGTTGGCCAACGCAGGGTTTTTACAAAATCGTCTCCTGTGCCCAGGGGGAAAACTCCCAAAGTGACCTGGGAATTTTTTTTGGGATCCCGCATTAAAGCATTCACGACAGCATTTAAAGTTCCATCGCCTCCCACTGAAATAATTTTTCGAAAACCTTTTTGAAGAGCCAGATGGGTTTGTCGCATCACATCTTCATGGGAAACCGTAAACACAAATTCAAAAGGGCCCAGGGCCATCCTGATTTTGGAAGTCACCGTCGGCCACAAGCGGCGGGCACGCCCGCCCCCGGAGCTGGGGTTGATAATAAAATAGGGGGTATCACGACGTATAGGCATGGCTACTCACCCAAAACATGAAAGAGTTGTTCTTGAAGATCCGTCACTCTTTTATCTTCTTCCATTTTTATTTTCCCTCCCCACCCGATCTTGGGAATTTCTTGCCTCAGCAATTTCTCCCATTCCAGATTTAAACCTTCCTGATTTTGATACTTCACTTGGCCTTCTAACAAATACGCCACTTGAGGGAGAAGCACTTTTATCCTATTTGCTGAATCCGCCCACTCCAGTAACAAATACATCCCTTCTGATTTTTCGAAACGATAAAAGCTTCGGGGAATTAATTCTCTGCGACTTAAATTTTGTTCAATAAGATAAGTCTCTTCCAAAGAAGAAACGGTGATGCAGGTATAAGCGACAAGTTCGGGAAGATCAAAAATTTTTAAAACGGCCTGCTGAATATTTCCCAAATGCTCCTTGCTTCCCAAAATCAGATTCTTCCAGGAAGGGCCTGTGGCTTGGCGTGGAACGATGGGAGTGTGAACCCTCTCCCCTGTTTTTGTTTTCAACCCCAAGGCCACGCAAAGATCAGGCAACTTCCCATACTTTAGAGAATAAAGATTGGAAAGTTTTTGAGCCAGCGCTTCTTTCAAAGAAACCTGATTATCCGGCGGAACAAAATACCCCAAAGTATGGTTTTGAAGACTCAGTTTTTTTTCGATGTCGGAGATCAGACAATCGGTGTTTACAGTGAGAAGATAAGAAATTTTATCGATGTCGAACATAAAAATCTTTCTCTCCCCCTTTGCAAGGGGGAGATTAAGAGGGGGTAGAGGTTTGCAAAAGCTAGTAATTTTAACAAGCTTCTACCTCCCCTTAATCCCCTCCTTACAAAGGAGGGGAAACTCTTTTCACAGTCCTAATTTTCCAGGATTTAAAATACCCTGTGGATCCAAATTTTTTTTCACCTTTTTTAACCAATCATGCAAAGGCCCCAGCTCTTGCACAAAAGCTTTGGCTTTTAAAAAACCAACGCCATGATGATGGCTGATCGTTCCACCATGCTCATGACAAGCTTGCAAAGCACAATCCCAAATCTTTCGATGAAGTTGTAAACTTTTTTCTTCTCCACGCGCATAAGTAGCAAAGGTAAAATAAATCGAGCAGCCTTCTGCGTACGCGTGAGAAAAATGGGCCATCACCAACGCATGGGGAGCAATGGCTTTGCGCAGCGCTTGATACAATTCTTCGAGCCGAGCCCAAGAAGTGGCCACTTCCATCGTATCGGCAAAACAATTTTGCTGCATGAGCGGCCCCATTTTAAAAGCAACATTGTAACGCCGCTCAAGCCACTGAAGGCCCACGGCTTCTCCCAAACTCACGCCCTTTTCTTGTTCACAAATTTTGAACACTTCCTGAAATTCATGGTTTACTTTCCAGGCCGGGCCTTCAAATCCCAGGATCATCAAACTTTTTGAAAGGGATAAGTCGATCAAACGATTTAAAAGAGTACTTTGTAAAAAAAGAATTTTCAAAGAACGAGACATTAAAAATTTTTGGGCAGATTTCAAAAAACCAGTTTTCTTTTCAAGAGAGGCCTCATCGTGATGTTTTAAAAAAAACAAGGAATCGAGAGGATCGTAAAGCCGAACCACGGCTGGCCTATATCCCTTCTGCATAAAATGGCGGATGGCGTTTAATCCTTTTGAAAGATCAGAAAAATGAAAGGCCCCATATTTTTGAATTTCAGGCTGGGGATGAATTTTTAATTTTGCCTGGGTGATCACTCCCAAAGTTCCTTCGCTACCCATGAATAATTCCTGAAGATTGAACGGAGAAGAAGCTCGCAAATTGAGCACACGCCCATCGGCCAAACACACGGTGAACTCTTCCACCATGTCTTCTATTTTTCCGTACTTCGTTGAAAGCTGTCCTGCGGAACGACAGGCCAAATATCCTCCGAGCGTTGCGCTATCAATCGAAGAAGGAAAATGGCCCAGTGTAAAACCGGCTTCATTTAATTTTCTTTCCAACACAGATCCCAAAATGCCTGCTTCTGCCGTCACGGTCAGGGTTTGCGGATCGATGGAAAGAACACGATCCATTTTTTGCAGATCTAAAACGATTCCCCCTTTTAAAGGAACGGCTCCGCCACAAACTCCAGAGCCTGCGCCATAAGGCAACAGAGGGATCTCATGTTCATTCGCAATTTTTAAGAGAGAAGAAACTTGTTCGGTAGAAGTAGGCCAAACCACCACTTCAGCAGGATGATGCGCATGACCTTCGCGAATTTCCAGGAGAGAAGGCGTGGAGCAATCACGTCCATGGCCTATGAGGTGACTTTCGCAAGTGGAGACATTATCTTCTCCACAGATTTTTTTAAATGGTTCGAGGATAAAATTTGATTCCACTGTCACCCTCTCCCTGACCCTCTCCCCTCAAGGGAGAGGGAAATTTAATTTTTCTTGAATAAATAAAATTCCCTCTTGAATAGGAACCCCATTCGGGCATACTTTTTCACATTCTCCACACTCGCTGCAAATCGAAAAACTTGTACTGAGCGAAGTCGAAGTATCCAATTTTGCCGCCCACAAATCATTAAACGACCGGGTATAGCTATTCGCAATAAAACTAGGCCCTGGAAATTTTTCTCGTGGGGTTTTCAAAAGCGCCGGACAAGCCGTGTCGCAAAACCCACAGCCAATGCAGGCGGAAAGACGGCGAAGCAGTTGTGTGTTTTGAGAAGTGAGCGGAAGCATTCCCCCATCTTTTTGATAGTGATTAAAAAAAGTTTTTAGCCCCTCATGTCGAAACAAAAATGGTTTTTTGAGAAAGTGGAGAATAAAGTGGTAAGCAAGATTTAAAATAGCAAAAATCTTTTTGAAAGGCCCTGTTTTACTCATGCGCTATTCAAGCTACTCAAAGCCCATCAAAGCAGCAATCGTAAAGTGAAGGATTATTCCGGAATCGGTTGCACAAAAATACGCGCGAAAATCGTCGGATTGAAATCAGACGGTTGATCCCTCTTAAAATAAGGACCCGTTTCGTCTTCTCTGCGAAAAACAGAAGCATCGATACGGCCTTCCAGCCCTGCTCCAATAAGGCCGGGAAGCTCACCCCAAATATTTTTTAGAGGAGTTTGAAGCGTTACCCCCAGGGTTTCTGAAAATAGGTCTTGGTGTCGATCTGAATCCAAAACCGCTTTTGGATCCCGAATATATTCCACGCGATTTGCGACATAGAACCAATCGGCAGGAGCCCATTTCATATGAATAGCCAACCCTTCCCAAAATTCATTGGAGAGGGTCTTCGGCTGTTTTTTATGCCCCACGGCAAGATCAGCAGTCAGTGTAAAATCGGTTGAAAGCTTATAAGTATAAACGGCATCCACCAGATGGCGCCAACCCTCTGATTCTGGCCCTGCGAGATAACTTGCAACCACACGATGTTCAGGAGAAATCATCCAATCCAAGCCTGCAATTAAAGTAGGGCCCGAATCATGAACCAAAAATCCATCTGAACCTGTACCGATTCCTAATTTTGCAATGAAATTAGAAGTGGTTTTATCCGCAGCATCTTTTTCTTCAAAAACAGTTTGCTCTGCCAGGAAAACGCCAGCTGTAATGGGCTCATTGAAAAAAATTCCTCCCAGGGCACCCAGTGGATTTAAAGGACCATCGGGCACTTCTGCACAAACAATGGCTGGAATCTGTCCGAATTTCAGCACCAATCCAGCAAGAGCAGGAAAATAGACATCCATATGAGCTTCTTGCAGACCCAGATATAAAGTTCTGGTGTCTTCTCGCTCAACAGTAGTGGGATCATCCGCTGGCCCCGCAACACGGAATTTAATAGAACCTTTGGGAATAAAAGCCCCTGAATCAGATCCCAAACTAAAAGCCACACGACCTCCAACAGGAGTTGTGGAATTCGCAGGCAGTTCTGCAGAAGCCTTGATTAAATTAAGCCTTAAACCCTCGGTAGGATCATTGGCATGGTAAGTATTCACTCCATTTTTAGGATTCAGAAAATTGTCACTCACACTGCTTTGAAAAAACAAACTCCACTTGAGCGCGTCTCTTAAACTTTTCGTGGATTCTGCAATTCTTGTAAGATGTAAGTCCGGAATAAGGGCCAAGGCATCATAGGTCTTTAAAGGATCGATAAAAACTTCAAAAGAATAGGGAATAAAATTTGCCGTGACAGGAAAATCGCCAGGATGCTCCCCTTCGGCTGATCCCATTTCAGCACCCACTTTAAAAGAAGGAGTTAAAATTCCACCGAGCAACATCGCTGCAAGCCTGCCACTGACTCCACTAGAATAAGTATTGTGAAAATTGGCTCGACGGCCATCAATATCAAGCCCTGTAGAAGAATCAGAAAAGTTATGATTCCATCCGCCATAAAAGCCAAACGCCAAGAGAGGATGTAAAAATAATTCTCCCCCGACCTCTACTCCAAAGCTGTTTCGTGTCAGACGATCTGATCCTGAAGAAAAGGCACTGTGAGAAAAAGCGGCTTGATAGGCAAAATTGAAATGATTTCCCAAAGAAGTCGCATGACCTGCGAGAAGGGAAAAACCATTGAGCCCATCCTTTGAAAGGGGAACTTTACCGCTTTCTTTTAAATAATAAGAGCCTACTCCCAGTTGTAATCGATAAAGTGTAAAAGCGCCTGCCATAATAAATGCTCCAATTCTCCCCCTCGTTCCTTACAGATTTTATCGGCATTTGCCGAGATAAGTTGCTAATTTTATTTCAAAAAAAGAAATAAAAAAGGCCCCGTGTTGCGGGGCCCCGAAGAAGTTTCTTCTTCTAAACATTAAATATCAAAATACAACGCATATTCATAAGGGACCGGTCGCAACTTCACAGGATTGATTTCGTGTTCGGTCTTGTAATCAATCCACATTTCGATGGCATCTTTCGTGAACACGTCTCCCTTGAGCAAGAATTCGTGGTCTTGTTTCAAGGCCCCGATGGCTTCTTCCAAAGAACCGGGTGCGGTGGGAATATTTTTCAATTCCTCGGGAGAGAGTCCGTAGATGTCTTTATCCAAGGGTTGACCGGGATCGATCTTGTTTTCGATTCCGTCGAGACCTGCCAGCAACATCGCCGAGAAAGCGAGATAGCCGTTACACGAAGGATCGGGAGTTCTGTATTCCAAACGTTTTGCCTTGGGTGAAGGCGAAATCATGGGGATACGAACCGCCGCGCTTCGATTGCGAGAAGAGTAAGCCAAGTTCACAGGCGCTTCAAAACCAGGCACCAAACGACGATAAGAATTGGTGGTCGGATTGGTGAAAGCACAGAGGGCACGCGCATGTTTTAAAATTCCGCCGATGTACCAAAGGCCCATTTGAGAAAACCCGCCGTACTTGTCACCGGCAAAGAGGGGTTTTCCTTCTTTCCACAAGCTTTGATGGCAGTGCATGCCAGAACCATTATCATTAAAAAGAGGCTTGGGCATAAAAGTAACGGCTTTATTATGTCGACGTGCCACATTTCTCACGACATATTTATACCACATGAGTTGATCGGCTTGTTTGGTGAGATTGGTAAAACGCATGTCAATTTCACACTGACCGCCGGTGGCGACTTCGTGATGTTGGGCTTCAATGCGAATCCCCAACTTCTGCATTTCCAGACACATTTCCGAGCGGATATCATGAAGAGTATCGGTGGGAGGAACAGGAAAATATCCTCCTTTATAAGGAGTTTTATATCCCAAATTGGGGTTTTCTTCTTTGCCAGAATTCCAGCGCCCTTCGACAGAATCCAAATGATAATAACCAAAATTACAGCCTTGATCGAAACGGACATCATCAAAAATAAAAAACTCGGCTTCAGGTCCAAAATAAATCGTATCGGCCAAGCCGGTTGTCTTTAAATATTTTTCTGATTTTTTGGCAATATTTCGGGGGTCACGGGTATAAGCCTGTTTGGTAATAGGATCTGCAATATCTACAATCAAAGAAAGGGTGGGATGTTGCATAAAAGGATTCATCACCGCAGTCTCTGGATCGGGGATAATGAGCATGTCTGAAAGATTAATCGGCTGCCAACCACGGATAGACGATCCATCGAAACCAAAACCTTCTTCAAAGGAAGCTTCACTGAGCTCTGAAATAGGAACTGTGAAATGTTGCCATATTCCCGGGAAATCAATGAATTTGAAATCAACAAATTCAACCTTATTCTCTTTGGCAAAAGAGAGTACTTCTTTGGGTGTCTTACTCATTTTTATTGCTCCTTTCGATTCTTGTTTTTTTAAAATTATCCCTTCGACTCTTCCAGGCAGGAACTAAACTGCATTAGCGCCAGTCTCGCCGGTTCTAATCCTGATCACTTCCTCCACTGAAGTTACAAAAATTTTTCCATCTCCGATTCGACCTGTTTTAGCTGCTTTCTGAATCGCCGCCACCACTTTTTCAACCTGGTCATCGCCGACAATAATATCGAGTTTAATTTTCGGCAAAAAATCGACGACGTATTCTGCACCGCGATAAAGTTCGGTATGCCCTTTTTGTCTTCCAAAACCTTTGACCTCTGAAACCGTGAGACCTTGAATCCCGGCTTCTTGCAAAGCGGTTTTGACTTCGTCCAATTTAAAAGGTTTGATGATGGCTATAATTTGTTTCATAAAATCTCCAAAAGATGCGGCGTGGGTACCACAGTCATTCTAAAAGTGTCTACCTTAAAAATGAAGCAAGCTTCGTGCCAACAAGATATTTTTTTATTTCATTTTGATTTTGAAGAGTTGTGTGAAAAATGAGGGGAATAGAAGCAAAAAAAATGCCTAAAAAATAATCGATTGCATAAAAAATAGGGCTCCTTATGTCTTCCACCTGGATTATCGATGCTTTTAATCTCATTCGACAATCTCAAGACTTGTCTGAAATTGAAGCTTTAAGTTTAGACAAAGCAAAAGCACGCCTACTTTCCCGGCTTAAAAATTTTTCGGAAGCCTCTGGGGAAAAAATCATCTGTGTTTTTGATGCCACAGGAAGCACCAATGCCCAAAGAATGGAAGAGCCGCACGGCCCTGTAAAATTTATCTATACCAAGGCCTTTGAAATTGCCGATGAGGTCATCATCGAAATGGCAAGGGAGAGAAAAGAGTCTGCCATTATCGTCAGTTCTGATCGTGAAATTATTGAGGCCTCTGAAAAAGCCGGAAGCACCACGATGAAATCCCAGGAATTTGACCGCATCCTTTATCAACTCGAATCCCAGGCTTTGGGAGAAAGTGACGAAGAAGAATCGGGTTTTGATCCCAAGCGTGGGCCCAAAAAGAAAGGCTCCGCCTTTAAGCGGCCGAAGAAGGATCGGAAGATTTATGGGAAGATTAAGAAGTGGTTGTGAGTCTTGACATTTGTACTGACAAAAATTATATTTGTACGTCTATGAAACAGATTTCTATCCGCGAAGATAAGATTAAAAAAACTTACCGCTTAAACCCCACCCTGATTGAAGAGGTGCAAAAAATTCTGGGGGCAAAAACAGAAACAGAAACTATTGAAAAAGCTCTCGAACAAATTCGTTTCAAAACCGAATTAAATAAATGGATTGGAAAAACCTCGGGCCGTTTTCCCAAGCTCTAAAGCATTTCAACTTTTAAAATGAAAGCTTTTCTAGATACCAATATTTATATTTCTCATTACCGATCTGGCTTACACCAAGAACTTCTTTATCAACTCAATTCCGAACATCTTCTCTACCTTCATGGTTTTGTGCTTGCAGAACTTTACGCAGGAGCTAGAACTCCAAAATTTATTCGGGAATTAAAACGCCTCGAAAACATTTTCTCCTCCCGAAACAGGATTATCATCCCCACTTTAAGAGATTTAAAAGAGGCGGGTCATATCGTTGCCCAATCCAAAAGTCACATTCAACTCAGCGACGCTGTTTTGGCTTCGAGTGCACGCCATGAAGGAATGATGCTGATTAGCGAAGATGGGGATTTTTTGGAAATCCAGAAAATCAGGGCTTTTACTTTTCAAAAGGTTTATTTGCATTAGCGTTTCGTACAAAACAACTACTGGACACACTCACTCCTTCACATCCTCCAAGGTCGCCTTATACATCGGTCTTCCAAAGAAAATAAAATTTAAGTTTCAAGCATTGTAATAATATCTCTAAATCCGCTCAGCACTCGAACAATTTCAATCGGAGAAACCTCACTTTTATAGATGACAAGATAATGACCCACCGGCCAAAAGCGCACCACCCGATGAGTAAGATCAGGACGGGAATGACCTATCTTTGGTAGATCCGCCAATTTTTGAAATGCTTCAAAAAATTTCTCAATCAAACGATCTGCAGCATTTAAATTGTGAGGGGCGATGTAATCCCAAATTTCTACGAGATCTGTTTCGGCGGGCTCAGAAATAAGATACGTTGTCACTTTTTAACCTTTTTATAGTCCTCGCTCCGTTTTTTCATGCGCTGATGGACTTCACTGCCGGGGCTATGCTTTCCCTGTGCAAGAGAGGATAAGCCAAGATCAACTTCCCGATTTAATCTGTCCACCTGATGTCGAAACTCCCGTTCACGCAGCAACCTCAGCCCATCCCGAATGACCTCACTTGCTGAATGATACAGGCCAGTTCCCACTTTTTCATTGATAAAACTTTCAAGTTCTGGGGTTAAAGAAATATTCATAAATTTCCCTCCATGCACTATAGATAACAATTTTTGTTGTTTATGGGAATATTTTTATACGGACAACCCATGACTGTTCTACAAAAGCTGACTATTTTTAACAAAACTTTCATTTCTTCCCAAAAAAGAAATTTGTGGCCAGTTTTTTCAAAATAATCCGCAACAAAATTTGCTTTGTTTCGATAATTAAATTACATCGCTGGCACGGCCAGTATAAAAAGAAAGTGGGAAAATTTTATGGCGATTCCAAAACCTAGTTTAAATACAAATCCTAACATCATGACTGTGCCTCCATCTGTTGAAACACCCAGTGCTACTGTCTCTGCTGTACCCCCCCGCTTCTCGGGTAACCCTCGATTGGTCTGATTCTCTGGTGGTTCGATGTGCAAGAAATATTGAAGAAAAATTGGGGATGGATCGTGAAAGCCTGGAAGGAAAAGCCAGTACTTTGGCGTGTTTACTAATGGGGCTCATCCCCTCTGCTCTTCAGACTCAAGAACCCGAAACGATTGCGGCTACCCATTACAGATCTCCAAGCTCCATTCCAGATTCTGCTCAAGCTCTTGTCATGGGTTTGAACTATGGGGAACCGACGGTAACTATTCCCAAATTGGGGACTGCTTCTGTACCGGGAGGAGGTGTGTCTGCCACTCAAATAGGCCTTATGTTTGCGGCAACCGTGATTGTTTTGGATCAACATTACGGCACTGATTTTAATTCCTCTTTGGAACATCGCATCGACTCTCTCAAACTCTATGCTTCTACCCAGTGGGAAAATTTTACTGCTGCATTTTCTCGTCACAATTTAGATCTTCGTAACTTGGGGGCATTTTCTCCTCTCACTGCAGATGCTTCTCCGGTGCAAGTGGCTAATATTACCCAAGAACAACAGGAGATTTTGGATGCAATAGACCGTGGGACACCGTTAACACTAAAACAAATAGATATTTTAAAAGCAGCTTTCGATAATCATGAAGATTGGTTATGGGAACAGAAACAGAAATATATAGACTATGTTGTATACGACCTAGCCGAACATTTTGCGAGCGAAGAAGAGGATATCTTGGAGGTAGTAGCCAATGGGGCACCATTAACGCCAAGACAATTTGCTTACTTAGGAAGAGCTGTCGATAATGATGAAGATTGGGCACTTGATCTTCTAGGGATTTGGAATCGGGGGATTACTCCTCAATGAGATGAGGGAAAAAATGGCCTCTCAATAAGACTGGTGTCCGACACACTCAGAGGCCATTGAGAATATTAGAATTTTAAAAACTCTTTCACAAAAAATTACGGCCCCGCTTTCTCATCAAGCCTCTCTTGACATTTGTACTGACAATAATTATTATTGTACGGCTATGAAACAGGTTTCTATCCGCGAAGATAAAATTAAAAAAACTTACCGTTTAAACCCCACCCTGATTGAAGAGGTTCAAAAAATTCTGGGGGCAAAAACAGAAACAGAAACTATTGAAAAAGCTCTCGAACAAATTCGTTTCAAAACCGAATTAAATAAATGGATTGGAAAAACCTCGGGTCGTTTTCCCAAGCTCTAAAGCATTTCAACTTTTAAAATGAAAGTTTTTCTAGATACCAATATTTATATTTCGCATTACCGATCTGGCTTACACCAAGAACTTCTTTATCAACTCAATTCCGAACATCTTCTCTATCTTCATGGTTTTGTGCTTGCAGAACTTTATGCAGGAGCCCTCACTCCAAAGTTTATTCGGGAATTAAAACGCCTCGAAAACATTTTCTCCTCCCGAAACAGGATTATCATTCCCACTTTAAGAGATTTAAAAGAGGCGGGTCATATCGTTGCCCAATCCAAAAGTCACATTCAACTCAGCGACGCTGTTTTGGCTTCGAGTGCACGACATGAAGGAATGATACTGATCAGCGAAGATGGGGATTTTTTGGAAATCCAGAAAATCAGGGCTTTTACTTTTCAAAAGGTTTATTTGCATTAGCGGGCAACTAATTTTTTAGTTTCGCCTTCGAAAAATGATCTCACCTTTTTCCACTCTACTTTAGAAAGCATGCGGGGGATGGGGCTTGCTTCTGCATCCTCAAAATAGACAAGGCTTTTAAAAAGATGCATGTGGTGTGAAGCCAGGGTTTTATATTTACGATCGTAAAATGATAAAATTTCTTTGAGAGAAATGTCTTGTTTCAGGATGAAAAAAAGATCGATAAAATCTCGTTTGATTCCTCGGGAGGCAATCGCATCCACTTTCATGGCTGCAATATCACGAATATCGGCTAATTGAACACTGTCAAAATCTTGAAACGGAAACAACACAGGATAGGGATAGACAAAGAGACTAAATTTTACTTTTTCAAATTGTCCAAGGATTGTGCCTTCGCTTTGTTCTTCAAGTTCAAATTTCCCCGTTTCCTGAAGTAAACGAATGATATTTTTTTCATCAAATTTTTGGGGTGTAAAAAAATCAAGGTCGATAGAAATCCGGTGCCCCAGTTGCAAGGCACAAGCAGTGCCCCCCGCAAGATAGGCATGTTTCAAAAACTTCGAACAACCTAATATTTCCAATGCCCTTGCGGTTTCTTTTGAGAGCGTTTTTTTAAACAAAGAATTTTCTCCCGAGGCAGATTATAAATGATGGCCCAAAAATTGGCGCTTTTAGGGGATACAAAACGAAACTGAAAAAGTACGTCTGCAATTTCCTTGGCAGTGTATTTCTTTTTCAGCCAACGATTTGCTTTTTCATCCCCTGCTTCCAGTATTTTCCCAATAATATATTGGGAGTCTTTGCTGACATCGAGGGTCAAAAGATCCACATCCCAAAAAAGCGGCTTTAAAAAATGAGGGGGGGTTTTCTTCATAAGAAACTTGATCCTAGCAGAGCATACTTATTTCTCAAGTTGTTTTAAGATAAAAACTCATTTCCACAGTTGCCTTTAGATAATATTCTCGTACCTCCAAAGTTGTTACAAATCTCATCACCGCTTCACATTCTTAATCAAAAATCTCATGCGATTAGATATTTCTCAAAATATTTCTCAAAATAATCCGCAACTAAATTTGCTTTGTTTCGATAATTAAATTACATCGCTGGCACGGCCAGTATAAAAAGAAAGTGGGAAAATTTTATGGCGATTCCAAAACCTAGTTTAAATACAAATCCTGACATCATGACTGTGCCTCCATCTGTTGAAACACCCAGTGCTACTGTCTCTGCTGTACCCCCCCCCCGCTTCTCAGGTAACACTCGATTGGTCTCAATCGATAATTGTTCGATGTCAACGAGGGCTTGAAGATAATTTTGGAATTGAAAGAAATTCTTTTGCAGGAGTCGCAAGCACTTTCGCTTGTTTTGTCGGTGGTATTGCACCTGTTTTACTGACTGATCCAGAACCCGAAACCATCGCTGCTGTAAATTACAGACCTTCATCCTCAATAGAAAATTCTACTCAACCCCTTGCTCTTGTCATGGGTTTGAGTAGAGGGTTACCAACAACTACTGCTTCAGGAATAGGAAATGCTTCTGTACCGGGAGGAGGTGTGTCTGCCACTCAAATAGGCCTTATGTTTGCAGCAATCGTGATTGTTTTGGATCAACATTACGGCACTGATTTTAATTCGGCTTTGGATCATCGAATCAATTCTCTCAAACTTTATGCTTCTCACGAGTGGGAAAGATTAGTCGATAAAATTTCTCCTCGGGTTGCTGATGCTGCGCCCATTCAAATATTAAATATCACCAAAGAACAACAGGATATTTTGGATAATTTAGAACAGGGGAAACCTCTGACACTTGAACAAGATAGAATGTGTCAGGATGCCATAGATAATAAGGAACCATGGCTGTTCCCTATAGCCATGGCACGAATCGAGATTGCGCTGTCAGCTTATCCCCTACTAGAGGCCATTCTTGATGATTTAGAGAACAATGTCCCAAAAAATGAAATTAAAATAATGATTGCGCAATACATGGAGCAGTTAATAGCCGATGCTTATCCATATTTAACAAGAGAAGCTGTTTTGCGAGCTTTTTTTGCAGAGTTCAATATTTTTTTGAGTATTTGTTCAAGCGATGAGGCATCAACTGTGCAAAACTTATTCCTCGAAGAGGGATCAATCAGAGGCCTTATTGGAGATGGCGGCTCGGGGGAATAAAATCTTATTTACTCCTTCACATCCTCCAAGGTCGCCTTATACATCGGTCTTCCAAAGAGCCGGTTAAAGCTGGTCCACGAAGAATTGTTTTCGCCTTCTTTTTCCGCCAAATCCAGAACGCCCTGAATTTTGGAATCCATATCATCCAAATAATGAACCATGATGGCTTCTAAAGTCATGGGGAGTTTGGGTGAGCCAAATTCCAGGCGGCCATGGTGAGCGAGGATGATATGCACAATGTGATTTTTTAATTTTTCGGGGAAATCAGGAAGCGCTCGAATTTTGTCATAGACCATCTCAACACCTTGGATGAGATGTCCCACGAGTTGGCCTTCATCGGTGTAACCAAAAGCTCTTTCGTAAGTGAGTTCGTAAATTTTTCCGATGTCGTGCAGCATCAGGCCCGTGTAAACCAAATCGGGGCTCACCTGCGGATAGTGCTTGAGCACGTCGCGCGCCAGTTCACACAAATGCACCACATGTTCTAAAAGCCCACCGATCCAGGCATGATGGTTGACTTTCGCGGCAGGTGCCCGCTTAAAAGATTTGGCAATTTGAGGATCTGTGAAAATGGATTTTAAAAAATTTTGAATCCAACTATTTTTGACGTCTTTCTCGATAAACCCCAAAAGGATTTGAAACATCTCGTCGATATTACGTTTGCTGACGGGCAGGAAATCTTCGATATTTACTTTTTCAGGATCCAATCGTTCGATCCGAATCACATTGAGTTGTACTTTTTCCTGGTAAACGACCGGTTTTCCCCTCACCCGGACAAAATCATTTTTTTCAAAACCCTTGCCGATGGCTTCCACATTATCCCAAACCCGTGCTTCCATCTCACCGGAACGATCCCCAAATTTTATACTGAGATAAGGTTTATTCGCTTTCGAGGTCAGCACAGACTTTTGCAAAACCAAAAAATCACTTTCGAAATTTTCGTTTTCTTTGAGATCTTTAATGAGGAGTTTAGGCATGATTTTGTTTTTACTCTGAATTTAAGAAAGATATCCAATGATATTTAACAAGGTTGACATCAAAACCCTTCTTGTATATTCGAGATAAACTCTTTTTTAAGGATGATGCTCCATGATCACTAAAATCGGTATTAACGGTTTCGGCCGAATTGGCCGCTCTGTTCTTCGGCAAATTTTACTTCAATCTTCACCTCTTGAAGTAGTCGCCATTAACGACTTGGCGTCGCCTGCTACATTGGCTCATCTTCTCAAATACGATTCAGTACATGGTGTTTTACCTCTTGAAGTAGAAGCCAATGAAAATTCAATTATTGTCAGTGGAGCGAAAATCCCCGTTTTAAATTGGAAAAATCCTTCGGAAGCCAAATGGGCCGACTTTGGAGCTCAAATTGTTTTGGAATGCAGCGGAATTTTTACTTCCAAAAAAGATTGCCTCGGCCACCTGAAAGGAAGTGTAAAAAAGGTAATCATCTCTGCACCCGCCACTGAAATCGATCTCACGGTGGTCATGGGCGTCAACGAAAAATCTTACCAGCCCGGCGAGCATCACATTCTTTCCAATGCAAGCTGCACCACCAATTGCCTGGCGCCTGTGGTAAAAGTATTGCACGAGCAATTTAAAGTTCGCCGGGGTTTTATGACCACCGTCCATTCTTATACCAACGACCAGAAAATTTTGGATGTCCCTCACAAAGATTTGCGTCGGGCCCGGGCGGCAGCGCTTTCTCAAATCCCCACGAGTACAGGAGCGGCCAAAGCCATCGGTCTGGTGATTCCAGAGCTGAAGGGGAAAATTGATGGCTTGGCCATTCGGGTGCCCACCCCCAATGTGTCTTTGGTGGATTTTGTTTGTGAAGTCGAAAAGCCGACGACCGCACAAGGCGTGAATGCTGCCTTAAAAGCTGCGGCTTCGGGTCCTTTAAAAGGAATTCTGGATTACACCGAAAAACCTCTGGTTTCTTCTGATTTTAATGGAAACCCTCACTCTTCTACGATAGATGCACTTTCAACCTCTGTCATCGAAGGGACTTTGATAAAAGTGATTTCTTGGTACGACAATGAAACCGGTTTTTCTGAACGCATGGTCGATTTGACAAAGTTAGTCGCCAGTAAACTTTGAGTATGATCAAAACTATGAACGAACTTCCCCTCGCCAAAAAAAAGGTTTTTATCCGAGTGGATTTCAACGTCGCCATCGATGAAAACGAAAAAATCGTCGATGACACCCGCATTCGCGCCGTCATCCCCACGATTCAGTACGCTTTGGCTCAAGAAGCTAAAGTTATTTTAGCTTCTCACTTGGGTCGCCCAAAAGGGGGAAAAGATCCCAAATTTTCTTTGCTTCCTGTCGCCGCTCATTTATCAAAACTCTTGGGACAAGATGTCATTTTCCCCGAAGATTGTGTGGGAGATGCCGTTAAAAAGCTGACCTCTGAAATGCGGGAAGGAGAAGTGATCCTTTTGGAAAACCTGCGTTTTCATCCCGAAGAAGAAAAAAATGATGCTTCTTTTTCAGAAAAGCTGGCGGCTTTGGCAGATGTTTATGTCAATGATGCTTTTGGCACTTTGCATCGCAATCATTCTTCTACCGTGGGCATGGTCAATTTTTTCAAACAAAAAGGTATTGGTTTTTTGGTGAAAAAAGAAATCGATTTTTTAGCCCGCGTCTTGAGTAACCCTGAAAAACCTTTAGTAGCCATTCTCGGAGGCTCAAAAGTTTCAGACAAACTGGGCGTTGTCGAATACCTGCTCACCAAAGTCGACGCCCTGCTCATTGGCGGAGCGATGGCTTACACCTTTCTCAAAGCTTCAGGCAGGCAAGTGGGAAAATCCATTGTGGATGAAAGCAAAGTTCACTTGGCTGCAAAATTTTTGGAACGGGCAAAAGTGAAAGGAATCCCCATTCTGCTTCCGGTGGACCATCAAGTGGCTGCCAAAGCAGCTCCCAATGTTCCTTGTCAAATTATCAGGGGAGATATTCCTTCAGAGATGATGGGGCTGGATATCGGGCCACAAACCGTGAAAAATTTTTCGGAAAAAATTGCCTCTGCCAAAACCATTCTTTGGAACGGCCCCTTGGGCCTCTTTGAAATCCCTCCTTATAATGAAGGGACTTTGGCCATTGCTCATGCCGTGGCCGATTCGAAAGCTTTTAGTGTGGTGGGAGGGGGCGATTCTGCTTCTGCGGTTTTAGAAGCGGGAGTGACCGATAAAATTTCGCATATTTCCACAGGGGGAGGAGCCACTCTGGCCTGCTTGGAAGGAAAAGTGTTGCCTGGACTCCGGGTATTGGAATAAAGGGAACAAATAAAAATATGGATACTCCCATCCCAAAAAAATCTCTCATTGTTGCCAATTGGAAAATGTACAACGATATTTCTGATTCCATCAAACTCGTCACCACTTTAAAAAATATTGTGGGAGAAATTTCAAAAGTTGAACCCGTCTTGGCTCCTCCTTTTACTTCTCTTTATTCGGTCTGGGTGACCATCCAAGAAACTCCTTTCAAGTTGGCCGCCCAAAACTGCTTTTGGGAAGACGAGGGCCCCTATACCGGTGAAGTTTCCGCTCCTTTTTTGAAAGATTTGGGATGCGATTATGTGATCCTGGGCCACTCTGAAAGAAGAATGCACTTTGGAGAAACCGATGAAATGATCAACAAAAAAATCCATGCCGCCCTGAGTTCAGAACTCACCCCCATTTTTTGCATTGGTGAAACGGAGAAAGAAAGAAAAGAAAACAAAACTTTTGCGGTGCTTGAACAACAAATTCGCAGAGGTTTAAACGAACTTTCCATGCACGATCTCGAAAGTTTCGTCATTGCTTACGAACCCGTATGGGCGATTGGAACGGGCAACACCGCCACCCCTTCCCAAATCGAGGAAGTTCATACTCACTTGAGATTTTTTCTTTCAAAACTTTACGATGCTCCCACCGCCAACGGAATTCGATTGATTTATGGAGGTTCTGTAAAACCTGAAAATTCCAAAGAAGTCATGCAAATCAATCATGTCGATGGTTTACTCGTGGGAAGCGCCTCTTTGGAGGCCGAAAAGTTTTCGAAAATCATTCACTTTCAGAACGAAGTTACTTTCTGAAGAAATAAAAAATAAGTAAAGGAACCCATGCCAACGTTGATTTTAGTTTTACACTTTATCGTTTGTATTCTGATGATCATTGTCATCCTGCTGCAAGCAGGAAAAGGAGCCGATATTGGCGCCACTTTTGGAGGCGGCTCTCAAACCGTGTTTGGTCCCCGGGGAGCAGCGACCTTTCTTTCAAAAGTGACCACTATTTCAGCCATTATTTTTTTGATGACCAGCATTTACCTGGCCAATGTTTCAAAAAACCAAAGCGGTTCTTCCATTTTAAAAGGCATGTCGTTGCCCGCCACCCCCACTTCTCAACCCACAGGAATGGAATCCAACAACCCAGAATCTCAAAAAACTTTGACAAAGCCCGAATCAACCCCTAAAGCAGCAAGTTCACAGCCTTCAAAACGTTGACCTGAACTTACTAAAAAGATAAAGGATGTGGAGTTCATTAAAAAACACATTTTGAATTAATTTGAAGCCTCATTGCAGAAATTCTTTTAGGCAAGGCCGATTGAAAACTTAAAAATAGGTTGCTCAAAAAGGCTCAGATGCGAGGCGGCCGACGAGACCCGAGCGAGGCAGACAAGGCGGAAAACTTGAGCCAGTGGCTCAAGGCAAACGCCGCGTCAGTATTATAATTGAGCGAGTGTCGAGGAGGACCAACGAAGCAGATGACCTTTTAGGGCGACCGGTGAAAGTAGCGCGGGTGGTGGAACTGGTAGACACGCTAGTTTGAGGGGCTAGTGGGGCAACCTGTGCGGGTTCGAGTCCCGCCCCGCGCATAGAAAATTTGGCGCAGACAAATTTTCCCCGAAGAACGAAAAACGTGAACGAATTACGGTTTCGCAGTTGTTTTATTACTTTGAATGCGCCAAATTTCGTTCACGTGGTTCGTAATTCGTTCTTCGGGAAGAAAATGCTTATGAGTCAATTCGCATTTGAAAATCTGGATGTTTACAAACGGGCATTGTCTTTTTCAAAGAAGATTTTGACCGCCACCAAAGAAATCAAAGGCCAATATAGTTGGTGCGATCAACTTAATAGAGCTGCCACAAGTATTACTCTTAATCTAGCCGAAGGCTCCGGCCGCTGGCACGCAAAAGACAAAACAAATTTCTACTACATTGCCAGAGGCTCTGCATTCGAATGCGTTCCTCTTATTGAGTTGGGATTCGAATTAGGTTTAATCGCCGATATTCAAAAAAATGAACTGCGTGACGATCTCAAAGCCATTTGTCAAATGCTGACGAAATTGATTCAGAGCTTAAAAGAAGCCTAATAATCATTTAATCAGTTGTTTTCGGTATGAAGAAGTGAAATGAAAATTGTACGTGTACCCGGCACCGTTTCCATTTGGGGATAAAAATTTTAAAGTTATTATACTTCAGTAGCTTGCACACGTGTCGGACACGGATTCAGACACGGATTCAACTTTAACTCTTTGTAAGTATACTTGGCATTGGGTTCGCGGAGGAGTTCTGATGAACTGGCTTTGGACATGGAGCGGAAGAAGTTTTGGTTATAAGGATGGTGATAACCTTTGGACACATGATGGACAACATATTGGAAAATTTTATAATGGTTCCGAGATATACGGCCCAAATGGTCAATATCTTGGAGAATTACTTAATGGTCGCCTTATCACCAATTTATCCAAAAAACATTTGACAAGTTACAGTTTCGCTCCATACGCAAAAAGAATCCCATTTGTAAAATATATCGATTACGTGGGATATGTTATGTACGCTGGTCATGAGGATTTCCCTCGTTTAGAAAGGTGAGTATGACCATCTATGAAAAACTAACAATTTTATCTCTTGTTCTGTCTTCTCTGTGGCCACTTTACCAACTGTACCTACAACTATTTGGTGGCGTTTTAAAAATCAAACTCACTAAGGATGTTTTTTTTAGATTAAACGACACTGGTGAAAGTATTTTTATAAAACCACTACTTTTGGCAGAACACAGAAATGTTCTAGTTCAGAATGTTAAAGCCAAGCTCATTCGGACTGATAAAAATGCGAAAAAAAACTGGGATATCGAGTTTTTACAATTTGGGGAATTAGTTCGGAACGAAAATCATATCATCTCAGACCATTTTTTTTATTCATCTAGCCCACTTTCATTTATAACAAATAATAAACCCGAACGAGCAGTTTATCATGGCCGTGTTGAACAGTACGCATCAGATGTTGAAAATATAATCGTTAATTTCAAAATAGCCCTCAATGTAATAAAATCTCGCGCTCCAAATTTTTTACTCCCGAGTGAAGAAGAAAAAATGAAAGCCGCTTTTAACGATCTATTTAACGAGGTCATGAAAACTACTGATGCTCTCAAAGTTAAAATTCAACTTGAAGAGGGAACCTATCAAGTTGATCTCACAGTTGAATATATATCGATTGGTAGATTAATAAACTGCAAAAGAACGGCTAAGTCATCTGTACGTTTCAACATTGCAAAAGATGCACGTGATCAAATCATCAACGATGTCCCATTAACGCTTCTTACCATCGGAAGAAATTGGATATTTAATGAACAGAACATTGTTCGTTATCCTGAATACCAACCATACAACATTATTGAGTTGTAATTTTTATCATGGCAAAAAATCACTTCACCGCCATTTCCCTCTTCAACCATAAAAAATCCGTGTCCGACACAGCTCCAAGAAATTGAAAAATAAACAAAATGTGTCCAACACTTCACACTCTTGTGTGCAAAAACAGAAATTCTTCAAAAGTTTTTTATTTTGATTATTCTCTAAAGTGTTACACGCTACTCCGGCATGCAAAATAAAAATCTACAAGGCTATCTTCTCGCATTCATCACCGTCAGTATTTGGGCGGGGTGGATGATCATCACGCGTTACGGCGTGAAAACGGATTTAAGTCCGTTTGATATTACTTTTTTGCGTTTCACTTCGGCAGGGATTTTATTTTTGCCGCTGGCGATTAAGAGCAGAAAAAAAATTTTAAAAACTCCCAAAATTCTTTTACTCCTCATGCTCATGGGTGCGGGAGCGCCTTACGTTTTAGTCAGTGCGATGGGTTTTCGCCACGCCCCTGCCTCGCATGGAATTTTAATTCCGGGGACCATGCCGCTTTGGGTCGCGCTTCTTTCGATTTTTCTTTTTAAGGAAAAATTTTCAACAGCTCGAATCATCGGCTACTGCCTAATCTTACTGGGCATCCTTTTCAAATTAAGGCTCAGCATGCAACAGGGACTTTCTTGGGTGTTGGTGGATGGCTATTTTCTTTTCGCCGCCATTTTGTGGGCGACTTATACGGTGAGCAACCGAAAAGCAAAACTTGATGCAATGGCTGCCACCGCGTGGGTTGCGAGTGGCTCTGCATTCTTTTCATGGATTCCTTATCTTTATTATCAGCATCAATTCCCCCATCACTTGGATTTACGAGGCTCCGTCCTGCAAATTTTTTATCAGGGAATTTTAACGAGCATTGTTTCTCTCATCACTTACAACAAAGCGATCGAAAAGATTGGCGCGTCGAAAACTTCAGCTTTCGCAGCTTTGGTGCCGGCCCTGGTCACTTTACTCGCTTTTCCTTTTCTGGATGAAAAACCGACGCTACAAGATTTCTTCTTTGTGGCGTGCATGACCTTGGGTGTGCTCTTTGCGTCGAATTTACTTTCGAAAAGAAAAATCCCTGTGGAAGAGCTTAAAACTTTGAGGCTTTCATGAAAGAGTTGGTTTTAGGATTTAATTATGGAAATAAATAGGGTGCAATTGAAGATGATAAACAACATATTGGCAAGCTTGGCAAATTCTTGGAGACCATTAAATGGGAGGAACGATGTCACGAAAAACAGTGAGAATGATTTCTCTTTATAAAGCTTTACCGGGTTACGAAGAGGCGATGAAAAAATTTTTAAACACGACCATCACGCAGGCTCTCAAAAGTGCAGGTTGTTTGTCCTTTGCATTCCAACAAAATCCATCAGAATCTTATCAATTTAATTTCATCGAAGACTGGGGAGCTCAGGTAACTTTCGAACACGTGCGCAATGCGCATGTTCGGGAGGGATTGGAGAACTTGGGAGAATTTGTCACCGTTGGGCCGGATATGAGGAGGTAGGGTACAAAAATCCGTAAAGACTTTTCAAAGAGTTTTATGTAAAGGATTCATATGAACAATTTTATTGTCACATCTATTCAAAAAATCTCAGGCACATTATTAATCATAACATTATTTTTCTGGGTCTCCTGCGACAGTTCAGAAAATAGTATTACCTATACGACCCTCAATTATCCTGCAGTAGCGGGGACTTCCACTTTGATTACAGGAGTCCGGGGTGTAGATAATTCATCTGATGTTTACATCAGTGGTTTTTACACGACTCCAGGGGCTCAAGATATCGGCTTTCTTTACAAGGGCCCCATCTTGGGAGGCGGAACCTGGCAAGCACTGACTTATCCCTCATCCTCCGGAATCACTGTTACAGGCACATCCCTCTACGGTCCCAATAACGGGGCTGGCAGTGGCCAAGTGCAAATTGTTGGAAATTACACGACCAGCGAAAATGGAGCGGGTGCCATTGGACTTCTTTATCAGGGGCCCACAGACGGTTCTGGAACATGGACCACCTTGAATCCTCAAGCCTTGGAAACCAGACCCATCAAAAACACCATCGCCCACAGCACGATGGGTGGATTTGTGGTGGGCAATTACGATACCGATCTGGTGACTGGAAAAGCATTTATTTATGATATCGCGAACAACTCCTATCTTGAGCTTACAAAACCTGGCGCAGTCAGTATCACAGCCTATGGCATCTGGCATAATGGCGGCACCCGTTACACGATTGCGGGTGGATATAGTGATACGAATGAGGGTGGAGTTTCTATCGCCTATCTTGTGGATTGGGATTCCAGCTCACAGGCAACATCAAACTGGACTTCTTACACCTACAAAAACCAAACTTCCGTCATCACCCACTTCGAAGGCATCACGACGGATACCCACGGGGGATACAATCTTGTCGCAGACTGGGTCAGCACAACACAAAGCTCCGGCGCCGCATTTGTGAATATTCCACGAACAAAACTAAATACTTTCGGTAGTGCAACTTGGACAGATATTGCCTACCCTGGAGCCACTCTTACTTCGGGCAATACGGTCTATCTCAATGATGCTTTGGGGATTTATAGAGTGGGGAGTGATGTGAGTAATGGTTATGTGGCGATGATTCCCTATCTATAATGCGTCCCCACCCACACTGAAAACACATTACACAAGGCATGAAAAAGAACCGGCGCCACAAGGCCATTCGTTTTTTCCCGGAGCCAGCCGAAAACCAAAGCGGGGAAAAAGATGGAGAAGTGCCACCAGCGCAGCACAATAAAACTGTGAGAAAAAGAAAAAATAAAAGCGGTGAGGAAAAAAGCAGAGGGAAGGGAAAACACCTGCTTCAATCGCTTTAAAAAATATCCGCGGAAAAAAAACTCTTCGGGAAGGGCTACCAAAAAAATCTGGAATAAAAAGAGATCCCCCATTTTTTGAAAGAAGTGGTTTTGAGGAGCAGCAGCATGATATTCCAAATGGAAGAAATAGGTCTGCAAAAAATGGTTCCCTAAAAAAATGAAGGGGGCGATCACCAACACTGTATAAAAAGTGATGCGCAGGGAATAAAAAAAATTGCTCCAAGTGCCTTCAAAAAAATCAAAAGGTTCTTTTTTATAAATCAAAACGGCTGTGGGTAAATAAATTAAAACCCCGCTCACCAAAAGAGGAAGATTGTTTGAAATAAAAACAACATTTTGAAAGGCATAGAAAGCGCGAATGATGCCCATCGCAAGAGCCCAAACTAAAAGAGCTTCCCCCAAATTTTTTCTCTGAAAAGAAGTCATGTGAGCAAAGAAACGCGACGACGATAAAAATATAAAATAAACCCAAAAACGATGGAACAAAGCCCCATGATTTGGCCTGTGGAAATCATGCCACCGGCATACACTCCGCGATCCAAGTCGCCTCTCAAAAATTCCACCATTCCGCGCATGAATCCGTAGAGAATAAAAAAACAAGCGGTGACTTGGCCATCAAATTTCTTTTTCCGATCGATCCAATTTAAGATGAAAAAGAGAAAAACCCCACTCAGCAACAAATCGTAAACTTGGGTGGCGTGCAAGGGGACTCCCTGAAACTTGTACCCCGCATCGCTTGCAGGGCTTTTAAAAACAAGATGGATAAAAAAATGCGTCGGTTTTCCGTAACAACAACCGGCGCTCAAACAACCCAGCCGTATAAAAAAATTAATGATGGCAAAAGCAGGGGCGCAAAGATCCAGATATTTCCACATCGGCAATTTCTTCATCCTGAAATAAATGAGAAAAGTAACCGTGATTAAAATGATTCCCCCATGCGAAACCAAACCTCCGCGCCAAATTTGGTAAATATGGCTGGGGTGTTGCCAATAATACCCAGGGGCTTCTACAAAAACATGAAACAAACGTGTTCCCACGATTCCAGCGAGAGTGCCTAAAATTCCCAAATCCAGGGCCACGACTTTTGATAAGCCTTTGGAAGGCGCACGATAATAAACATAAAAAGTCGCAGCCAGCGAAGCCAGCACCATCATGACGCTGAAAGTGGGAAGGTAAAAATCTTTAGTTTGGATGAGGAAGGGAAGCATGCATACCTTTCTTGCGAGCCAAAGCCCGACAATAATAATAAAGATAAACCCCAAATCCAATCGAGAAAATTCCCATGATTTGAGCGGTGGAAATCACGCCGCCTCCGTAAACTCCCCGATCAATATCGCCTCTTAAAAATTCCACCATCCCCCGCATGAATCCGTAGAGAATAAAAAACCAGGCAATCACTTGGCCGTCAAATTTTTTTCTTTTATCAATCCAATGAAGAATGAAAAAAAGAAAAATGCCGTTGAAAAACAGGTCGTAAATTTGGGTGGCATGCAGGGGAACTCCATCATGATAATGAGCAGCGTCACTTAAGCGATTGGTAAAGGTGAGGTGAATTAAAAAATGCGTGGGTTTGCCATAGCAACAGCCCTGGGACAAACAACCGATGCGGACGAAAAAAATAATGATCGGGCCGACGAGTGCCATCAAATCTGCATATTTCCACATCTCTAATTTGCGGATCTTGAGATAAAGATAAAAACTGAGCGTGATTCCCAGCACGGCCCCGTAAGAAACAATGCCCCCTTTCCATATTTTTAAAATTTCCATGGGAAACTGGGCATAATATTGCGGAGCTTCTACAGCAGCATGAAACAAACGCCCTCCCAAAATGGCGGAAAGGGTTCCGATAAATCCAAGATCCAACACCACAAGGGGTGAAAGATTTTTTCGCGAAGCCAAAAAGTAAGCGTAAAAAGTGGCCGTGAGAGACGCCAATAAAAACATCGTGGAAAAGGTATAGATAATCCAGGGACCTTTTTGGAATAGGATGGGGAACATGGATCAATATCCTTTATTGTAACGGGTCTGCGTACCTTTTATTCAATGAGCGGGTTTTTTATTTTTAATTTTCCAATCCTGGAAAAATCCCGATCTGCTGACCAAAGCGTATCGACCCCATTTTGAATGCAAAGGGCCACAATTCTTGCATCATGAATTTGAGGCCCTAACAATTTCGCGGAGTTTAATAGATCTTTTAGAATTTCCCAATAATCATAAAGTTCCCCGATTAAATGCAGGCCAGGAGATTCAAACCAACAATCCAATTGGCAAAGAGCCATTTCAAGGGAAGTAGCGGGTTTATAAATTCGAGGGTGGGTGACAATGGCTAAAAATTCATGCACGCAAGGCCAAGGGATAGCCCAGTCTTTTTTACTTTCAGCAAGTTCCGTCAGAATATGTTCAGCTTTTTTGTAAAAGGTGGAATCTTCACGATGGGCATAAACAAGAATGTTGGTATCGACTGCAATCATCCTCCACGACCTTCATAAATTTTGCTGCGAATTTCTTTCCAATCCCCTTCATGCAAACCTTCTCTAAGACCTTCCCCTTTAAAGGAGGCTTTTTTGAGCTTGAAATGGGAGGGTTTCTGCTGCTGAACTTTGAGAAATTGCCTTAAGGCAGATTCCACCACTGTTCGCAGATTTGAACTATGGGTACTCGCAAATCGTTTGGCTTCCTTAAAGAGGGGGTTAGCTATATCAATGGTTGTCTTCATATGGGTTGACCATATTCTATTTACAATATTTGTGCAAATTGAAAAATCACACAGGTTTAAAATAATCCGCAACAAACTTTTACTTTCCCCCGATAATTGGATTACGTGTTTGAATCGCTTTTAACCATAAAGGAATTAACTCATGGCTGTTATCAAAGTAAGTTCTGATTCGCCTTTAAATGAAGGCGCCCCTCCGTCATTTAACAGTTTGTTGACAAACTCAGTTATTTAAACACCGACTTTCTTATTTTTTTGATAGTCGATTAATTTTTGTTTTCTTTTTTTCCCCTCGCCCCTTGCGGGAGAGGGTTAGGGAGAGGGACAATCCCCATTTCTCCT
>ORMF010436920.1_pt1 | contig 29496 bp, 28 predicted proteins | sample 1779871 | NCBI WGS metagenome assembly ORMF01 (sample SAMEA104232316, study PRJEB22302) | groundwater metagenome | biome: forest; feature: aquifer; material: groundwater | place: USA | collected 2011-08-07 | depth 5.4 m | reverse complement strand
TCGTGATGAACCTTGCGGGCCAAGTGGCGGGGATCGAATACAACCGCTTTCACCACGCGGAAATGTTCGAAGAAAATATGCGTCTACAGGTGAACATGCTAAGCGCTGCGGCGGACGCGAAAATTAAACGCCTCCTATTTGTCAGCACGGCGAGCGTCTATCCCGTGGACGTCAAAGTCCCGATCAAGGAATCCGAAGCCGAACGGGTTAACCCCGAACCTGAAAACGAAGGCTATGCGCTGGCAAAATTAATGGGCGAGAAACTCGCGCGCTATTACACCGGTGAAAAAAAATTGGAATGTGTGATTCCACGCCTCTTCAATGTTTACGGTCCGCGCGACCACTACGATGAAAAAACGTCGCACGTGATCCCCGCATTAATTAAACGCGTCCTTGATGGTGACGATCCGGTCCTGATTTACGGTTCGGGCAAACCCACGCGTTCGTTTATTCATGTGCGCGATGTTGCCCGAGGCTTTATGGCGCTTATGGAAAAAGCGCCGGCCGGCATTCCCATAAACTTAGGCAGCGAGCGCGAAGTCTCGATCAAAGAACTTTTTGAAATCATCTGCCGCGCCGCCGGCAAAAATCCAAAACCCAATTTCGATACCTCGCGGCCCGACGGCCATGCCCGCCGCGCGCCCGACCTGGCGCTGCTTAAGCAACATACCGGCTTTAATCCTGCCGTAACGCTTGAAGAGGGAATCAAAGAAATTCTTCAGGAAATGATGAAATCCGGCAAGGTCCGCGCATGAAATCCCAAAAAAGCGAACACGAAATAATCATCGAGGCGCACAAAAGCTGGCTATATTTTGACTGGCGGGGAATGATTCATTACAGGGACCTGCTTGCCTTACTTGTGCGCCGCGATTTTGTGTCCAAATACAAGCAGACGATTTTGGGTCCGGCCTGGTTTATTCTTCAGCCTCTTTTAATGACCTTTGTATTTACCATTATCTTCGGAAAAGTGGCCCGCATTTCCACGGACGGCATCCCCTCAGTTTTGTTCTATCTTTGCGGGCTTGCCGTCTGGGGTTATTTTGCGCAGTGTCTGGGAGGTGTTTCGTCGTCACTGGTTGTTAATGCCAATCTTTTTTCCAAGGTCTACTTTCCGCGGATCATCATTCCGCTTTCGATTATCGCTTCGAGTTTTTTTACCTTCCTGCTGCAATTTGCCACGTTCCTAGGATTTTATCTTTATTACAAATTTTTTACGCCGGCCGGCGGCCATATTGATTTCAACCGAGTCGCGCTGATTCTGCCCTTTCTATTTATCGAAATGATGGCCATTGGCCTGGGAGTCGGGCTGTGGATCGCTTCGCTCACGGTGAAGTACCGTGATTTTCAACATCTTGTGCCCTTCATGGCGCAGTTGTGGATGTATGCGACGCCGGTCATTTATCCGGTTTCGGCACTGCCCGTTGCTTGGCGTTTTGTGATGGCCGTCAATCCGATGGCGGGGATTGTAGAGTCTTATCGTTTTGCCTTTTTCGGAACCGGATTTATGGATCCGGGATATTTGATGATATCGGCGGGCGTGACTTTACTGATATTCGTAAGCGGTCTTTTCTATTTCAACAAAGTCCAGCGCACGTTTGTGGATACCATTTAATGAATAAGCCCATTATCGAAGTCGAGAATCTTTCCAAGCTTTATCATATTGGGGCGCCTCCGCCAAAGTCCCTGCGCGATGCTGCTGAAAAATGGTGGCACAGATTAATCGGCCGCTCTAACGAACCGGAATGGGCTGATAAAAATCACCGCTCCGGCGCCGGAAATCTTCTTGCAGGCTCCGAAGCCAATACTTTTTGGGCTTTGAAAGACGTTTCATTTTCAGTCAATCAGGGCGAGGTTATCGGCGTCATAGGCCGTAACGGAGCCGGCAAATCCACCCTGCTGAAGATTCTTTCACAAATTACGGAGCCTACGTCCGGACGTGCTGTTCTCCGCGGCCGGGTGGCGAGCCTTCTGGAAGTAGGAACAGGCTTTCATCCCGAATTGACGGGCCGTGAAAATATCTACCTGAACGGCGCTATTCTGGGCATGCGCAAACAAGAAATTGACAAAAAGCTTGAACAGATTGTGAATTTTTCCGAAATCGAAAAATTTATTGAGACCCCGGTTAAGCGCTACTCTAGCGGAATGTATGTCCGGCTTGCATTTGCTGTCGCGGCCCATCTGGATCCTGAGATCTTGCTTATCGACGAAGTCCTCGCGGTCGGAGATGGTGCATTTCAAAAAAAATGTTTAGGCAAAATGAGTGAAGTTGCAGCGACCGGAAAAACAATCATATTTGTAAGTCATAATATGGATGCTATTGCCAGGATCACCAAGCGGGTCCTTTACTTAAACAATGGAATGATTGACTGCGATAGCGACAGTCTTCACGCAATCCAAAAGTATTTGAATAAGGGCACCGATTTCAGCGCCGAATGGCAGGATACCGGTGAACCTAAAAGTGACGTTAAATTAACATCCATGACGGTAAAAAAAAAGAACGGAAGCGCATCCGTTCTATTTAATGCCGACGAAGAAATTATTGTCGAAATTGGATTTAGAGTCGTAAAAAGCGGTGACGTTCAAGTTGCATATCGATTAAATAGCTCGTATGACGGCACGACAATTTTCTCTTCGGCATTGGGAGATACTGAAAAAGACAATGGCTTACGGATAAAAGCTGGCCATTATATAGCCGCATCCCGCATCCCGGCAAATTTGCTGCGCCCGGGAAAATACCACTTTCTTTTAGTTGCCTACAATCGATTGGGTCAGACGTTTGATTGCATTGATCAAGTTCTTCAATTTGAAGTTTCTGCGATCAATTCTCTTGCGAGCATTGATCAGCGATGGGGAGCCATCGCCCCGCTTTTGCCATGGCAAACAAGAATTTTGTGACGGTTAAAAAAATGGTTATTGCAGCGGTGAAGTATGCATGCCTGGCTCCAAGTTTTTATTTGATTCGCATTGCCTCTGCTTTTATCACCGGTTTAAAGATTAAAAAATTCAAGCGCTTTGAAGAAACCCGAATGCGAGCCTCTCAGACCCACTTGGGAAAATTTGAGAAGCATATTTATTCGCAGAACGGCGAGGATGGAGTTATTGAAGAAATATTTAAGAGAATAGGAGAGAAGGGCAAATTTTTTGTAGAGTTTGGGGTCGAAGATGGGAAGCAAAATAACACAAGATATCTTCTTGAGAAAAAAGGATGGCGGGGGCTTTGGATCGAAGGCGCTCCTGAGCGGGCTGAAGAGGCCAGAGCCGCCTTTAAGCGATACCCGATTCATGTTGACCCAACGTTTATCACACAGAAAAATATCGCAAAAATATTCGAAGCAAACAATGTCCCTAAAAATTTGGATTTTTTATCGGTAGACATTGACGGTAACGATTACTGGATATTAAAAGCCCTGCTCGCAGGCGGTTATAAACCGCGGGCCTTTGTGGTTGAATGCAATGCCAAAATTGCTCCCCCGAAGAAATGGATCATGCCCTACAAAGAGGACCACCGTTGGCGTGAAGACGATTACTTTGGCGCCAGTTTGGAATCTTTTGAGGAATTGGGCCGGCAGCACGGCTATTTCCTTGTTGCTTGCGGGGCCCCAGGCTTAAATGCATTTTTTGTAAATGCGCAAGAAGCTGCCGGGCATTTTGACGGCGCTGGAGAAAAAGCTTCTTATCATTACGTTTGTCCTACCTATTCAAAATTCTATTTTGGGCACGCATCTTCATTCATGACGAGCTTTGAAGCCGAAATAAGGCGAATTTATAAAACGTTCGGGAAAGATTTAGCGCCGCATACCTATGCATACCCCAATGAACGGCAATCAAAATATGGGGCAGGATCTAATGGGGAAAATTAGCGCTTTTCGGCTGAACTTTTTCCTCTCAATGTTCCACTGTAATGTTTGTGTGGAAACTGGAACCGGAGCAGGTGATGGATTGAAGTTTGCCGCCCGGCATAAAGGCTTCGAGCGGTTGTATTCTTGCGAAATTGAACCGGTGCTTTATGAAAAAGTGAAACACTTGGAAAGTTCAAGAATTCATATCATGAATTGCAAAAGTGACGAATTTCTCCAGACGCTCGCTGCGATGCTTGAGCCGGACGATATTTGCCTGTTCTGGCTGGATGCCCATTTCCCCGGCGCGGATTTCGGTCTCAAATCTTATGAAGCAGAAGCAAATATCGATACCCGTCTTCCTTTAAAATCGGAGCTTAAAGTTTTAAAAAGCCAGCGTGATTTAAGCCGGGATGTTTTAATTATTGACGACCTGCGCATTTATGAAAAAGGACCTTTTGGAGCGGGAAATGTGCCGGAGCGTTATTTGCCCGCCATTCCTAGAAATCTGGATTGGGAAGAAGTGCAAAATATGTTTAGCGGCAGCCACGCCGCTGTCCGGGATTATCGCCACGAAGGCTATTTTATTTTGGTTCCAAAAGGAAATCGCATTGGCACTTTTCTCGTGAAACAATTCCCATTTCTTTTAAAAGCGAATGGCTAACATGAAAATAGCAGAGACGCTTCGAAGAGGCTTCTATTTGTTCAAACGAAAAATGATGCCTTGCCAGACCGTCGGAACCTCTAAATTCAGAGACCGTCAATCCATGATCGATGAATGGAGCGCCGCTAGCTCAGCCCATATTCCCGGTTATCAGAAATGGGAGAATGGGCCTATTTATTGCCCCTGGAATGGTCAGGATAAGGAATTTATGAAGCTCTATGAGCGGATTAAAAGCCGAACGCTTGTGCAGCCTGACCGCCTATATTTTCTCTACAAAATGTCCCAATATGCGGCCGCGATTAACGGCGATTTTGCCGAATGCGGGGTTTATCAGGGCGGCACGGCTTTTTTTCTGGCTCAGCAAGCGAAAGCAGCGAATAAGAAAATCTATCTTTTTGACAGTTTTGCCGGACTTCCATCATCGGTTAATGAGCACGACAACTTCCACAAGGAAGGCGATTTTTATGACACGAACTTCGCGGACGTCCAAAATTTTTTGAAAGAGTTTAAAGAAAACATTGTTTTTCGTCCCGGCTTTATTCCGGCGACTTTAAAAGGAATCGAAAAAGAAAAGTTTTCATTTGTGCATGTGGATGTTGATCTGAACCAGACGGTCATAGAGTGCTGTGAATTTTTTTACCCCCGGTTAGCAGCGGGAGGAATTATGGTTTTTGATGATTTCGGTTTCCCTTCGTGCATGGGAGTGCGGAAAGCCGTAGAGGATTATTTCTTAAAAGTTTCTCAACCCGTTATCGTGTTACCTACGGGCCAAGCTTTCGTTATCCGGTCACGCTAATATGGAATGGCGCGCACGAATGAAGCGATTGAAAAAGAAAATAAGGCAATTCATTTTGGGCGATAAACTGTCTTTTCCCAGCGAAACCTCCAAATGCCGCAAGCGGCTTGCGCCTTATTGTGATGGATATGGGCTTGATCTTGGATTTGGCGGTGATCCCATCACCCCTCATGCCATCCGTGTTGATCAGCTGACGCCGTATGCGAATTACAAAAATAATTCGGTGCAGCTGGGCGGGGATGCTAGAAAACTGACTTGGTTCAGAGACGGCACATTGGACTTTATATATTCCTCTCATCTCTTGGAAGATTTTGAAGATACTGAATCAGTCCTTCGCGAATGGCTGCGGGTTCTTAAGCCCGGCGGGCGGTTGATCTTATTTTGCCCGGACGAACAAATTTATCGTAAATATTGCCAGCGCACGGGACATCCGTACAACAGCTGTCATAAAATTGAAAATTTTTCCTTAACTTATGTAAAAGACATCTTGGCAAAAATTATGCCGGTAAAAATTTTACATGAGAATAGCCTAACAGACACTTATTCTTGGGAGTTAGTTTGTTGTACCGAGGATTAATAATCCGAATTGGTTAAATCCACGCTAATTTTTAAAACTGGCGGGCGCGGCGACGATCTTATGGTTTATTGGGCCGCGTTAGCGGGAGTATTGGCGGGCGTTATTGCGCCGCAACGGCTCTATTTTGAAAATCCAAATACACGCGTTTTGCTCGCGAATATTAACAGTCATTTTACGGGTATAGAGCTTTTAGATGCAGAGCCAAAAAAAAACGCGTTGACGTATGTCCGTCCGGATTCCAGAAGTCCGCGGGTTGGTTTTCGGCAACTAATAAAGATATTAAGGCATCGCTTTAAAGGACATCGCGATCGCAACCCTTATCTGCGTAAATACCTTTCAGAGTATGGAGGGAATTTTAAGATTCACTGGAGTTTAAAATTATGTCTTCAGCTTGGGCTCATCTATTCCTGGAAAGAGCCTTATGACGATATCTATGATGGCTGGGAAGAAATCTGCGTCGGCCTCGGCATTTCATATAAAGAAGCCAAGGAAAAGCAAAGCGCCCTTTCCTGTGCTTGGAAGACAATCCAAGAAAAGATTGCGCCATTGTCTTCTTCAAACCGCAAAAACTTGCCTTTAATGTTTCCTTCCGGCGGATCTTTCCAAGATTTTCCGGATAGCTTTATCGCTGGCATTCATAAGATGGACCCTTCAATAAAAATAGTCCGGTATGCGCACGAAAATCAGGCTGCAGATATTTATTTCCAGAGTTATGCAGAGGCAAAAAATCTAATTTCTGAGGCGGATTATGTGATAACAAATGATTCGTTCGCTTCGCATCTTGCGCAGTTTTTTTCGAGAAAGCACGTATTGATTTGTACTCGCTCTCGGCCGGGAAACGTCTGCTTTCCAGATGCTGTAAGGACCCATATTGTTGATTTAGGAAAAGAGCTTGATTGCAGGCCATGCGTTTATATTCCACTCACGCGCGCAAACAAATGCGCAGCTGGTTTTGTGCGATGCGAGCCTTTGCTTGAAACGAACAATCAGGCAAATGAAAAAATTCGGTCTGCGCTGATTTGGGCACAAGACACATCGGACCGGATTAAACCTTTGGAAAACAACGTTACATGACCCGCCCTCCGCTTCAATATCGCTCCACCTACACGTCAAATGCGGCGCAAGACCAGTTTATGGTTCCGCTGTTGAACGAAAAAATCGAACAAGCTTTGAATGTTTATGGCGCCTTGAAGGGCCCGAATCCTAAAGCCTTGGATATAGGGTGCGGCGGGCAGCCCTTTAGAAATAAAATCGAATCAATGGGCTTCAAATATTTTGGTTTGGACAACCGTCAGAACATCGACGTGCAGTGTGACTTAATCGCTGATTTTGATCAACCCTTCGCCCCGGCCATAAAGAATGCAGGGCCGTTTCAGCTGATTCTGTGCACGGAAGTTTTAGAGCATATTCTGGATTGGCGGGTCGCTTTTTCTAATCTGAGGGAAGTCACAGTGCAAGGTTCACGGGTTGTTATTACGTGCCCCTTTTTTTTCATGCTTCATGAGGCGCCTTTTGATTATTGGCGGCCGACAATATTTGCACTTAAACAATTCGCCGCGAATAATAATTTTAAAGTTTTGCAAGCTGAAAGTGCCGGTAACGCGTGGGATGTTTTAGGAACTTTAATCGGAGCGACGCGCCCGATTGCAGCCAATAAGAGGTGGAAGGCCAAGCTGGCTGCCAAAGTTGCGCGGCAAGTTCGTAAGCTCACCCTCACTTTTCTGAGAAGCCGTTGGCTGCAAAAGCTGGTCGATCCCAATACGGACATTTATCTAGCAAATATAGTTGTCCTGGAAAAAATATGATGGACTCCACAAAGCAGCGCTTCGTATCGGTCATTATCCCTTGCTTCAACATGGGGCATTTTCTTTTGGAAGCTATCCAAAGCGTAGAGGTATGCCCTAAATCGTCGTATGAACTTATCATTGTTGACGACGGCTCTACTGAGCCGCAAACGCTCGAAATTTTAGCCCGCTTAGAAAAGCAGGGATACCATCTCATCCGGCAATCCAACAAAGGATTGGCAGCTGCGCGGAATGCAGGCATAAACGCCGCCCGGAGCCCTTACATTCTACCTCTCGATGCGGACAACAAAATACGGCCTGCATTTTTGGAAGAAGGCATGAAAATATTGGAACAGTTTCCGGACGTCGGGGTTGTTTATGGTGATGCCGAATTCTTTGGTGATAAAACAGGCGTTTGGCGGGTGCCGGAATTCGAGATCAGTTTGATGTTAGTCATGAACCAAATTGATGCCTGCGCGGTCTATCGAAAAAAAATTTGGGAACAAACTGGCGGCTATGATTCGGAAATGCCACAAATGGGTTATGAGGATTGGGATTTTTGGTTGAAAGTCTATACCGCGGGCTGGCGGTTTTATCACACACATAAGTTATTGTTTGATTATAGGGTTCGCAAAGATTCAATGGTGACCCAATGCTTAAAACCCGAAAACGAAGAAAAATCGATCAAATACATCTACGGCAAACATCATGCATTAATCCGGCGGGAGCTTAAAAATATAGCTGACCTTAAAAAGATTTCGATGCTTAAATTTTTCCAGAAACTTAGTAAAAAAATATGGGCCAAAATTTGAACCCATCAGTTTACATACTTATTTTGAACTGGAAAACTCCGCAGCAAACAATCACCTGCTTGGAAAATATCCATAAGTTAAATTACGAAAACTTCAACGTTATTATAATCGACAATGGGTCTAACGATGAGTCTGAGGAGATTCTTAAAAAAAAATTTCCAGAACACGAATTTGTACAGACCGGAAAAAACTTAGGCTATGCGGCAGGGAATAATGCAGGCATCCGGCGTGCGGTTGCTGCGGGGGGTGAATTCATTTGGATTTTAAACCCCGATGTGCGCGTTACGCCCAATTCTTTGAAAGCTATGCTTAATGTTATGACTATCGAACCGAATGTGGGAATTTGCGGGCCCCGAATTGTTCAAACGTCCGCACCGGCAGAGCGCTTGATAGACGGCTATAGCCTAAAAGCGAACGGAAGATTCTCCATTTCTCCAAATTTGGTTACGCGCCAAACGCCGCTTTCCCCGCATGATGTCGATTACGTAATAGGTTGTTCCATGTTGGTGCGGACAAAAGCATTTGAGGAAATCGGTTTGTTTTGCGAAGATTTTTTTCTTTATTGGGAGGAGACAGAATTGTGTCTTCGAGCGCAGCGCGGCGGCTGGCGTGTTGTGGTTGTGCCGGAAGCCGTTAATTTTCATGATTCTCCGCTCCATTGGGCTGCCGCAAATGAACGGCACCATATTAAAAGTTCCATTATTTTTTCGCGGATTCAGCGCCGGTTTTTGGTGCAGACAACGGTGCATCACATCAAGTCCATGCTTAAAAATAATTATTTAAAAGAAGGAATGCCCGCCCTATTTGAAGGCCTGTTCGATTCTTTGAAACAAATCCCAAATTTAGAAAGCAAAAAAATATGAAAATGCTTTTGATAGTTCACAGTTATTATCCGTTTATTGGCGGCGCGCAGCTTCTGTGCAAGAAAGTCGCCGAATGGTTTGTCCAGCAGGGCCATAGCGTCAAAATTATAACGGGAAACGGCGATTCTCCGATTTACAGCGCATTCGGCCATGAAACGATTAAAGCGGGCGAAACAAACGAAAACGGCGTTTTAGTCAACCGGCTTGAATTTGCCAACCATCTATATCCACTCGGCACCATCCTTTCTAAGATTCCTTATTTGCGCCGGTTTACCGTTCCGCCGCTGTTCGCAATTTTACAAGCCCGCTACTTTGACATGATGCAAAGAGAGATTGCGAAGTTTAAACCGGATATTGTGCTGACCGTCCCCGAGGTTTTGTTTCCGGCGAAATGCGTTTTCCGGCTGCGCGATAAAATGCATTTTCCCCTTGTGGCAATTCCGCTGCTGCATGAAGTTGATATGGGGCCCGCGCCAAAATCAGTTATAGCCTCATTGAGGCGCGCAGAAGCTGTCGTGGCCATGACTGAACATGAGGGCAAACGGCTTGCCGAAGCTTATAAAGTACCTAAGCAGAAAATATTCGTAAGCTGGCTCGGAACGTATATACCGACGATACAAAGCGGCGCGCAAAAGAGAAAAAGAATTTTATTCTTTGGCAGGAAAAAAATGTACAAAGGCATCGAGAACCTGCTGAAGGCGATGCGGATAGTTTGGGAAGTATTACCGGATGTAGAATTAGTGCTGGCCGGCGCGAGAACGACGGACCATAAAAAAATGGTCGAAATGATAAAGTCCGTCGTGCGAGACACGTCCGGTAAAGTTATGGTTATGGACAATGTTACGGAAGACAAAAAAAATGAGCTTATGGCATCGGCCTTATGCCTAGTTTTCCCTTCAAGGATGGAATCGTTCGGCTTGGTGGTCATCGAAAGCTGGGCGCACGGTACGCCTGTCGTCGTGATTGATTCGCCGGTCTATAAAAGTTACGTCACGCACATGAAGGATGCTTTTATCACCGATTCGGAGATGCCTGAGGATATCGCTAAAGGAATATTATTTTTCCTGAGAAATCCGGATGAAGCCGTTGCGATGGGACAGCATGGCCAGAATAAAGTAAAGTCCCAATTCACGTGGGACAAAGTGTTAAAAAAAATTGAGATGGCCTGCCACTATGCGCTTTCCTCGGCTCGTGGCTCGGATAAACGTATAGCCTAACCATGCGGCGCGGAGCGTTACTTCGCAAACACATTTTGACGCCTTTAATAGAACAATTTTTAAAACCAGGAATGCATGTCCTAGATCTTGGGGGGAACGATGGAAGCCTGTGCATGGAGAGCGTAAGTCTCAAAAGTGCGAATCTCTCAGTGCTTGACCTGGATATTAAAGGTCTTACTATGGCAAAAAATAATAAAAATTTAGCTATCCAAGGTCAAATGACATACTTACCAATAAAGTCACAAACGATTGATCTCGTAGTTTGCGTTGAAGTCTTGACTTTAGTGCAGGAGGATGAAAAAGTTGCCAATGAGATTGTGCGCATTTTAAAACCAGGTGGAAAATTGATCGCTTCGACCTCTATAAAGGGATTTAAATTGCCATTCGATCCACACCAGGTTACGCCAACTTGGGGACAAACGCATCACGTCTACACTCCTAGCGATTTTTGTGGGCTTTTCAAAAATGCCGGGTTGGAAATCTTAACAGATGGATATTTCTACAATTTCATATCACGTTTATTTTATTCGATTCTTTTCCTTTGCGGAATATCAAGGGCTCGCAAACTCAGATTTCAATTGTGGAATTGGATAGCAGGGCTGGAAAGGTTCTGCAAGTGGGGCGGAAAGGCTTATTACTTAGCGGCTGAGAAAATAGCATGACAAAAAAAGGCAATTTAAAAAGCCGCACGATTACGGGTGCCATTTGGCTGACACTAGGGAAGGGCATTGCTCGAAGCCTGGATTTTATAAAACTAGTCGTGATCAGCCATTTTTTGGCGCCGGCTGATTTGGGGGTATTCGGAATTGCGCTTTTGGTCATTGGTCTGGTTGAAACATTCAGCGAAACAGGTTTTGATCTGGCGTTGGTTCAACAACAGGGAAAAATAGAAGAATATTGCCGCGCATCGTGGCCGGTGCAGATTTTGCGCGGCTGTTTACTAAGCCTTGTCATATTTTTTGCGGCGCCCGTCATTGCGGATTTCTTTGAGCATAGGGAACTGATGTCGGTGATACGTTTGATCGGTGCCGTTCCTTTGATCCGCGGTTTCATAAATCCTTTCGTGGTATTTCTAACGCGTGATCTCAATTTTAAACGTTTATTTTTGTGGAATTTACTCATAGAGGTTACCGGCACGCTGGTTGCTCTCGGTTTATTGTTTTTTTACCGCAATATATGGCCGCTGGCAATCTCCCTGCTGAGCGCGCAAGTATTAAAAACCGTGACTTCATATTGGATTGTCAAAGAAAGACCGGCATTAACGTGGGAGTGGTCAAAAATCAAGGAATTAGCCGATTTCGGGCAGTGGATTTTTGGGATCAATATTGTCGTATTCTTTCTTATCCATGGAGATGATGCTTGGGTGGGAAAAATTTTAGGCGCTGCAGCACTGGGAATTTACCAGGTTGCTTTCCGTATTGCCGCAATGCCGGCAACTGAGATTAGTTCGATAATTGCTTCCGCGACTTATCCGGCTTTTGCATCGCTTCGCAACAGTCCCCAGATCCTAGCTAATTCTTATCTTCGTATCATTCAAATTGTCTCGTGCACTGCTGTTCCTTTGAGCGTTGCGATTTATTTTATCATCCATGATTTTACGGCTGTGTTCATGGGGCCGATGTGGGGCCCCATGGCGCCGGTAGCGCAAGCGCTGTGCCTGTATGGAATGGTGCGTGCGATTAATTCGCCCAGCGGGAGCATTTTTCTTGCCTTGGGAAAGCCTAAAATTGAAACACATTTGGCGGTTTTCCAGCTCATCCTCATGGCGGCGCTTATTTATCCATTTACAGTGTGGTGGGAAATAACAGGGGTTGCGGCGGCTATCGCATTGGCATGTCTTGCCTGCTTTGTCTGGGCTTGCCGGGAAGTTGCAAAATTGGTCGGTCAAAGCACGATTAAATATTATGCGGAAATATTTTTTAGCCTGGCGCCCGGATTATTCGCCGGAATAATTTTGGCAGCACTGCTGTGGTCCCTTCAAAATCTGGTGCTCGTGGAGACAAGCCATCTTGCCAGATTTTTAACCGAAACGGCAGTGGCTTTGAGTTTTATCGGAGGAACGGGATACTGGATATATTCCCAAAGTAGGCGGCATGCAACGTAAGACTAATCTAAAGAAACCGGCTGAGCCTTACTGGCGTAAGCACGTTCAGGTTTATCAGAATGGCCGCCTCGTTTGGTATGCAGAGCAGCCTTCAGAACAATTCTGGTTTGATCTTTGGGGCGAGCGTTTGCGTCAAAACTATTTTGAAGCCGCGGACCGGGGTAATTTGCAGGATCTCGAAAAAATTTTAACGCGGACCCTCAAAAAAGATGGACGACATGTTGAAGCGGGCTGCGGCTTGGGCTATTGGGTTGCGGCATTAAAAGCGCGCGGATATCAAATTGAAGGATTAGATTACAGCCGAAAACTCATCGAATTAATTCAAACGGTGCGGCCTGATCTTCCGGTGCGACGTGCGGATGTTTTGAACCTGCAATCGCCGGATAATGAGTATGACTCTTATTTATCTTTCGGAGTTGTCGAGCACCGCCAAGAAGGTCCGGAACCGTTTTTGAAGGAAGCACTCCGCATTTTAAAGCCGGGCGGCAGAGTCATTCTTTCGGTGCCCTATCTTTGCCCTCTTAGGAGATTAAAAGGCATTTTGGGCCTCTACCGGAAAGATCCCGAGCAAAAGCCTTTTTTTCAATATGCGTTTTCAAAAGAAGAGCTTTGTCATTTTATGACCGAAACAGGTTTTCACATTCTCGAAGTTCATTACCAGCATGTTCAAAGATGTCTAGTAGAAGAAAGTTCATTGTATTTTAGATTGAACCGCCTGAAAGGCGGGCGTTACATCAAAATGCTCGTGAATTTTTTTCTTACAGCCAAGCAGGCGGGCCACCTGATCCTTGTGATAGCTGAGAAACCAGACCTTAACAAAAAGGGTTCCTGAGCATGTGTGGCATTTGCGGAATTTTTACTTTTAATGAACCAGTGGAAGCGCAGCGCCCATCACTTGCCAATATGATCCACCTGATGAAAAGGCGCGGTCCGGATGACGAAGGCTCCTGGTCCGACGGAAAGAGTTGTCTTTTAGGATTTAAGCGGCTGGCCATTCTGGATTTATCACCGGCCGCCCATCAGCCGATGACGAATCCCGACGGCCGGTATGCGCTAGTTTATAACGGAGAAATGTATAACTTTAAAGAAATCCGCGAAGAATTGATGCAGCAAGGCCTTCATTTCAAATCCACGGGAGATACGGAGGTCGTTCTTTATGCGCTAGCCCGCTGGGGCAAGCAAGCGCTTGAACGTTTCAACGGAATTTTTGCACTGGCTTTTTACGATCAAAAAGAAAGAAAAATCCTTTTGGCGCGGGACCATGTTGGAATCAAACCGCTGTATTATTTGACTCATGATAAAGGGATTGTTTTTGCTTCGCAATATGATCAAATTCTTGTTCATCCGTGGGGCAAGGCTCTGAGAATTGACCCGCGGGCCATGACTCTTTATTTGAAATTAGGCTACATTCCCGCGCCTTACGCAGCGCTTGAACAAACTTATATGCTGGAACCCGGTTGCTGGCTGGAAGCAAATTCAAGGGGCGAGATATCCCGAGGAAATTTTTACGAATTTCCCCGCTATACAGAGCCCGATTTGACGGGCCGGGAAGCGGATGATGCGATCGACGAAGCTATTTCCCGCGCCGTTAAGAGACAGCTTGTAAGCGATGTTCCTGTAGGCGCGTTTTTGTCCGGCGGTATTGATTCTCCTTTAATCGTTGCAAAAATGAAACAGGCAGCCAATAAAAACGTAAAGGCTTTTACGATCGGCAATGCCGGCAGTCCTGAGGATGAAATGCCGGAAGCCTTGTATTACGCGCAAACCTTAGGAGTTGAGCATATTACAGCGCAGATGACCCCCGACAAAGGGTTGACCCTTATTGATCAGGCCGTATCGGCCTGCGGTGAACCGCTGGGGGATTATTCAATTTTACCTACCATGATGGTGGCCTCATTGGCGCGTCAGCACGGTTTAAAAGTTATGCTATCAGGTGACGGAGGGGATGAATTATTCTGGGGTTATGCAAACCGCTTTTCTTCCGCAATAGAAAACGAATCTGAATTCGGTAAATCGCTTCCGGCGCGGTCCTTAAGCTGGGCATTGAAAAAACTGCAAGGCAAGACGGCGGCCTTTCCCAATCCTCGGTACCTGGAATTTGGCGACTGGTACTGTTCTAAGCAATCGTATATTTCGGATGCAAATTTTAGAAATTTGTTCCCCGATCTGCCGTCTTGGCCTAGCGATTTCAAGCTGTTTAAATACCGGAGAACCAGCCAGGATAAAACCGCGCAATGGACGCGTTACAACGAAATTAAAGGTCATCTCACCATGATCCTCCTAAAAGTAGACCGCGCAAGCATGTTTCATTCTCTCGAAGTCCGGGTGCCGCTGTTAGATAAAGAAGTCATGAATACGGCCGCGCGAGTATCGTGGGAATCGTGCCTGGATATTCGCAATAAAACCGGCAAACTGCCGCTAAGACACGCGCTTTTGAAAAATATTCCAAGGGTCACGCAAGTAAAAAAAGGTTTTGATGTGCCCATCAACCAATGGTTCAGGGGACCGCTGAAAAATCGCTTTCAAGATTTGATAAGTGAAAACAATGTCGACGATTTGCGCATCAATAAGAAAGCGCTTCAATCTCTTTATGATCAACATCTGACAAACCAGAGAAATTACGGCGCATTTTTCTGGATTTTATTGAGCCTAATGCTATGGAAGAAAAAATATTGCAGATAGATAAGCTGCGCATCGGCGGATTTCTAAAAAGCCTTGGCCTTAGTTATTGCCCGTTGGATATTCGTGATATTGCCGGCCGGCAATTTTGCGTCCCGCTTACAAAACCGTATAATTATGCTTCCACTAAAGAGTATTCCGGAAGTCCGCGCCGTTATTCGATTAACCGTCAGTTACAAAATGCCTTTCTGGGAAAATTGAAAGCGGCCGGATTGTTCGAGTCAGGGCAATGGCTTGATGTGGGCGGGGACCCAGCTTATGGCGATTGGCTGCAGGTTCCGCGCGAGCGTTATCGTATTTTAAATTTGCAAAAGCAGGATGAGGCAACAATTGCCGCTGATATCCAGAATTCCGGAACAATCGATTTTTCGAATGCTTTTGACGGTAGTATTAGTTTGAATTGCCTTTATATGTTGGAACGCCCTGAAATGTCTTTAAAAAATATGATGCGGCTGTTAAAGCCGGGCGGTTTTGCAGTCCTGGATTTTACGGCACATCATTACTGGTACGTCAGCAATGACGGAGATCACTGGAATTCGTTTAACCCCTTTCGGATTACACGTCTTGTTGCCCCATATTTGGATGATTTTGTGATCGTCCCGCTGGGAAATTTGTTCCAAGCCGCCTGCGAACACTATGCGCGCCGGAGAATTTTTAGGCCGCTAGCTTCTTTAATCAGAGGGATGGGAATGCAACTCGGAAGATTGGATAAAGATCCCAGAACCGCGATGAGCTATATGGTTTTGGGAACTAGAAGAAAGGACATCTCATTTTGAACCCGGGACTAGCGCTGAGTTCATGCCTGGGTTTTGCGATAAGCAAAAGCAAAAGTGACGGTTGTATTTTCTACTACCACGGCATTGTGGAGAAGAAGACGGATCTTTTGCTGGAAAGAAATTTCCATTTGCTTTCCGACTTCCGGCAGCACCTTGAATTTTTAAAACATTTTACAGTAAAAAGCTTATCCGAATTATCATCCCTTAGTTCGAATGAAAGACGCCCCTGGATCGCCATTACCTTTGACGATGGCTATGCGAATAATTTAGCAGTTGCCGAAATGCTTGCAAAATACCGCATGCCTTGGTCAGTATTTATTTCAACTGCCGCAATCGGCACACAACGGCCGATTTGGACGATTGAGGTCTCCTTGTTGTGTCTTTATGGACAGGCAAAAAGTTTGGATATCATGGGGAAGATTTGGCCGATTGAAGATCGAGTGCAACGCGAAATGCTCTTCCAGTCATTACGCCAAAGTATGAAGAAAATGGCATCCGGGCTGCGTCGTGAAACTATGGACAGCATTTGCAGCCAATTCCCGCAGGGCGAAACAGAACGGATTTTGAATCAATTTCCTTCCCTGAAAATGCTTAACTGGGCTGACATTAAGAGGTTGTGCGCCTCGGGAGTCGGCATTGGAAGCCATGGAGTTGAACACGAACTCCATCACGAAAAACAACCATCTGCGACGCGGATTTCCGAGCTCCTTCAATCCAAACGGGATATCGAAACTCATCTTGGAAAGACGTGCGATTACTTTGCCTTTCCAAACGGGGATTATGCTTCCTGTTCCGCGGAAGAATTGAAGACCTCGGGATATAAACTGGGTTTTACAACAGAGCCAAATAAAATCCAAGGCGCTCAATCAATCCTCATACCTAGAATGCCTGCTTCTATGAAAGTCTGGAAGCTGGCCCGTCAGGTTCTTCAATAGATACTTCTAAAAACAATTTGCGTATTCTTGTGGCTGGTGCCTCATGGCCCCCGCAAAGTTTTTTGAATCAGCTCTACGAAGGCCTTTCAGCTCAAGGTTTTCGTATTTCGTTGGCATGCGCAGAACGCCCGGATCCGGCTTGGTTAAAGAGAAACAGAATGCAATGGATTTCCACACCGCGGTGGGACTGGAAGCCCGCAGCTATGGGCAGTTTAGCCCTGCGGTTTTTAACGGCCTTGATAAAACATCCTGGTTCGCTGTTCCGTCTGACAAAAATTATCCGGCGTACGAGACCGGGTTTTCGGGAAACTGTGAAGCAATGGCATTTGCTGCTGCCGTTTACAGGTAAAAAATGGGACATGATTTATTTTCCATGGAACTGGGGCGCGATAACTTATTTGAAGCTGTTTGATCTCGAAATTCCGGTGATCGTGAGCTGCCGCGGGTCCGACATTTATATTGCTCCGCATGATCCCCGGTATCCGGAAATGGCCGGCCAGCTGCGAGAAACTTTTGAAAAGGCGGCCGGTGTTCATTGCGTTTCCGATGCGATTGTCAAAGAAGCCGTTAAATACGGTTTGGATCCGGCTAGGGCCAGGGTTATCCGGCCCGCTGTGGACCCTAAGAAATTTTGCCCTGTGGAAAAAACGCGCTCTGCAAAGCAGAATTTAAAAATAATTTCCATCGGTAATCTGCTGAAAGTTAAAGGCTATGAGCATGCGCTCAAGGCCATGCGTCAGCTTAAAGATCAAAATATTCCGTTTGATTATGAAATTATAGGACAGGGCAAAGATAGGGAATTAATCACTCAGGCCATTAAAGATTTAAAATTGACCTCCTGCGTTGTTTTAACTGGCCAACTTGAGCCGTCCCTCGTGCGGGAGAAATTATGTAATGCGGATGTTTTTTTGTTATCAAGCCTGAGCGAAGGGATTTCCAATGCCGCGCTTGAAGCGATGGCTTGCGGCCTGCCGGTTATTACCACAGATTGCGGCGGGATGCGCGAAGCTATCACGGACGGGATCGAAGGGATTGTCGTTCCCGTGGGGAATAGCCGCGCCATGGCGGATGCTTTGACTCGGCTGGCTAATGACCCGGATTTAAGGAGCAGAATGGGCCTGGCCGGCCGGGCGCGGATTATAAATCAGTTTAATCTAGAGACGCAGATCGAAAGTTTTGTTTCTTTTTTTCAATCTTGTCTTGCCGCCGCACCGCTTAAAGCGGCACAGGAAAGCAGCGTCAGATGATCGGCAAAATAAAACAAAAGGTAATTTCGCTGCTATATTTCGGATGGCGGTATCACTGCCCGATTTGCGGAGGAAATTTCCGGGATTGGCGCATGTGCGGCATGGTCCGCCGCCGCAGAGGGAAGTGTCCGCAATGTAATTGTGTCGAGCGCCACCGACTCATCTACCTGTATCTAAAAAACAAGACCCGTTTTTTTCAGGACGCTTTGAAGGTCCTGCACGTCGCACCCGAAGCCTGCTTTCATAAGCGTTTTGCCGCCCTGCCAAATCTGTCTTATACCACGGCGGATCTGGATTCTCCCTTGGCGCACATTCTGCTGGACGTTACGGACATGAAAAAAATTTCGGATAAAACTTATGATGTCGTGCTTTGCTCGCATGTCCTTGAGCATGTTTCGGATGACCGTAAGGCCATGCGTGAAATCTGCCGCATACTTAAACCGGGGGGCTGGGCTATTTTGCAAGTTCCGATTTTTGAAGGAAACACGTTTGAAGATCCTGCGATCGTCACAGCCGAGGAAAGAATCAAACATTATGGTCAGGAAGATCATCGCCGCCGATACGGCTTGGATTACAAAGACCGTCTTGCTGCCGCCGGCTTCGACGTCAGCGTGGATACATATGTAAAGACCTTGGGAAAAAAAGCGGTCGAAAAATACGGTTTAGATAACAGCGAAGATATTTATCTGTGCACAAAAAAATCATGAGGGCAATATGAATAGAGAAAGAATTTATCAAGCGCTGCGGTGCAGGCTTAATTTCGGACCTTCCCTTGTAAAAAGAAACGTTCTTGGAAGAGACGTCAAGGTTCGCTTTGGCGTAGTGCCTGAGAAGCCGGATTATGATGAAGCCTGGACCTATTATTTGATTTCTCAGAGTTCAGTAATGTTTGATGTGGGGTGCAATGTGGGCTGGTGCTTGCTCCTCGCCTGTATCGACAACCCAGAGCGCCGCATCGTCGCTTTTGACGCAAATCCGAAAGCAATGATCGCTGCCGGCGAAACCTTATTTCTGAATGGTTATGCGGAACAAGTGCAGTTTGTTTTGGGGTTTACCAGCAATGTCGAAAAGGAGAAAGTGGATTTCTTCACCGTCGGCACAGGTTCAGCCGGAAGCAAATTCAGGTCGGTTGCTCAGGCAGCGAGCAAAAAAAATTCATTTTTTGAAGTCCAAACAATCACTCTCGATAAAATTGCGGAAAAACTGGGGATTATTCCTGATTTTATGAAAATGGACATTGAAGGGGCAGAAGGCGAGGCGCTGGAAGGAGCCAAAAAGATCGGAGCCCAGCGCAAAACAAAATTTTTGATCGAAATGCATGCCACCGCCGAACTGTCGATGGCCGCCAACGGCGACCGGATTTTGAAATGGTGCCGTGAGCTGGGCTATGACGCCTATTTTTTAAAAGATCACAAACGCATTACGAACTCCGATAGCTTTGCCCATCGCGGCCGCTGCCACCTTTTTCTCCAGCCCGCGGGCTGGGAGTATCCAAAACCGCTTATGCATCTTCAGGAAGGCGATGGCATTGAAAAAGTGCAATCGTTTTTAAAATGATCGCGAGCATTATGCGGCAAAAGCTTGTATTTTTTTTTATTAATGACGCTTGGTATAAAAGGAGAGGAGATTCATATGAGGAACTTTGACGGTAAAATAGCGGTTGTTACAGGTGGATCAAGCGGCATTGGCCGCGCCACATCCTTGGCACTCGCCAAGGAGGGAGCGACCGTTATCGTGAATTATCACGCGGATGATGAAAAGGCAAGAGAAACACTCTGCTTATTGGAATCTTCCGGTGTAAAGGGATATTTAATGAAAGCGGATATTCGTGACTATGCGGCTCTTGTGAAGGGCATGGAAGATGCCGCTAGCCGTCACGGAAAGATTGATTTTCTTGTTAACAATGCGGGGATCGTAAGAGATAAAACTTTAAAGAAAATGGAATTGCCGGATTGGAATGAAGTAATCGCCACTAACTTAACAGGAGTGTTTCATTGCTGTAAAGCGGCATCCAACTTTATGAACCTGCGGGAAGGCTCAAGAATTGTCATTATTTCATCTCTGGTTGGTGAGGAGGGAAATTTTGGTCAGGTTAATTATGCAGCAGCAAAAGCCGGTTTAATCGGTTTTTCAAAATCTTTAGCAAAGGAAATGGCGCATTATAAAGTGACTGTAAATGCTATCGCTCCCGGTTTTACCCGCACGGATATGCTTTCAAAAGTTCCTTCCGAGATTTTAGACAAATTGATATTGCAGATTCCTTTGCGTCGATTTGCGGAACCTACAGAGATCGCTCATGCAGTGCTTTATCTCTGTTCTCCGGAAGCCGGATTCATAACCGGATCCGTTCTTGATATCAATGGCGGTATGCATCTATGAAAACGGCATTACCCATCGAAGTAGTTCCTTACAGTGAAAACTATACAAGTGCGCACCGGATTTTTTCAGAAAAAATGTGGCCAACGAAGCCGCGCAGACAAGCTGCTGATTTTGTCCGCTGGAAATTTAGGGGACGCCCTCACGGCGAAGTCCCAGGATTGCTTTTAGCGGTTCGGGAAGGAAAGGTTGTTGGTCAAGTTGGGCTTATTCCTGCGACTCTAAAAAATCATAATAAAACACAGCCTTGCCAATGGGTTTGCGATTTCATGGTAGATCAAGATTCAAGGGGTCAGGGCGTCGGATCTCTTTTGCTGCGAAAAGCTGTCGAGCGTGACATGATTACGCTCGGGTTGAATCCTACCCCTTCTTCTCTCGCAGCACATTCCCGGGTGGGGTTTACTACTTTTTCCGGTCCTAAAATGATGCTGCTTCCATTGAAATTGAATGAAATGTTAAGGTGGAAAATTAATAAAAATCTATGGAGCATGGTTCCTGCGCTGGCGGTTTTGGGCTGGCCCGTTATTCGATTCAGATCTAGAAAGCTCTATAGAGGAAATGGTTTAGTAAATGTACAAATGTGTCCATGGGAAGACGTTGTTGATCTGATTCAAGCACGGCAAAATGCATTTATGCAGCCTCATATTGCACATGATTTTGGATTTCTTTCCTGGAGATGTAAGCCGCCTAAAAACTTTCGGCAAAGCGTGGTTGGTATTCGCACTTCTTCGGGTGGTTACGCACTCATCGAGGTGACGCCCCTGTGTCTGTTTGTGAGTGATTGGTTTGCTAAAGATGAGAATGACAAGCTTGAATTGTTTCAAGCTATTTATCTTCTGGCTCGACAAAGCAACAGCGAAATGATCCAGGTGCTCGCCTATGAAGAGCAAAAGGACTGGTTTTCTCAAGTAGGATTCCTGGAAGTACGCAGGTCTTTAACTGTTCTGCTTTATCCCTCCGCCTTTCGGGCAGAGTACGAAAATATGCACTTGTCACTCATGGATTCTGACAGCGGAGATATGTAGTTATTCAGCAATGACGCTTCATATTGGAATATCTTTTGACTATGATTCTCCGGCGGGTTACCGGGAATCTTTTCATATTCAAGATATGCCTCCCGACTCCGACCAGAAGGGGACGGAAGAGCTTTTAAGAGTTCTGTCATGCCACGGCATTAAAGCCACTTTTGGTATTGTTGCGAATGCTGCTTTGGAAGGCAGGCCGCCAGAATTCTGCCCTGAGCAAATTAGAAAAATCCACAGCTTGGGCCATGAAATAGCATCGCACTCTATGTCTCACCGCTACTTACCATCCATGAGCTATCAAGAAATGACCCGTGAATTCCGGTTGAGTAAAGATACTTTGGATAAATGCATCGGCGCTCAAATTCGCGGATTCATACCGCCTTTTAACAGGCCTATGCACTTTCCCTCAAAGGGCGCTTTCAGTCTTGAAGAAATGTTTGGGTTGAATCAACGAGGGCGCGGCAGGCAAAGCATAGAAACAATGCTTCGGGGCTTGCATGAGTGCAATTATGGGTGGTCGCGAGTTAGTTTCAGAAGCAAAGTTTCGCAATTCATGGAATACATCAAAAGGAAAAAATCACAAGAAATTATGCAGCCATTTATTTTCAACAATATAGTGGCCATACCGTTGCATGGTGTCACGGGCTTTGGAGAAAATGCAGTTCAGCTGGTGCGCACTTTTTTAGGAAAAGAAAAAATACTGACACTCTATGGGCATCCGAATCAAGCATTGGCCAAAAACGATCAAAGCGCTGATTGTTTAAATGCTTTTTTAAAGCAATTTAACAAAGAAAGGGCGCAGAGCAGTTTAACTATAATGACTATGGGCGAGATCGAGAAGTATGTGCGTCTCGTAAGCGAAAGAAAAGGCCATGATGGCTAAAATTGAAATCGTAACTTTTGATTCAAAAGGCGCTATCTTGAGTCAATCCGGGGTAGATCTTGGCGATCCCGCCAACCCGGTTCTTACGGAAGCTGTGGAGCGTTGTGTATCTGATGGGAATGCGGCGGCAGTTTTATTTTGGGATAAAGCGCTGGGAAAATTCGAGCTAGAGAAAATATGGCAGTTCTTGAAACAACCCGTGGATGTATGGCATGCAGGTTTAAGCTTGGGAATGGGCGGGCTGCCGGGAGCGATGGATTTTGTAATGTCGACATGGATGTTAAATCGGGATCCAGAAGTTTCCATTGGAGCCACTTCATGGCGCTTATCTTTGCGCGCCTGTCTAATTCGCACTGCGGTGATCAAGAAAATGGGTTGGATTAGGAAGGATTTCAAATCTCTAGAAGTTGCGACCCTCGAAATGGGGCATCGCTGGATAACTCGAGGAGTTTTAATGCGTCACGTGCCAGGATTTGTTCCTCAAGCAAATGCAGTAAGCATTTTGCGCCTGCCGTTTGAAGATGAGTTAAGGTATGTTTACTATCGCTTTGGACTCTTTTGGATGCATTGGGCCTTTGTCCGCGCCGTTCTTTCGGGATACGCGTCCACCCGTATAGGCGTTCAGTCATGGTGGAAGGTTAAGTCTTCCGAAAAACCCAAAGATCCGGCGCCGTACTTGTCCTCATTGTCCATTTCGCCTGCGGCTATAAAGAGTAATCAAACTGCTTCGGTTAGCGTAATCATTCCGACAATTGATCGATACACATACTTACGGACGCTTCTCGCTCAATTTCGCAGTCAAACCGTACCGCCGTTTGAAATTATCGTGATCGATCAAACTCAAGCTGATCGCAGAGACGCAAAACTAGCAGAGGATTTTAAGGATCTTCCGGTAATTTTTATTTATCTGGATAAACCGGGTCAATGTTCTTCGCGCAATGCCGGTCTACTCGCTTCGCGAGGGGAATACATACTTTTCATTGATGACGATGCCGAAGCTCCGGCCGGGCTAATCGAGGACCATTTAAAAAATCTTGCGCGCTATGAATGCGAGGTATCAGCGGGAGGGGCAATCGAATCGGGCATTGGGAGCATGCCGGAAGGATTTCAATTTATACGTCAAAGCGATATTTTTCCAACGAACAATGCGATGGTCCATAAAGATATTTTAGAAAAATCAGGGCTTTTCGACCTTGCGTTTGATCAAAGGGCACGCGCGGATGCGGATTTAGGAATGCGTCTGTATTTGTCTGGTGCCCAGCTCATTTTTAATCCGGCAATTATCGTAAAACATCATCATGCTTCTGTTGGCGGATTGAGGATTCACGGCGCACGGGTCATTACTTATCACGCCAGCCGGCGTAGTCTTCTAAAACGTCAGTTCTTGACAGCCTCGGAAGCTTATTTAGCTCTCCGTTATTTCACGCCAAGACAAGTTCGCGAAATGCTCTGGCGCAGGGCCATAAGCACGCTAAGTTTTCGGGGCTCGTTTGGCGGCCGGTGCCTTAGGTTTATTTTGAATTTCGCGCTTTTGCCCCATACGTTTTACAGGACGAGCAAAGCCATGAGTGAGGGGAAAAAGATGTTGAATGAATTTCCAAAAATTTCGCAAATAAAAAAGAGCGTTTTTAAAACGTGACCGAACGCTTACACATCTTGCATGTCATTGACCAGCTCGCCGCCGGCGGCGCGGAACGGATGGTCATTGAAATTGCAAATGCGACGGAAAGAGCGCGTTACAAGCCGGCTATTTGTGTGACGCGCTCCAATTTAACATTGGCGGTTTTTTTAAATAAAGACGTGAAAGTTTTTTCGCTCGAAAGGCACCGGCGGTTTTCCTTTAAAGCGCTGACTTTATTCGGCGATTTTTGTCGGCAAGAAAATGTGAGACTCCTTCATATTCACGGTAATTCGTCCTTTTTATTTGTGGCCGCGGCAAAGGCGCTGGGAAAAATTCCAAGCTCTACAGCGCTCGTAATCCACGAGCATAATGGTGAAATTAAACGGTTCTCTTTTCTTTACCGGCAGACGTTACGCTGGCTGAACCCGGTTTATGCGGGCGTTGACTCAAGATTGCGTGATTTGGCTTGCGCAGCAGGAATCCCGGAAGCCCGGGCCCATTTTATTTCGAATGCCATCGATTTTAATCGCAGGGCCGCTGATAAATCGGGCGGGGATTTAGCCGATGTTAAAGGGAAAGGGCTTGTCGGCATCCTTTTGTCCAATGTGCGGCCGGTTAAAAATATCGAATTTTTTATACGTTCTGCGGCGCTAATAAAGGAAAAGAAATGGATTGTTGTCATTCTCGGCAGCTTGAATGACAAATCATACGTTCAAACTTGCCGCGATGAAGCCCGGCGATTAGGTCTGGAAGACCGAATTCTTTTTTGGGGTTTGCGTTTAGATGTTGCGGGATTACTAAAACAGGCAGATTTCGGCCTTTTAGCGTCGAAAACGGAATCGGGACCGCTCGCTTTGCTGGAATACGCCGCTGCCGGCCTTCCCTTTGTTTCCACTCGCGTGGGTTCTATCGGCAAGCATCTTGAACAGCAGGGGATTCCCGGCTTTGCGGAACCGGGAAATGAACTGGAATTTTCGGAAGCGATTGGAAAATTGCTTGGCTTGTCACCCGCAGAAAGAAAACAAAGAGGCGAACTGGGCCTTGTCAAAGCCCGCGAGTATTTCGATATTCATAAAAAAATGCCGGAATGGGAAAAAATTTATCTTCAGGCGTTAGGAACGGTTTCATGAAAATGCTGATCATATCGAATATGGCGCATTATTTGCGAGATGGACAGATCGTCGGCTGGGGCCCGACCGTAAATGAAATCAATGCGTTGTCCGGCATTTTTGAAACCATCCGTCATGTTGCCTGCCTACATGACGAAAAAGCTCCGGGAAGTGCTTTGCCTTATCAAAATGACCATATTACCCTGGTGCCGTTACCTTCTGCGGGAGGGAGCACTGTTTTATCAAAAATCGATATCTTAAAAAAATTGCCTGCATACATAAAGACTATCTTGAATGAGTTATCAAAAACGGACGCAGTTCATATTCGTTGCCCTGCCAATATCAGCTTGATCGCCGTAGTGGCTCTTTTCTTTTTGCGTCGCCCTAAACTTCGGTGGGCAAAATATGCCGGCAGCTGGCAATCGTATCCGGGAGAGCCCTTGTCCTACAAATTCCAGCGCTGGTGGCGTGCGCGCGGCTTCCACCGGGGCTGGGTCACGATTAATGGGTGCTGGGCCGGCCAGCCGAAGCATGTCAGGACTTTTATGAATCCTTGCCTTACATCCAAAGAACTGAGCGAAGCCAAACAGAACGCAGAAAGCAAAGCAATCACGCAGCCGGTCAGACTCGCTTTTGCCGGTGCTATCACGGAAAACAAAGGCGGGGAGGGCGCGCTCAAAATTCTAGATATTTTGGCCAAAAAAAATATTAATGCCAGGCTTGATTTCCTTGGGGATGGGCCGGACACCGCTCGTTTGCAGTCGCTTGCCCAAGAACTGGGATTAAACGGCCGCGTTACGTTTCATGGATGGGTTTCCCGAACTGAAATCGGCCGTTATTTTACGGCTGCGCACTTTGTGTTGCTGCCAAGCCGCGCCGAAGGCTGGCCGAAAGTTTTGAGTGAGGCCATGGCCTACGGGGCTGTTCCTTTGGCCAGCCGGGTGGGCAGCATTCCTGAGATGTTAACGAAGTACGAGACAGGCAAAACATTTTTAGCGGATGACGCAGAAGGCTTTGCGGACGCGATAATCCATTACATTTCGAATCCCGCTCATTGGAAAGAAGAATCAACGCGCGCGATTCAAGCTGTCGCGGATTTTACATATGAGCGCTATTTAAAAGCGGTTCGAGAACTTATAAATATATGAGTTCTCTTCAAAGACCCCAGCATACGTTTTCCGGATACCACAAGAACTACCTTGGTTTTGGTATTTTTAAAGTCCTTTTGTTTATGTTGTTCCATTTTCAACTTGGTGTATTGATGGTCAAGTTACCTATTCTAGGCACAGTTCATGCCTATGCCCTTCTTGGAGCGGGAATTCTCACAACCCTTATTTCAAAACGCCCGGAACATGCGGCATATTTTGGCGCCTATTTAATGGGGTCAGAAGTGCTATGGCGGATGACTCAGGCGAGCGTTTTGTGGGAATTTGGGAAATATTCGGTTGTCCTAATTTTTTTTATTGCAATTTTAAAGCGGGGCGTGCGTAATCCGGGATTGCCTATATTTTATTTTTTATTACTCATTCCATCGATTTTTATGCATGCCACGACAGTTATCGATCTCGACAGGCATGCCACGGGAGTTATCGATCTCGACAGAAGCCGGAAGCTGATTAGTTTTAATCTCTCAGGGCCCCTTGCATTAATGGTGAGCGTGCTCTTCTTTTCCAAGCTAAAGCTCGATCCTTTGCAGCTGCGTAAACTTTGGCTGGCAGCGCTTGGCCCGATTATCAGCATTCTTTCAATTGCCCGTTTTCACACTTTTGCTCAGGAAAATATCCAATTTATCAAAGCTTCGATGGCGGAGACCAGCGGCGGTTTTGGCGCTAATCAAGTGTCCGCGGTGCTGGGCTTGGGAGCTTTTTTTGCTTTTTTCTATGTCATGGACGGCAAGCAGAAATTTCTGGAAAAAACAGTGATTAGTATTATCGGGCTTCTTTTGGCGGTCCAATCGGCGCTAACTTTTTCACGCGGCGGACTTTATTGCGCAGGCACAGCCATCGCTCTCGCGTCATTTTTTATGGTCCGAAACCGGAAAGTCTGGGCCCGCTATTTTTTTACGGCTGTGATACTTGCCGTTATTGTCTTTCGCTTTGCAATTCCATATCTGGTTGAATTCACCGGCGGAAAAATTACAGACCGGTTTAAAGAAACGCAGATGAGTAATCGAGAAAGTTTATTTGCAGACGACCTTAAGGTCTGGCAAGAGCACCCCTTTCTGGGGGTGGGGCCTGGTCTGGCCATGTATCACCGCGAAATTTATGCGGCGGCGCATACGGAATTTTCCCGTTTGCCGGCGGAGCACGGCCTTTTCGGAATATTGTCGATCCTGATACTTATCAGGCTCGCATTTGTGGTATTCGCCCGGGCGCAGACACCGCGTCAAAAAGCGCTGACCGCTTCACTAATCGCCTGGTCTTTCTTGTTCATGGTCGTGAATGCCATGCGGATTGCAGCTCCAGCTTTTATATTTGGGTTGGCTTCTGCTCAGTTCATTGATTTTAACCTGCGAATGCCTAGTGCGAATCGCGCGCCCGCAATCAAGGAAGAAAAAGCTTGAAGAGATCCGTCTTGTTTATTGGGAATATGTTTGCCGGCGCAAATTATTCTCATACGACTTCCTGGGAAGTGGCCGAACTCTTGAAGGCCCGCGGCTGGAAAGTTATCCGGGTATCAACCCGCCAAAATAAAATTTTACGCGTTTTAGATATGCTTGGAACTATTTGGAGTGCCCGGCATGAATATGCGGTTGCCCATGTGGACGTATATAGCGGCGATGCTTTTATCTGGGCTGAAATAGTTTGCTATATGCTGAGGATTCTTCGGAAAACTTATTTTTTGACACTGCAAGGCGGCAATCTGCCGGTTTTTTCCGCACGCAACTCCAGCCGGGTCAAAAACTTATTTAGGAATGCAGCCGGTATTACTGCGCCCTCTGGTTATTTGAAGGAAGAATTGTCCCGATATTATTCGGGCACGATAAAAGTTATACCCAATGCCATTCCAGTTGACCGCTATATATCTCGGCTGCGTAAGCCTGCTTCGCCGCGCCTGGTATGGGTTAGGGCTTTTCATCACATCTATAACCCGAGCCTTGCCGTGCGGAGTTTGGCGTTGTTAACCGCTGATTTCCCGGACATCAAACTTACCATGGTTGGTGCAGATAAAGGGGACGGAAGCATGCAGGAAGCTCAGGATTTAACGAAGCGCCTCAATCTTCAGGATTTCATTCAAATCAGTGAGGGAATTCCGCATGAACATGTGCCGGAACTTTTGAATAAGGCGGACATTTTTTTAAATACTACCAACATTGATAATAACCCCCTCAGTGTTAAGGAGGCTATGGCTTCCGGCTTATGCATCGTCTGTACGTCCGTGGGCGGCATCCCGTATTTATTGGAGCAATCGCAAGATGCGCTGCTCGTCCCTCCTGATGACGAAAAGCAAATGGCGGCCGCTATTCGAAGGATTCTTACCGATACAGAACTGGCAGGCCGTATTTCCTCGAAGGCGCGGGCCAAGGCTGAACAACACGACTGGAAAAATATCCTCCCGCAATGGGAAAAAATCTTGGACTATAGCGGCGCCTAATTCATGGGTTTTTTAAATAATATTTATTCTGTTTGTCCGGCCTGGACGCAGAATTTGGGCGTGAGCCTTTATGGTTTTTATTGGAAACGCAGAAGGCATGGCGGAGTTTTTAAAAATGAGGTTGAAGCTTATCTTGCCCGGGAAAAGTTCGGGCCGTCCCAATGGAGCGGTTATCAAACTCAAAGATTGCAGGACTTATTAAGAAGCTCTTACCAAAATGTCCCCTATTACCGTGCTCTTTTTAAGACGGCCGGAATTAATGAACAGACGCTCGCCGGATTTCAAATTAACGACCTGCCTAAAATTCCTCTGCTTGAAAAAGAAACTCTGCGGAAGAATAGCGCGCAGTTTTTATCCGCAAAAGGTCCGAAAACCAGCGCCTATCTTTCAAGCGGGACAACCGGCACACCGATAGCCTTTCATTTTTCGGAACGCATGCATCAGGAATGGTCCGCGGCCTATGAAGTTCGCTGCCGCCGCTGGGCGGGATTAAATTATCAAATGAGCCGGGCCATGATCGGCGGCAGGCTTGTCGTCACGAAGGCCCATTCAAAACCCCCTTTTTGGCGTTACAACCGGGCTGAGCGTCAGCTTTATT
>ORMF010947532.1_pt1 | contig 29498 bp, 26 predicted proteins | sample 1779871 | NCBI WGS metagenome assembly ORMF01 (sample SAMEA104232316, study PRJEB22302) | groundwater metagenome | biome: forest; feature: aquifer; material: groundwater | place: USA | collected 2011-08-07 | depth 5.4 m | reverse complement strand
TGCGTGTAGGTACAAACGCGGTTACGGGAGGCGCGGGTGTAAACCAAATTACCAACCCGGTTGCCAGTAGCCCCACCGTTACCATCGGCGGCACATTTGGCGACACCGGAACTATTACCGTAAATATCGTTGCCAACACCGTATCGGTTTCGTCCACGGTATCTCAATCCATAAGTTTTAGTTTGGGCGCGAGCTCGCTGGCGTTAGGAACTCTATCCTCAAGCGCGGTGGTTAGCGGGTCGCATACCGTGATAGTTGCCACTAACGCCGCCTCTGGAATGGTGGTTACTTATTCCGGGACAACTCTCACTTCCGGCGCCAATACCGTTACGGCTATGTCAACAGCCGCCGCGAGTTCCATTGGCACAGAGCAGTTTGGAATAAATTCCAAGTCTAACACGACGCCAACTGTGGGCGCGGCGTGTACGGGCACAGCGCCGATTGCCGCTGCCGCGACCGGCTATGCTGTTGCGGATAACTTCAAATTCTTGACGGGCGATACGATTATAAACTCTGCCGCCGGAATCAACTCTACCACTTGCACGATTTCCTACATCACCAACATCGCGGGAGCAACCGAAGCCGGAAGCTACACCACCACCTTGACTTACACAGCCACCGCCACCTTCTAATCACAAGACACATATCACATAACATGAGACATTGAGTCGTGATATGTGTATTGTGAAATGTGATTTGTGTCATGCTATGAGATATTTTATTTTTGCTACAATTTTATTTTTAGGAGGAATGGTCATTTTGCCGTTTCCGGCGCACGCGCTCACTATTTCGCCGGTGAAAATGGAAATTTCCGGCGATCCGGGCCAGACCTTGCAAGACAAGCTCGTTCTCTTTAATGAGGAAAAGGACACAAAAACTCTCTATTCATCCGTAGAGAATTTTGAAAGCCGGGGAGAATCCGGCGCGCCCTTTTTTCTTCCCGAGAGAATTGGATTGGCGACCTGGATAAAGACGCAGGAACAAGTCACCCTAAAACCAAAGGAAGAAAAAACTATTCCTTTTAGCGTTATTATACCCAAAAACGCGGAGCCGGGCGGACACTTTGCCGCTATTTTGTGGGGTATGACTCCGCCCGATGCGACAAAAGGCGGACAAGTGGCAATCGGAGGGAGATTGGGTGTGCTTATCTTGTTAAGAGTTTCCGGCGAGGTCAAGGAGGGCGGAGGGCTTTTGGATTTTGGCGGAAAAGACAAGCAAAAATTTTTCAGTTCGCTTCCGATAACTCTTGCCTATCGCTTCAATAATACCGGTGGTAACCGCGTGGTGCCTCAAGGGGAAATTAAGATAAAAAATTTATTCGGTTTTACTTCGGCGAATATTCCGGCGAACAAAAACGAAGGAAGCGTCTTGCCCGGCAGCGCGAGGAAATTTGAGGTGGTCTGGGCACCATTAGAGATTCCATCTGGGGGAACAGCCACTCAAGGCGACTTATCTCTGTCAGGGCAAGGAGAAGCCGGATTTTGGCCTGCCGTTAAAACGCAGTGGAGAGAATTTCATTTTGGCTGGTACACCGCAAACCTCAATCTAACTTGGGGTGCGGCAAATCAAACGGCCAACGCCACATACAGCTTCTTTGTTATCCCCTGGCAGTTGCTTCTCATTATTTTTGTCATCTTGGCGATTGTCGGATTTTTAGGCATTTGGGTGATTAAAAAATATAACCGCTGGATTATCTCCAAACACGAGACACGTATCACATAACATGAGACATTGAGTCGTGATGCGTGTATTGTGATTTGTGATATGAGAACTTCATTTACTTTACTCCCGCATCAAAAAGCCAAATTTTTGAAGATAACCACATCTCTCGCATTATGGTGTGGGGGTTTACTTTTAATTTTTGGAATTTCATTAAGCGGCGGGTTTCCCTCACCGGTTTTCGCGGCCTCGATTAATATAAACGCTATTGTTCCCGGCTGCGGGGATGGCGTTATTCAGAGTGGTGAATCGTGTGATGGCTCTAATTTGAATGGGGGGAGCTGTTCAACTCAAGGTTTTTCGGGTGGAACTTTATCTTGCAATTCAAACTGCACTTTTAATACTTCGGCTTGCACTTCTGGTGGAGGGGGAGGCGGAGGTGGTGGCGGCGGGGGGTACGTTCCACCACCGAGTACCAGCGTTACCTTTTCCGGCCGAGCGTACCCCTTGAGCACCGTGACCTTGCTCAAAGACGTCCAGGTTGCACAGACGACAATAGCGGGGCAAGATGCTCGTTTTACCATGACCCTGTCGGGCCTTACCACCGGTAACTATATTTTTTCACTCTACACTGAGGATAGCGCTGGCTACCGCTCGGGTTCCCTCACGTTTCCCGTGAGTGTTACTCAAGGTGCCTCCACTACGGTGGGAGGAATTTTTTTGGCGCCGACCGTGCGGGTGGACAAAACCGAGGTTAAACGCGGCGAACCTATTAGCATCTTAGGGCAGACCATACCGCTCTCAGAGCTCACCATTACCCTGAGTTCGGACCAAGAGTTTTTTATCAAGACCACGGCCGATAACGATGGCGCCTACCTGTACGCCTTTGATACCACACCCCTGGAGCTGGGGCAGCACCTGGCCAAGTCCAAAGCCGTGCTCGATAACGAGATAAGCCCCACCAGCCGCGTGGTGGCCTTTACCGTCGGCACCAAGACCAAGCTGACGCAGTTAGCCCCCGGCACCCCTAAGGGGGATGTTAACAGCGATGACCACGTCAATCTGGTTGATTTTTCAATTTTTGCCTATTGGTACCAGCGGCCGAGCCCACCCGTGGCGGTTGACCTCAACAGTGACGGCAAGGTCGACCTGGTCGACTTTAGTATTATGGCGTTCTACTGGACGGGGTAGGGTAGAGTTTAGATATTAGAATATAGAATTTAGAAGTATGATAAACCAATCGCTTAAGAAAACTTCAACCAAGGGAGCAAAGGGAGCAGTAGTGTTATGCTCTGTTCTCTACGCTCTGTTCTCTACGCTCCCCGCTAGCGGCGCTGGTTTACTGTTTGGGGTGCATAACCCGCAGGTAGGCGTGGGGCAGGTATTTGAAGTAGGCGTGTTCCTCAACACCGAGGGCGCCGAGCTTAATGCCGTGGAAGGTAGTATAGTATGGTCCAAAGACAGTTTTAACTTAGAGGAGGTGCGCGACGGCAACTCGATTGTTAGTTTGTGGGTTGAGCGTCCTGCTCTTCGCGCCGATGGAGGAGGGGTTCACTTTACTGGGGTGTTGCCTGGTGGGTTTGTAGGCACGCGCGGGTACCTGTTCTCTGTCATCCTGCAACCAGAGCGAGTGGGGCAGGCTGGTATTAGTACTACTGCCGAGCAGTTACTCCTCAATGACGGGCAGGGGACAGCAGCGCCCATTACCCGCGCTCCGCTCAAGGTTATGGTAGTGGCGCAAGCTAAAACGCCCGGCTTTTTGCCGCCGTACGACGCCGAGGCGCCTGAACCGTTCACCCCTGAGCTAGCGCGCGACCCTGGAGTGTTCGGCGGCCAGTGGTTCGTCGTTTTTGCCACGCAAGATAAGGGCAGCGGGCTCAGCCACTACGAGGTGCAAGAGAAGCCAGAATATAGCATACAGAATTTAGGATTTAGGGATCTTCCTTTCGTATTTTTTCCTACGTCCTATATTCTAAATCCTAACTCCTGGAGGGTGGCGGAGAGCCCTTACCGTCTGCGCGACCAAGGCTTGCACAGCAGCTTGTGGGTTAGGGCCATTGACCGTGCCGGTAACGTACGGCTAGCGCAACTACCGGCTGCCGTGCCCCTGCCCTGGTACTTCGGCTTCTGGCTTTGGGTAGTATCTGCTATACTAGTGGCACTAGGCACACTGTTGGCCGTGTGGTTTACTCAGCACCGCAATGCAAAACCAACCACCCCGCGCTAGTCCAAAAACGTTTCACCCCTGGCACGTTGCCCTAGGACTAGTGCTAGGGCTTGTGCTTGGGTACTTAGCGGCCCGGCCGGTGGCAGCCCAGGCGGCCACCTTATACCTGGCACCATCGAGCGGTCAGGTGACGGTAGGAAAAACGTTGAGCGTAAGTGTTAATGTCTCGAGCCCTGACCAAGCGGTTAACGCTATGTCTGGTCGTGTGGCGTTTCCCCGCGACCTGTTATCTTTCACCGGTAGCTCAAAGAGTGGTTCCATCATTAGCCTCTGGGTGCAAGAGCCCGCCGAGCAAAGCGACGGTACCTTGCGTTTTGAGGGGATTATTTTAAATCCTGGGTTTACAGGCTCGGCTGGTAAGGTGATTACACTAACGTTTAAAGCCAAGGCGGGGGGTTCTGCTTCACTCACCTTTGCCTCAGGTTCGGTGCTGGCGAATGATGGTAAGGGTACTAATGTACTGGCAGGGTTGGGGAGCGCGACTTTTGCCGTGGCACCCCAGGCCGTGGGGCCGCAGCCGGGTGAGGCCACCAGCCCAGTTGAGTCAGCCGGCGTGCCGCTGGCGCCAGGCGTCAGCTCACCTACCCACCCCGACCCGAACAAGTGGTACGCCAATAGCAATCCAACCTTCACCTGGGTAAACCCTCGCGGTACGAACGGCGTTAACGTGCTGGCTGACCATAACCCAGCTACCGACCCCGGCACCCGTTCGGACGGGCTCCGCACGTCCTACACCTACCAGAACGTGGACGACGGCGTGTGGTACTTCCACCTTCGCCTGCACAATGCCCTGGGTTGGGGAGCGGTGACCCACTGGCGCTTTCAGATTGACACCCAAAAGCCCAAATCGTTTAGTATCAAGTTCATCGATGGCTCTAAGACGAGTAATCCTTCGCCCACGGTACTGTTCAATACCACTGATGAGCCTTCGGGTATTGATTTCTACCGCGTGAAGGTGGGGGATCAGTCGGCGTTGCTGGTGCTGGCGGCGATGGTGTTAGAGAACCCTTACGTTCTGCCGCTGCAGCGACCAGGCAGCCATACCATTCTGGTGCAGGCGGTGGATCGGGCCGGGAACTACGTTAGTGATTCACAGGATTTCGAAGTTACGCCACTCGACCAGCCGCAGTTCAAAGACTACCCCAGCGAGCTGGCGCCGGGTGACACCTTTACGGTCCGTGGGGCAACCTACCCGCGGGCAACGGTGCGGCTCACGCTTACTCCCGAGAACGGTGCCCCGGCTTCGCAGGAGAGCGTGAGCGATGCGACGGGTAAGTTCACCGTTGCCTGGCCCAAGCCGCTCGCCAGCGGACCCTACCAGTGGTCGGTGACGGTTACCGATAGCCGGGGAGCCGCCAGCACGCCTACTACCCCCCAGAGCCTGCTGGTGCGCGAGCGTCCGCTCTTGCACCTCGGGCAGCTGGCGGTAAGCTACCTCACGCTCATCGTTACCTTTGCTTCGCTTTTGCTCAGCCTGCTGGTGGTAGCCTCGTATGGTTTTATTAGGGTACGGCAGCTGAGGCGTCGCCTGCGCCGCGAGGTAACCGTAGTAGAGCAGACGTTGCATAAATCGTTCCAGGCCCTCAGCCGTGACCTCAAGAGCCAGCTCAGGCTCCTAGAACGTGCTCGCACCAAGCGCGAGCTAACCCTGGAGGAAGAGAAAATTGGTACGCAGCTCCAGAAGTCGCTCGACGTTACCGAAGCGGTGGTGAACCGAGAAATGAAAGATATTGAGCGTGAGATTGGAGGTTAGCTTTGCCTCCGGGGGAAGATTTTTCCTTTTACCCCAGTACCAGTCCCGCTGGGCGACGGTACGGCCTGCCTGCGGGGTTCCGCCCCAGCCGAAGCCTGGGCCTGATAGGTGCCACGGCCGCCCGCCTGCCCCGCTAAGCGGGGCCTGCCACAGCGAGGCACGAGCGGGCAGGCGCTGCCGTGGGGCTCCACCTTAGCCAAAAAATATTTTAACTGTTGACACCTCAGGGCAGAAGGGGTATACTACTCCCTCGACGTTTCCTGTTGCCTCTGTAATCCTAGTATCTAGTATCATGGCTGAAGTTAAACCTAAAACTGCGAATAGCTCGAGTACCTGGGCTGCCTTGGGCCTGGCCTGGGAGCTGGGGTATACCATTGCCGTGCCGCTCGTGGCGCTGGCGCTGGGGGGCCGTTTGGCTGATCGATACTTTGGTACCTCGCCTTGGTTTTTGCTCGCGGGTGTGCTGCTCTCTATTGTCGCCTCCTCTCTACTGGTGCTACGCAAGACAAGGTCCATCATGGCCGAGGCCAACCGTCCGCAACCGCCGGCTAATACGTCGTCTGGCCCATCCCTATGAACATCTCTCTAGCTGCTGAACCCATTTTCCACCTCGGTTCGTTTAGTGTCACCAACTCGCTACTCACGGCGTTTATTTTAATGCTGGGGTTGGTAGCACTGGCGCTCACGTTTCGCCGGCGCACCTTGGCGGCGGTGCCATCGGGTTTTCAGAACGTGGCCGAGGCCACGGTAGAGGGTGGCCTCAGTTTTATGGAGAGCGTCACCGGCAACCGCGCCAGCGCTATCCGCTTTTTTCCGCTGGTGGCCACCATTTTTTTCTTTGTTATGCTGTCTAACTGGTTCGGCCTGCTGCCGGGCGTTGGCTCCGTCGGCCTCTGGGAGGTGCACGAGGGGCACACGGTACTCATACCGTTTTTCCGCTCCGCCTCGGCTGACCTCAATGGCACCATTGCCATTGCTCTGGTCTCAGTGTTCGGTACTCAGCTTTTCGGCATTGCGGCTTTAGGGTTTTTTAAGCACGCCTCGAAGTACCTGAACTTTAGGGCGCTCTTCCGCCACTTTAGCTTTCAGAACGTGGTTATGCTCGGTGTGGGGCTCCTGGAGCTGGTGTCTGAGGTTTCACGGGTGATTTCTTTTTCCTTCCGGCTGTTCGGCAACGTGTTTGCCGGCGAGGTGTTGCTCATTGTGGTGTCGGCGCTGGTGCCCTACTTCGCCCCGCTACCGTTCATTTTTTTGGAGATCTTTGTTGGCGTGGTGCAGGCGTTGGTATTTTCGCTCCTGACCCTGGTTTTCCTTACCATTGCAACGGTCGAGCACGCTGAGCACTAAGGTGGTTGGTGTTTCATCCTAAAGCTTTGGGGTGAGGCACTAACTTCTTAAGTCGGGTAGTTCAACTGACGGCGTTAAATAAAAAAATCTAGCCGTAGCAGCGTGGATTACTCAGGAAAGGTAAACCGTATGGCAGCAGAGTTACAAGCAGTTTCTAGCGCCTTTACCCCCGATGTTTTGAAGGGTATGGCGGCCGGCGCCACCATTGCATTTGGTGGTATGCTCCCCGCCTTTGCCATTGGTCGCCTGGCCGGTAAGGCCATGGAGTCCATTGGCCGTAACCCGGAGGCCGCCGCCAAGGTGCAGACCGCCATGATCCTGGCCACCGCCTTTTGTGAGGCTATTGCCATCTACGCGCTGGTCATGGCGCTCATCATTAAGTTCGTGTAGGTAGTTCTTAGTTTATAGTCTATAGTTCATAGAATGTGAACTATAGACTCCAAGTGAGCACTACATACTATGTCACTTCGTTTTGAAGATTTACAGGTATACCAAAAGTCGCTTACCGTAGTTGATGAGCTCTATAAGGTGACGAAGTCGTTTCCTAGTACAGAATTATTTTTACTCACCAACCAGTTACGTCGAGCCGCTATCTCCATTACCTTAAACATTGCCGAGGGCAGCGGTAGAACTAAACTTGAATTCCAACATTTCTTAAATATCGCTAGAACTTCATGTTATGAATGTGTCGCGGCGCTACAGATAGCCGAGCGTCAGGGTTACCTTCCAAAACCAAGCTACCAAAAACTAGAGGGTATGATTACTGAGGTGGTTCGCATGCTTAATGGTTTAAAGCAAGGCATCAAACCTAAGAACTAATGACTAAGAACTGAGAACTCTCTATGGAACTCCTCGACAAACTCGGTATAGATTGGAAACTTCTGCTCGCGCAGCTGGTTAACTTTTTGATCGTGCTTGGGGTGCTCTACAAGTTCCTCTACCAGCCCATCATCAAGTTCCTGGAGCAGCGGCGAGCACGCATTGAGGCCAGCCTCAGGGAGGCTCAGCGCATCGAGCTCGAGCTTAAGGCGCTGGAAATCAAGCGGAGCGAGGTGATGGCCGAAGCGCGCCGACAGGGCCAAGCGCTCCTCAAGCAGGCGGAAGCTCAAGCCGAAGCGCAGCGTCAGGAGACGTTGACGCGCGTTAGGGGCGAGGCGGAAAAGGCCTTGGCCGAAGCCAGGGTTCGGCTCCAGTCGGAGCAGGCGGCTGCACTGGTTGAATTGAGGAAGGAAGCCGCTCGTTTGGTAACCCAAGCAGTTACTAAGATAGTAGGGAAAATGCCAGGCCTTGAGTTGGATAAAAAACTGATTGAGGAAGCAGTAACCGAGGTGGCTAAACGGTAGTACCCTATGCGCTTTACCCCTACCACCTACGCCCTAGCCTACCTCGATTCTACGCGCGGTAGCACGCCCGTCGAGCTCAAAGGCATCACCAGCCGTTTCTGGGCGGCGGTATGGCGACACCGTCGCTGGGGCTGGCGCCGGAAGATTATTGACCAGGTGATTAAGCTCCGGCGTGAGCAAGCGGGAGTTATTGGTGTGGAACTCTCGGTAGCTAAACCGTTTACCGATAGCGCCACTCAAAAGTTTCAGCGCGAGCTCACCAAGGCTCTGGGGCAGGCGGTAGAGCTCACGGTAACGCTCAAGCCACACCTGCTGGCCGGCGTAGTCCTGACCGTCGGCGATAGGCGGTACGATGCGTCCCTCAAGGGCAGGCTCGACAACCTCTACCATGCGCTGGCTGGCACTGAGCAGCAACTGTAACCAACGTTTAGAAACTTACTTTACTCACCCTTCGTATGACCGAAACCTCGCACCACAGCAAAGACGTTCTCCTGACCACGCTCGAAGCCGAGCTCAAGGGCTTTGAGGCCCGCATTACCCAGAGCCAAGTCGGCACCGTTACCGAGGTGGGCGACGGCATAGCCAAGGTAGTGGGCTTACGCTCCTGCTTGTCCGGTGAAATGCTTGACTTTGGTCACGGCATTATGGGCGTGGCACTTAACCTCGAGGAAACGCAAGTGGGGGCTATGATCCTGGGGGATTACTTGGAAATCAAAGAGGGCGACACCGTAAAATCCACCGGTAAAATTCTCTCGGTACCGGTTGGTCCGGGGCTCATTGGTCGCGTGGTCAATCCCTTGGGCGAGCCGATTGATGGTAAGGGTCCGGTCAAGGCCGCAACCCACTACCCGGTGGAGAAGATCGCGCCGCGCGTTATTACCCGCGCCTCGGTGGTGAATCCGCTCCAGACCGGCATCAAGGCCATAGACTCTATGATTCCCATTGGTCGCGGTCAGCGCGAGCTTATAATCGGTGACCGGCAAACCGGCAAGACAGCCGTAGCTATCGACACTATCCTCAACCAAAAAGGTAAGGACGTTTTCTGCATTTACGTCGGCATCAGCCAAAAGGAGTCTAAGGTGGCGCGCATCGTGGCTAAGCTCGAGGAGCAGGGCGCTATGGCTTACACCACCGTGGTGGTCGCGGGCGCCAGCGACCCAGCCGCGCTCTCTTTCCTTGCTCCCTACGCCGGTTGCGCCATGGGTGAGTACTTTATGGATCAGGGGAAAGACGTGCTGGTTATCTACGACGACCTTTCTAAACACGCCGTGGCCTACCGTCAAATTTCGCTCTTACTCCGGCGCCCGCCCGGTCGCGAGGCCTACCCCGGGGATATTTTTTACCTGCACTCACGCTTGCTGGAACGCGCGGCTAAGCTCTCGCCTGAGCACGGCGGCGGCTCCCTGACCGCCCTTCCCATTATTGAAACGCAGGCGGGTGACATTTCCGCTTACGTGCCGACTAACGTCATCTCCATTACCGACGGCCAGATCTTCTTGGAGAGCGACCTGTTCTACCAGGGCATTCGTCCGGCCGTCAACGTCGGGTTGTCGGTTTCGCGCGTGGGCTCTGCCGCCCAGGTTAAAGCCATGAAAAAGGTAGCGGGTAAGCTTAGGCTAGACCTGGCGCAGTACCGCAGCTTAGCGGCCTTTGCCCAGTTTGGGAGCGACCTGGACGAGGCCACTAAACAGCAGATTGAGCGCGGCAAGCGCGTGACCGAGCTCCTGAAGCAGGGCCAGTTCAAGCCTATGGCGGTAGAGCACCAGGTGGCTATTCTGTACGCGGCCGTGAACGGCTACCTGGACGACGTGCCGGTGGATAAGATTCGGGATTTTGAAAAACGTTTCCACGACTACCTCAAAACCCAGCGCGTGCTTAAAACCTTGGCCCAAAAACCTGAACTCACCCCCGAGGTGGAAGCAGGTTTGCAGGCAGCCATTGCTGAAGTTAAGCAAATGTAAAATGTAAATATCAACATGCAAAATGACAAGGCAAAATGCAAACATAGATTACAATTTTTCATTTTGATTTTTAATTTTTGATTTAACTTTTGTGCCGCAAGCCACTCGAGAAATCAAGTACCGCATCCGCTCCATCAAGAGCACCCGCCAAATAACCAAGGCGATGGAGCTGGTGTCGGCTGCCAAAATGCGGCGGGCAGTTGCGAACGTGTTGGCTACCCGTACCTATGCCCGGCTTGGCTGGCAGCTCTTGGAAGAGCTAGCCCACCGTACCGACCCCTCGCATCACCCACTCCTTCAACGCCGCGAGAAAGTTATGCGCGTGGGCTTGGTACTGGTCACCTCTAACCGCGGCCTGTGTGGCGGCTTTAACCACCAGGTGACTAACGCCGCTAATGCCTACATTCGGAAGCACCAGGAGAGCCAAGTTGAGCTGGGAGCCGACTTGGTGGCGGTGGGTAAGCGCGGGCGCGACATTATGTACCGCTACGGCCAGGCCATTGTAGCCGAGTTCACCAAGGCCGACCTCACCACCAGGCTGGATGAGGTGCGCCCCATCGCCCGCCTCCTGATTGATGATTACCTAAGCGGCCGCTACGACCGCGTGGTCATGGCCTACACTGACTTCATCTCGCCGCTCACGCAAAAACCTACCATTAAGCAGCTACTGCCGATTGAGCGTGAGGTTGATCTTAAGCTGGGCCAGTCGCGCGAATCAGCCAAGGGTGTGGCTCAGGAGGCGAGCGGACACCAAGGAGCCTTTGCCTATGAGTACTTGTTTGAGCCCACACCCGACGAAGTGCTGGAAGACCTGCTCCCCCGACTCCTCGAGGTGCAGATCTACCAGGCGCTGCTGGAGTCCGACGCTTCGGAACACTCAGCCCGCATGCTTGCAATGCGCAATGCTTCCGACGCAGCTAAGGATATGATAGATTCCCTGACCCTGGAGTTTAACCAAGCCCGCCAAGCTGGCATTACGGCCGAACTGGCCGAGATAATCGGCGGGCGAGTGGCGGTGGAAGGTTAGGAGAAATGTAAAATGCAAATATCAAAATGCAAAATGACAATGGAAAATGCTAAAATAATTTTTTTTAATTTTGATTTTTGATTTTTACACTTTTCGTTTACTATTATGAACACCGGCACAGTTACCCAAGTTATCGGACCCGTAGTCGACGTGACCTTTCCGAAAGATATACCCCCCATTTACCAGAGCCTGGAGCTTACGCTTCCCTCGGGTGAGGTGCTAGTACTCGAAGTGCAGCAGCACCTGGGGAGTGGCAGCGTGCGCACCGTGGCCATGGGCTCAACCGACGGCTTGGCCCGCGGCGTTGAGGTTAGCGACACCGGCGGCCCAATTAGCGTGCCAGTTGGTAAAGAGACCTTGGGGCGCATGGTGGACGTGCTCGGTAACCCGCTCGACAACCAGCCCGCCGTCAAATCTAAGGTTCGCTACCCCATCCACCGGCCCTCACCAAAGTTCACCGACCAGTCGACCAAGACAGAGGTGTTTGAAACTGGCATCAAGGTCATAGACCTCATTTGCCCCTTCGTTAAGGGCGGCAAGGTGGGGCTCTTCGGCGGTGCTGGTGTGGGCAAAACGGTGGTCATTATGGAGCTCATCCGCAACATCGCCTCGCAGCACGGCGGCTTCTCGGTTTTTGCCGGAGTCGGCGAGCGTTCGCGCGAGGGCAACGACCTCTACCACGAAATGAAAGGTTCAGGCGTGCTCGGTAAAACCTCCCTGGTCTTCGGCCAGATGAACGAACCGCCGGGCGTCAGGGCCCGCGTAGCGCTCACGGGCCTCGCTATGGCCGAGTACTTCCGCGACGAGGAGAAGCAAGATGTGCTCTTGTTCATAGATAACATTTTCCGTTTCACGCAAGCAGGCTCCGAGGTGTCGGCGCTCTTAGGGCGCATTCCCTCGGCTGTCGGCTACCAGCCGACCTTGGCCACTGATATGGGTGAGCTGCAGGAGCGCATTACCTCCACCAAGTCAGGCTCCATAACGAGCGTGCAGGCGGTGTACGTGCCGGCGGACGACCTGACCGACCCGGCCCCGGCCACTACCTTCGGCCACCTCGACTCTACGGTGGTGCTCTCGCGCGCGCTGTCGGAGCTCGGTATCTACCCGGCGGTGGACCCATTAGACTCCACCTCTACCATTCTCGACCCGCAGATAATCGGCCACGAGCACTACCAGGTGACGCGCGACGTGCAGCGCGTGCTCCAGCGCTACAAGGATTTGCAGGATATTATCGCCATCCTTGGTATGGACGAGCTATCGGAGGACGACAAGCTGACCGTTTCCCGCGCGCGCAAGATTCAGCGCTTCCTCAGCCAACCCTTCTTTGTGGCCGAAACGTTCACCGGCACGCCGGGCAAGTACGTCAGCCTCAAGGACACCGTACGGGGTTTTAAGGAAATTTTAGAGGGCAAGCACGACAGCAAACCCGAGCAGGCGTTCTACATGAAGGGCGGCATAGAGGAAGTTATAGCCTGAGGCAACCAATGAAGACTCTCCACTTCCAAATTGCAACCCCTGAGCGCGTGGTGTTTGAGGCACCGGCGGTTACCGCTATTACCCTGCCCACAAAACTGGGTGAGATTACCATACTGCCTGACCACCTGCCGATTGTTTCCTCGTTGGTGCCAGGTGAGGTGCGGGTTACGGTTGGTGGTCAGCAGGTGAGCCTGGCTGTTTCTGGGGGGTTTATTGAGGTGCGGCCGGGTAAGGTGGTGGTGCTAGCCGATACTGCCGAGCGCGCGGAAGAGATAGATGAGGCGCGTGCGGAAGAGGCCCGCGAGCGAGCCCGTCAGCTGATGCAGAAGGAGCGCGTGGCCGAGGAAGTAGACTTTGCGACTCTGGCCGCCAAACTCGAGAAAGAATTAGCCCGCCTTAAGGTGGTGCGCCGGCACCGCGAGCGTACTAGCCTCGGGCCAAGGGTTGAGTAATCTCAACCCAGCCTACGTTGGCAATAAAGATTTTTATTAAGTTAAATACTCTCTTAGTCGCACGACTAGACGACTTTGGGCCAAGCTGCTATACTTAGGACTATGCGTGAATTAACTAGATGTTTTAAGGCCTTAGCCAATGAGCGGCGTTTGCAAATTCTACGAGAACTCCTGCTCAGTGAGCCGTTGACGGTCAATGGCATTGCCCAGCGGATTAAGCTGTCGCTTAAGAGTACTTCAAAACACTTGCAGAAGTTGGCCGATGCGGATCTGATTGGGCGTTCACCCAAGTCGCTCGAAGTATGGTGTCGTTTGAACAAGCGTCACCATCTCGTGCGTTCATTACTCGGCCACCTCAAGGGCTGAACGATTTTTATTAGTCTCTTAGTCGTACGATTAAGAGACTAAAATAGATGAATAGCTGGTGAGGCCCGGTGGTTATTTTACTGTATGATGTGGTAAACTTTACGTATGTCAAAAACCAGCCAGGCTAACTTTTTGGCGGATTTAAACCCCGAGCAAGCTGCGGCTGTTACCCATACCGCCGGGCCGCTCCTCATCGTAGCGGGCGCTGGCACGGGCAAAACTACCGTCATTACTCGGCGTATTGCTTGGCTGATTGAGCAGCAGCTTGCTCGTCCGGAGGAGATTCTGGCCCTCACCTTTACCGACAAGGCCTCGGGCGAAATGGCCGAGCGGGTGGACAGGGTACTGCCCCTAGGCTACGTCGATGTGCAGGTTTCCACCTTCCATGCTTTTGGCGAGCGCGTGCTTAAGGATTGGGGCTTGGAAATTGGACTCCCCAGTGATTTTCGCCTGCTCACCGCCACTGAGCAGTGGATGCTGGTAAAGAATAATTTGTCCGCTTTCAAGCTCGACTACTACCGACCACTGGGTAACCCCACCAAGTTTATTCACGCGCTGCTCCAGCATTTTTCCCGTGCTAAGGATGAAGAAGTGTACCCGGAGGAGTATTTGAAATTCGCCGAAAGTAAACGCCTCGATACTGGCGCGACGGAATTCCTGAAAAAAGGTAAGAAAAAGGCGTCAACCAAGAAGCCCGCCACGCCCGTGGTTGAGGCCAGCCCAGACGAGTCAGACAGCGTCCGTTTAGATGAAGTGGCGGGTGCCTACGCCGTGTACCAGCAGCTCTTGCTGGATAACACAGCCCTCGACTTTGGCGACCTCATAAACTACACGCTCAAGCTTTTTCGAACTAGACCCAAGGTACGGCAGCGTTTCCAGAGGCAGTACAAGTATATTCTGGTGGACGAGTTTCAGGACACCAACTACGCCCAGTATGAGCTCATTAAATTGTTAGCCGCACCAACCAACAACATAACGGTGGTGGGGGACGACGACCAATCTATTTACAAGTTCCGTGGGGCTTCTATTTCCAACATCCTAGAGTTTGAGCGTGATTACCCGGCTGTGCGGGAGGTGTTCCTCACCCGCAGCTACCGCAGCTACCAGAACATTCTCGACACCGCCTACGAGTTCATCCAGCTCAATAACCCTGACCGGCTGGAGGTTAAATTGGCGCGTAAGGGCAAGAGCTTGTCCAAGCAGCTCCAAGCTGAACGGCCGGGGCAGGGGGTTGTAGAAGCCTTGAACTACGACACAGCCCAGGCTGAAGCAGAAGGTGTGGTGGATAAAATTATAGGGCTTCAAACTAAAACAGGTGGGGCATGGAGCGATTTTGCTATTTTAGTCCGCGCCAATTCATCAGCTCAAATTTTCCTGCAGGCTTTAAGAACCCGCCAGCTGCCGTTTGATTACGTGGCTAACCGCGGGCTCTACAGCGAGAGCATTATCCTCGATATGGTAGCTTACCTTAAGCTCTTGGATAACTACCACGAGTCCGAGGCCCTGTACCGCGTGCTTACCATGGAGCCGTTCCGCCTGCCGGTACGAGACGTCAGCGCACTCGTGGCTTACGCGAATCGTAAAACCATATCGCTCTACGAGGCACTAAAGCTGGGGCACGCTCTATCCATCAGTGGAGAGGGCCTGGCCGTAGCCAAGCGACTCCTCCAGCACCTTGACCAGCACACGGCCCTGGCACGCGAGCGGCCAGCCAGCGAGGTGTACGTGCGGGTAGTAGAAGATTTAGGTATCAATGACCGGGTAGCCCACCCTGCCCTGGTGCGTGAGGCGGCTTACCTCGGGAGCTTCTACCAGCGCCTGCAACGCTTTGAGCTGGATACTGCCGATCGCAGCCTCAACAGCTTCCTGAAGTACCTGAAACTAGAGCTGGAGGCGGGGGAGGAGGGACAGCTGCCGCGAGATACCGATGAGGGCCCTGACACGGTGAAGGTGATTACCGTGCACTCGGCTAAAGGTTTGGAGTGGCGCTACGTGTTTTTGGTGCAGCTGGTGGACCGGCGGTTCCCCGTAAGCGAGCGCCGGGAGCCTATAGAGCTGCCGCGCGAGCTCATAAAAGAGGTGCTGCCGGAGGGCGACGTGCACTTGCAAGAGGAACGGCGCTTGTTCTACGTAGGGCTTACCCGTGCGCGCGACGGCGTGTTCCTGACCAGGGCGGAGGACTACTTTGGGAAGACTACCCGCAAACCCTCGCGATTCCTCTACGAGCTCGGGCTTATCACGGAGGCAGAAGCGCATGAGCCGGCTACACGCCTAAAGCCTTCTGCCCCGGTCGTCAGCTCTAAGCACGAAGCGCGATTCCCTAACCCGGAGAGTTTTTCTTTCAGCTCAGTGTCAGCCTTCCGCAAGTGCCCGTTGGAGTACAAGTACCGCTACCTACTACGCCTACCCACCCCTGGGCACCACTCTTTAAGCTTTGGCATTACCATGCACCGCACGCTGGAGCAGTTTATGAAGCTGTGGCAGGCTAGGAGTGGCGCAGTGCAAGAGGGGCTGTTTGGTGAAGCTAAGTCTGGGAAGGTGGAAGTACCAACTGAGCGCGAGCTTAAAGATCTGTTTGCTAACTCCTGGGTGGATGATTGGTATCCGGACAAGCAAACCAAAGCAGAGTATCGTGAAAAACGCGGGCCCCAGCAGCTCAAGAACTTCTACCAGGAGTTTGTAAAGACCAAACCGCAACCTAAGTTTTTAGAAAAAATGTTCAAAATCGCCATGGGGCCGTATAAGTTCACCGGTAAGATAGACCGGCTGGACGAAGTGGCTGGAGGCTTGCAGGTTATTGACTACAAAACCGGCGGCACAGTGGCTACCGAGGTCAACAAGGTAGACAGGGACCAGCTCACCATCTACCAAATGGCCACGCAAGAATTTCTGCGTGAAAAAGTAGTAGGCGCGCAGTACTGGTACCTGGAGCCTAACCAGTTCTCCATCCCGTTTTTAGCCAGCGACAAGCAAATCAACGCACTCAAGACCGAGTACACCGAACTTATTAAACACATTATTGCCACGGTGGAGCACGATAGGTTTTTAGAAGCTGACGAGGCAGCTGGAGCGCACCAGTGCAAGTACCGCCACCTGGAGTAAGCAGTACATCTATGTTTCAAACCCTCAAAAATGTTTTGTCCGATCGGTTGCGGCAGCAGGGGATAAGCGAGGCCGTGAGCGCTGCCCAGGTGGTCGAAGCGTTCAAGGCTGAGGTGGTTAAAAAGTTTGGCGCCTCGGCCCGGGACAGCTTCCGGAAAGTAGCCCTGCGGGGCGATACCCTAGAGGTGCTGACCACGTCATCTGCCCTGGCCAGTGAGCTTAGGATGGCCCAATTTGACCTGGAAGACGCCCTCCGCGCGGCCCTCCAGGGCAAGCGCTACCGCTTGCGGATTTTTGGCTAGGTTTTGGGCTAAAATTAGCCCCATTTTAGGCATATTTCAGGCTTGTAGAAAGGTCTAAAACGTGCTACAATTATAGGGTAGTGAAACCCCTATTTTTTCTTTTGCCTTAGCCTAAATATGACCCTCCGGCAGTACCTAATTTGGATGGCCGTTGGCACCCTGGTGGCCTGGGGTTCGTTTTGGGCTGTAGTCAACTACCTGAGCCCTCAAACGACCGGCACGCTAGGGTTTGTCTTCTTTTACCTGTCAGTATTCTTGAGCATTACCGGCACGCTGACGCTGTTTGGGTTTGCCTGGCGACACTTCCGGCACCGCGACGAAGTACTATTCAGGCACGTGTCCATCTCCTTCCGCCAGGGAGTGCTGCTCTCCGCCATGGCCGTGGGCGCCCTGTTCCTGCAAGCCAACCAGCTCCTCACCTGGTGGAACTTGGGGCTCCTCATTGTGGGGCTTACCCTGCTGGAGTTCTCTTTGCTCTCCACTCGGCGCCGCCCCACGCTCTAACCGTATGCCCCGTAATACAACTTCGCTAGCGTTCGGTTCGACCACCATGCACACTAGGTTTATGCTTTGTTTGGGGTATTTAAACTATAATCAGCCGCATAACTACCCTCACGCTGAGGTGGTTGAGCGAAGTTGATATACGGGGTATGAAAGATGAACTGGAACATTTGCGCCGGCGCGCGCTGGAGGAACTCAAGGTTTTGGGTGAGGGCGCGGGGCTTGATGAGTTTAGGATTAAGTACCTAGGAAGAAAGGGCGAGCTGGCCCAAGCCTTTAAGAAGTTCAAAACTTTGGCCGAGGCTGAGCGCCCTAAGATAGGTACGCTCCTTAACCAGGTGAAGCTTGATATTGAGCAAGCGTTCAACGATATTACCACCACCCTCAAGGGTGAAGGAACAGTAGACGTAACCGCACTGCCCGGCGCTCTACCAGAGCCAAAGGCCACACCTGGCCACCTGCACCCGGTGTCGATAGTTCAGCGCGAGCTGGAGGAGCTGTTCCGCTCTATGGGCTTTATGGTACTGGATGGCCCAGAGCTCGAGAGCGAGTACTATAATTTTGAAGCCCTGAACATCCCGAGCTGGCACCCGGCGCGAGAAATGCACGATACCATTTACGTTAAAGGCGGTGAACCCGATAATAGGTGGCTACTACGCACGCATACTTCGGCGATGCAGGTCCGCGCCCTCAAACAGTATGGTGTACCTATTCGTGCCCTGATGCCAGGTCGTGTGTTCCGTCATGAAGCAACTGATGCCTCACACGAGACTACATTTGCACACGTTGAAGGGCTAGTCGTGGATAAGGACATCTCAGTGAGCAATCTAGTAGCAGTGATGAAAGAGCTGCTTAAAGGAATTTTTCACCGCGAGGTAGAAATAAGGCTTAGGCCAGGCTACTTCCCATTTACTGAACCGGGGTTTGAGTTGGATATTAAGTGTTTGGTGTGCGGCGGCCCAGGTTGCAGTGTGTGTAAACAAAAGGGTTGGGTGGAACTTATACCCTGTGGCTTGGTGCACCCGAGGGTTTTGGAATACGGTGGTATTGATCCTAAAGAATACAGTGGCTTTGCCTTTGGCCTGGGCCTCTCGCGCCTCGTGATGATGCGGTATAAAATCGACGACGTCCGGTTATTACTTGGTGGCGATTTAAAGTTCTTGGAGCAGTTTTAAGATATGAAAGTTTCCTACGACATTTTGAAGAAATTTGTAACACCACCACACGAGGTGTCGGGTAAAGAGCTTAGTGAAACCTTGACCATGAGCACGGTAGAGGTAGAAGACTTTGCTGACCGGGCGGCTGAGCTTAAGCACATGGTGGTAGGTTTGGTTACCAAAGTTCTCTCCCATCCCAACGCCGACAAGCTTAAGTTGGCCACAGTGGATATTGGTAGTGGTGAACCAATAGAGGTTGTATGTGGTGGGGTGAACCTGAAAGAGGGCATGAAAGTTGCCTTTGCTAAAGTGGGCGCTCGCGTGCGCTGGCACGGGCAAGGCGACTGGGTGCAGCTGACAGCTGCTAAAATTCGCGGGGTGGAGTCAAACGGCATGGCCTGCGCTGCCGATGAACTTGGCTTGTCAGATCCAGCCGCCGTAGAGCATGGAATTATGGATCTGTCGCACCTCAAGTTCGCACCTGGCACGCCACTGAGCGATGCCTTGGGTGAGCAAGATATTATCTTAGACATCGACAACAAATCCATTACCCACCGGCCTGACCTGTGGGGGCACCTGGGGTTAGCGCGCGAGCTCAGCGCCCTGTGGCAGGTGCCGCTTAGGGAACCTGAGGTGCCAAAGCTTAAGCCAGAGATAGACGTGCCGCTGATGGTGAGCGTTAAAGCGCCAGCTAAAGTGGTACGGTATATGGCGGTGGCTGTGGAAGGTGTAAAACCTGCCGAGTCACCAGTTTGGCTCAAGCAGGCGCTGACTAATTTAGGTATGCGGCCCATAAACGTGATTGTGGACGTTACCAACTACGTTATGCTAGAGCTAGGGCAGCCCCTGCACGCCTTTGATCTTAAAAAATTGGCGAGCCCCGAAATAGTCATCCGTCGGGCTAAACAGGGCGAGAAGTTTGTAACACTTGATGGCGTAGAGCGCACGCTAGATGAGTCTATGCTCCTTATTGCCGACAAGAAACATGCCCAGGCCATTGCCGGGGTGATGGGCGGGGTAAGGAGCGAGGTTAGCGAGAAGACCACCAGTATTGTTTTGGAGTCCGCTACGTTTGAAGCGGTGAACATCCGCACTACTGCTGCACGCCTCGGGCTCCGGACCGAAGCCTCAGCTCGGTTTGAAAAAGCACTGGACCCGCAACTGGCGGAGCTCGCTTTAAGCCGGGCAGTTCAATTGCTCATTGAGCTGTGCCCTGGCGCTAAAGTTTCCAGCCCGGTGGTGGATGTGTTTGACAACCCGCCAGCTGTCAAAGCAATCACACTTTCTCTCCCCTGGCTCTATAAACGCCTGGGCGTAGCAATCCCCGAGGCTGAGGTGGTGAGCATTTTGGAGCGCTTAGAGTTCACGGTTAAGAAAAAGGGTGATGAGCTCCACGTGACGCCGCCTTCGTTCCGCGCTACGCGCGACATCACCATTCCCGAGGACTTGGTGGAGGAGGTGGCGCGTATCTACGGCTACGGTAAAATTCCACTGAGCTTGCCGCCAGTGCCTCCTACGCCGCCTAGGGAAGATGCTGAGCAGGTTGCAAGGTGGCGTATCCGGGATGTTTTAACCGCGCACGGGTTTACCGAAACGTTAACGTACTCATTTGTGGGTGAGCGCGTGCTGTCTGAGGTAAGCCCAAGCGTCTACAGCGCCCTTAACCTTTCGCCCCGGCCCTTGCTTACGCTTGCGAACCCCGTGAACCAAGCCGAGCCTGAGCTGCGGCCGGCGCTTATTCCCAATTTAGTTGGTCAGGCGGTTATCAATGCTTTGCACCTGCCACACCAGCCAATACAGCTGTTTGAGCTTGGGCGGGTGTTTAGTCCTGCGGCCGGCACGTGGCCCAGTGGTAGTGGCCGCGCGATGTTACCAGCCCAGCCCTGGCACCTCGCCCTGGCCGTGCGCCTGCCGGGCAATGGTTGGGCAGAGACCTACCAGCAACTACGCGGGGTCCTTGAGCTGTTAGCTGATACCTTAGAATTTAAGCTTACAGTAGAGCCAGTGGACCAGAACACGGGTAAGATTACCGTGGCGGGTAAGCACGTTGGTGGTATAGCCGTGGTGCAATTTATGAAGTCGAGCTTAAAGCCAGTGGTGGCTCTGGCTGAAATAAATTTGGAAATGGTATCAGCGAGCATAAAATCTAAAGTAACAGGTGCCACCTTGCGTACGTAATCGTAACAATCGTATGAGTAACTTAGAACAAGAACATTCTGAAGAATTAAATAAACAGGAGTCAGGAGATGAAATTGATGAACGCTTTGGGATACCAAAGGAAGCAGTCATCCATCCTGAGTTGGTTGAGTATCCTGACAGTACAAAGCGATGGGAATTAGAATTTAATAATTTTTGGGTAAAATTTTTTGGTAAGTTCGATGAGCAAAGCAAGATAGAAGATTATCACGAGCATGATGTAAAGATGTATCGAGAAATGAAAGCAAGAGGCAGCACTCGGTATAAAGAGGAATTTGCTGAGAAAGCAGAATCCGAGCTACGTATATGGAATGAATTTAGGCTAGAGTATCCAGAATTGTATGAAAGCCTTAAAGCTGATGCCCAGCATATTTATGAGGTCCACGGGCGTTTTGAACAAGCGATTAATGCCAAAAATAGGGAAGAAATACATCGAATAAATGATGAAGATGTGGAATATCGAAAATTGAATCATACTAGCCACCAAGAAATATATCCGCTATATGAAAAAGCATATAAAATATTAGTTTCAAAAGGATATTCCCCAGCCGATTTATGGGGTTAATCTATTAGATTGGATTATTAACTAAACCAGAGTAAACGGATACCATTATGCCAAAAGAGAAAGAACTCAAGAAAAAGCCAACCGGGAACTACAACGCCGAGCAGATTCAGGTGCTGGAGGGCCTGGAGCCGGTGCGGAAAAGGCCCGGTATGTACATCGGCAACACCGCCAAAGAGGGGCTCCACCACCTAATCTGGGAAGTGGTGGACAACTCGATTGATGAGGCTATGGCCGGGCACGCTGGTCTTGTTACCATAACGCTGCTGCCAAACTCGCGCGTTAGCGTTACCGACGACGGCCGCGGCATCCCGGTGGACATCCACAAGCAAACCAAGGTCTCGGCCTTGGAAACCGTACTCACCAAGCTCCACGCCGGCGGTAAGTTCGGCGGCGAGGGCTACAAAGTTTCCGGTGGCCTCCACGGCGTGGGTGTCAGCGTGGTCAACGCGCTGTCCACCTTTATGCGCGCCGAGGTAAAGCGCGAGGGCAAGCTGTGGGTGCAGGAGTACAAGCGGGGCAAGCCGCAGGGCAAGGTCAAGCCCGAGGGTACAGCCAAGGGCACCGGTACCACCATAATTTTCGAGCCTGACCATGAAATTTTCACCGTGCTCGATTTTGACTGGCAGTATATCCTCGACCACCTGCGACAGCAGGCCTACCTCACCAAGGGAATAAAGCTCGTAATACGCGACCAGCGTAAGAAAGAGCACCAGAGCTACACCTTTTACTTTGAGGGCGGCGTGGCCTCCTACGTGCGGCACCTCAACCACCTGAACGAGCCTAAGCACGCCCGGGTGTTCTACGCCGCGCGCGAGGTACAGGGTGTGCAGGTCGAAGTGGCGCTGCAGTACATAGAAGAGTACAAGGAGACCACCTATAGCTTTGCCAATAACATTTACACCGTGGAGGGCGGCATGCACCTGATAGGTTTTAAGACCGCCCTCACGCGCACGCTCAACGCCTACGCGCGTAGTAAGAACTACCTCAAAGAGAAAGACGAGAACCTGACCGGCGAGGATACACGGGAGGGCTTAACGGCCGTGGTGTCGGTCAAGCTCAAAGACCCGCAGTTCGAGGGCCAGACCAAGGCTAAGCTCGGCAATGCGGAGGTCAAGCCGCTGGTGGATGCCGTAACTGGTGAGGCGTTGGCGACGTTCCTGGAGGAGAACCCAAGGGACGCTGAAGCTATCATCGGTAAGTGCTTGCTGGCCTCGCGCGCGAGGCTGGCCGCTCGCGCCGCGCGGGAAACGGTCTTGCGCAAAGGCGCGCTCGACGGCTTTGCCCTGCCCGGCAAACTGGCCGACTGCTCTTCCAAGGACGCCAAAGAGAGTGAGATATTTTTGGTCGAGGGCGACAGCGCCGGCGGCAGCGCCAAGCAGGGGAGGGACCGCCGGTTCCAGGCTATTCTTCCCTTGCGGGGGAAAATTCTTAACGTGGAGCGGGCGCGGCTTGATAAAATGCTAGCCAACAACGAGATCAAGAGCCTTATCATAGCTCTAGGCACCAATATCGGCGAGCAGTTTACCCTAGAGGACCTGCGCTATGACCGTATAGTCATTATGACCGATGCCGACGTAGATGGCGCCCACATTCGCACCCTACTCCTCACCCTGTTCTATCGGCACTTTAAACCACTCATCGACACCGGCCACATCTACATTGCTCAGCCGCCTCTCTACCGGATAGCCAGGGGCAAGGACGTTCGCTACGTCTACACCGACGATGAGCTCGAGAAAGCCAAGCAGGAGATGTTGAGCGCCAAAGCAGCTAAGCCTTCGGCCCAGGCTGACGCTAAGAAGGGTAAGAAGGCCAAGGCGGCGGAGGTTGAGCCAGAGGCGGCCGAGACGCCGGTAGACCCTGAAGCTGAGATTGTTGCGAGTGGGGGAGTGTCTATTCAGCGCTATAAGGGTCTTGGCGAAATGAACCCGCAGCAGTTGTGGGATACCACTATGAACCCGGCCGTCAGGTTTATGAAGCAGGTAACCATTGAGGATGCGGCCAAGGCCGACGAGATTTTTGACATTTTGATGGGTGCGGAGGTGGCGCCCCGCAAGCGCTTTATTCAAACTCACGCCAAGTTGGTAAAGAACCTAGATATCTAGCTGGCCATACCAAAAACACCCCGCCTTTAGCTGGGTGTTTTTGGTTGCTTGACTGAAGCCGTTTTTGTCGTTAAGGTTAACGCACAAAATTAAAAACTATACTGCACTATTCACAATAATTGAAGCAGCCAAAAGCTACTTCGCTCACGTAGAAGAGGGTCTTGGCACCAAGAATTTGGTGGCAGATGCGATGTATCAACTCACCGGTCGCTCGTTCTATGACAACATTGCCCAATGCACGGTTGCCATGATCGTTAATGATATGATAACCGTTGGCGCGCTGCCGCTCTCGGTGGCCATGCATCTCGCCGTGGGCGACTCAAACTGGTTCAGCGACCGGCAGCGAAGCCAAGACTTAATTAACGGCTGGGAGAGGGCGTGCGGTTTGGCGCGTTGCGTTTGGGGTGGTGGAGAAACGCCGACGCTTAAAGATGTTGTCATGCCAGGCACAGTCGTTCTGTCGGGTTCAGCTATGGGTATTGTAAAGCCGAAGGAGAGGCTCATTACCGCCAACATCCAGCCTGGCGACGCTATTATTCTGCTGGAGAGTTCGGGTATTCATGCCAACGGCCTCACCCTGGCCCGCCAGATTGCTGCCAAGCTACCGCAGGGTTACCTAACAAAGCTCAATGACGGACGAACGTTCGGTGAAGCGTTGCTTGACCCTACCCGCATCTATGTATCAATCGTTGAGGATTGTTATGAGCTGGGGGTTCATATCCACTATGCGGTTAACATCACTGGGCATGGCTGGCGCAAGCTAATGCGCGCCACTGAACCATTTGTTTACCTGGTGGAGGATATTCCGACGCCGCAGCCAGTGTTTACTTTCATGCAAGAGCACGGGCCCATTGACGACCAGGAAGCCTACGGCAATCTAAACATGGGCGCTGGTTTTGCGCTTTACGTTTCTATGGCCGAAGTGCGGCTAGTGCTACAAATTGCGGAGGGTTATGGTATGAAAGGCAGGTATGCCGGGCACATCGAAAAACAAGGCGAACTAAAAAAGGTTGTTATTCAACCCAAGCAGTTAGAATTCGCTGGTTCAAGCCTCGGTGTAAGGTAAGCTAAGATTCAGTAGCGGGTATTCCACAAAACTTGGAGTACCCGCTTATTTTATGATTAGTGCATTACTCCTCCGGTGGGCGAGGGGAGTACTTGCGGTTCCTGACCTTCCACTTATCCACATACTGCCCCAAGCCCGAACGGTCCGAGGTGTTTCTCCGGCGGGCACTGGCCTGGGACCAGGCTAGTACGCTTTCAAAGTTGAGCTTGTAGCGACCGCGTACCAGCACGTAGGTCACCTGCCCCAGCTTAATAGCTTGGCGGACGGTTTTGGTGGATAGGCCAAAAAGCCTTGAGGCCTCACTCACCGATATTCTTATAGGAGCTGCCATAGAGTGCCAAGTAGGGGATTAGTAGTTTTTGACGCAGTGGTGAAGTATTATTTAAAGTATACACCAGTGTATACTTTTGTCAATTTAGATATTTAATATAAAGCATAAAAACAATTATTTTTTTAGGTAATTTTGAGATAATAGCCCTAATTCTGCGGTTATACTGTAGTACAGGTAGTACAGTGTAGTTAGGTATTACGTATCGATTCTTTTTAGCCCCTTCCTGCTTTTTTAGCTAAAAATGCCCTTGCCAAAGTCGACTAAAATAGTTAAAGTAGCACTCACGTGGTGTAACGATTAACCTCCATCCCCGTCTCCTTATATGTACTTGAAACGTAAGCTCGAAGAGGAGGTTTTGCTTTTAAAAATCCGGCACGGTGACCAGGAAGCCTTTGCGGCGCTCTACGACTCCTACGTGGACCAGCTCTATCGGTTTGTCTCGTTCCGGGTGCGCACAGCTGAACTGGCGCAAGACATTACCTCTGACCTGTTTTTAAAACTGTGGCAGCACCTAACCCGTGATCAGGGCAAGGCAATTAGCAACCTGCGTGCCTACCTGTACCAGGTCGCCCGCAACCTGATCGCGGACCACTACCGTAGCGAGCAGAAAACGTTGCCGCTCGATGAGGCCTTACAGGTTTCGGATCTGAGCCTGCCGCGCAGCTTGAGTCCCGAGCACCGCGTGAGCCTGCAGGAGATCGAGCAAGCACTCACCAAGCTGAAAGAAGAGTGGCAAGAGGTAGTTATCCTGGCGTACGTGGAAGGCCTAAAACCACACGAGATAGCGAGCATCATCGGTAAGACACCAGCCGCCACCCGCGTTATCCTCCATCGCGCGCTCCAGGAACTGAAGAACGTCCTCAATGTTTCGGAGTAGCTCTCCCTTACCTTTTCCTAACTAATGTCCGACAGCAACCTCACTAACCAGCTCCGCGAACTCCGGACCGTACACCGTGCGCCGGCTTTGTGGCGTGAGCAGACGCGGGAACGCCTCTTGAGCATAAGCGCCCAAGAGCCAGGGCGCGCTTTCAGCGCCAACGAGACGTTCCGTTTGGCGTGGGCTCACGTGCGCTTGGCGTTCGCCCCCCTGCCACTCGTGCCGGTGGCCTTAGCCGTGCTTACCTTGCTGTTTGGTTCGGTGCCGTTCGGGAGAGCTACACAGGCCAGCCTACCAGGGAGCGTGCTCTACCCCCTGAAGCGTACCGTCGAGCGTGTGCAGCTTTCCTTCCGCGCTACGCCTGAGAGCCAAGGGCTCTACCACCTGGTGCTCGCTGCTCGTCGCTTGGACGAAGTGACGACGCTCAGCCCGAGTACCGGCCCAACCAGGGCCAGCCTGCTCCGTGACTACAACGTGGACCTCGACTTTGCTCAGGCTTCGCTCCAAGCGGCCCAGCCCGGCGCTCAGGTGGCGCTGCAGTACGATGAAGCGGTGGAGCAGCTAGCCCAGCACCTCGCTGCTATTCGGCCCGACTCCAGCCTAGCCTTGAACTACGCCGTAGCTACTTCGCTCACCGATAGGCTGTCCTCGGAAGCGGTGGCGTTTCTAGTGAGCTCTCACCAAACCGGAACCAACGGCGTGCTGCCCGCGGCGGTGGCTAGCCGCCTGGAGTCGCAGATCAGCAAGGTCCAGGCCAAGCTCGACGGGGTGGATAGCCGTTTGAAGCTGTTCCCTGAATCCAAACCCGCTCCGCGCGTCGTGTTGGAGGCTAGACAGGCGATTGTGCCGGTGAACGAGGCAACGCGCGAGGCCAAGCGTTCCCTGACCGAAGCCCGCAACCTGGTGCAGAGGAAGGAGTTTACCCTAGCGCTGCAAAAAGTGCAGGAGAGCGAAGATATTACCACCAAGAGCGCGGCAGCGGTTGATAAAGCCGAGCAACCAGTAGTGCCAGGTAAGGTAGAGGGTGCCGCCGATCAGCCCAGCTCAAGCCTAGAGCCCACCGTGCCCGTCAGTTCAGGCACCACCACCTCGCCAACCACCGGCGCGGACAGCTCGACGCCGGACCAGACCGGGTCTGCTCCCGCGCCCCTTCCCACCAGCCCTACTCAGGTGAGCCCAAAGTAGTAAGAAAAAGGTTGGGCCAGCGCCCGTTCCCGTGTTTGCTCTTAAACGTTTAAGCGCAGCCACGGGGTCAGACGACCCCCCTCACGCTCTTTTCTACCACTCCATAGAACGCACACCACCCTGGCCGAGAACCTCAACCAGCGGTTAGCCCGAGCGTCTGCCTGAAGCTCACCTCACCCGCTGTTCGTTCTCTATCTGGCTGGGTTATACATAGCCCGTTCGCGTCACCTGCCTGCCACACGTCTTATAAGTAAGACGACAGCTGTTTTGGAAGAGTACAAAACCTACTCACGTCCGAACAGACTCTTGGAAGGCGGGCAGACCGCGACAGGTTGTCTCGCCCCGTAAGGGGCGGGATTCAATCACCCATGGGCGGCTTGATGAAGATAGAACTGCGCTGTGGTAGCTTGAGCAGTCGAGCTTAAGCTTACCGTGGTTCAGGTTCCACGGTCCTGGTGGTGGCTAGCGTTTATTGGTTTGGCAGGCTAGAGCTTGAGTCGGATAGTCCTCTACCGAAAGGTCGAGCCGGACCAGACGTAACAGTTTGGTATCCGCCGAGGATGAGCTCCAGACTTAACACTACGAGGTAAGCGTATAGAGGACAGAGGAATGAGTAGGGTTTTATAGCCCTGCTCAAACCGCTTACTCAAACCTTACTTCGCTAAAGGAATACTTCTAATGTCAAACTTTAAGAAAGCTTTCTCCGTCGCAGTCTCCGTCTTGACGGCGGTCTGGTCGCTGGGGTTGGCAGGGATGGCTACTCCAGCCGCCGCTGCTGCTTCAGCCGGTGACCTCATCAAGATGGCCGGCAACCCTGCCGTGTACTACTTCGATGGTTCAAAGCGCTTCGTCTTCCCCAACCAGCCCACCTACATGTCCTGGTATCCGGATTTCTCCGGGGTGAAGACCATCCCCTCATCCGAGCTCTCGTCCTACCCGATTGGTGGCAACGTCACCGAGCGGCCAGGTACGATGCTCGTCAAGATTACGACTGACCCCAAGGTCTACGCGGTCGAACCAGGCGGCAAGCTCCGCGCTATCGACAGCGAAGCCCGGGCAGCCAAGCTCTGGGGCCCCCTGTGGAACAAGCACATTATTGACGTGTCGGATGCTTTCTTCGTGAACTACACGACGGGCACCCCGATAACCTCTGACGTGCACCCCACCGGCTCCATTGTTAACTATGCTTCTAACCCCAGCCAGTGGTACTACATCAGCAACGGCACCAAGCGTGCCTTTGCTTCGGCTACCGCTGCCGCTGCCAACTGGATTCGTTCGTCAAGCTTCGGTGTTACCACCGACATCTCCTACCCCGATGGCGCTTCCATCACGGGTAACGAGTCTGCCTTGACCAACGTTTCCGGTGGCGCTTCGATCATCACGGGGGGCACCGGCTTGGCCGTTGCTCTAGCTAGCGACACAGCCGCCGCCGCCACTCATGCTTCGGGCACGGCCTACAACAAGGCCCTGAAGTTCAACGTGACTGCCGGTTCCGACGGCGCCGTGAACATCAACAGCGTAACAGTTACCCGCGGCGGCATCTCTATCGACTCCAACATCTCCGGTGTGGCGATATTCGATGCGGACGGCAATCGGCACGGTAACTTTGTTACCTTTGCCGACACCAAAGCCACCGCCAGCTTCACCTCTAATCCTATCGTTGTGCCAGCCGGCGCCACGCAGCCGATCTGGGTGAAGACCAACATCTCCGGCACCTCTGGTACCTACATGGTATCCATTGCCAAGGCCACCGATATTGGAACCACGGCGACGGTTTCCGGTTCTTTCCCTATTAGCGGTTCAACCTTCAGCCTAGCCTCTGGCGCCAGCATTGTTGGTGGCTTGACAGCTGACGCCGTGTTGGTTCACAACAACGGTACCAACGATGTCACCGCGGTGAACGTGAACCTGGGTGTTACGAACCAGGAAATCGCTCGTTTCCGCTTTGTGGCCAATGCCAATGAAGACGTCAAGATCAGGAAGATAACGATGTACAACAACGGCAACACCAACGACGCGGACGTAAAGAACATTAAGCTGGTGGCCCCCGACGGTTCCACTTTGGCGACCGTCGCCCAGGCTTCTAGCCGCAACGTAGTCTTTGACCTGTCGGCCAGCCCTTACGCTATCGTCAAGGGTAACACCAAGGACCTGTCGATCAGGATCGACGTGGTGGGGGGTTCTACCCGCAATGTCCGGTACGTTATTCAGAACGACTACGACATTGAGGTTTACGGCAAGGACACCGGTTCGGGTATTCTCGCTACGGCGGCTGCTGCCGTCGATGGCGCGTTCCCAATTGGTGACTCCTCGGGCGCTGGCACAAACTGCGCCGCCGGCGTGAACTGTATCAACAAGCTCACCGTGGCCGCTGGTACTGCCTTGTTTAACAAGGCCAGCGATTCGCCAACCGGCAACATTGCCGTGGGTACTAGCAGCGTTACCTTGGGCAAGTGGGAGTTCACCCCCCAGGGCGAAGATATGGAAATCAGGCAGGTGGCTT
>ORMF011031139.1_pt1 | contig 29504 bp, 26 predicted proteins | sample 1779871 | NCBI WGS metagenome assembly ORMF01 (sample SAMEA104232316, study PRJEB22302) | groundwater metagenome | biome: forest; feature: aquifer; material: groundwater | place: USA | collected 2011-08-07 | depth 5.4 m | reverse complement strand
GCTTTACTCTGAGCTTCCAAACCTGCCAGAGGCGCCAGAATCCGCAAATGTTCCAGAAATAGCCCTGCCGCAAATGCAGGGATTTGAGGACTTCAGCCTGCCAGAGGCGCCGCTGGGTGCAAATCCAGAAGCACAAAAGCCAGATGAAAACAGCAAGGCAAGAGAAGCACCAGCACCTTTATTGCCAGACTGGCCTGATACTGGCAAGACTGAGGGGAACGAGCTGCCTGAACTGGCAAAAACGCCAACAGGAGGCGAAAACGAGCAGCCACCATGGTTTAGCTTCCAGCAAGCATCACAGGAAACAAAGCCAATCCTAAAAGAGACTGAAACCGAAGAGCGCGGAAAGCTTATAAACATTAACAACAGTTTTTTCATGAAAGCAAACGACTACAGGAGAGTAAAGGACAGCTTTGAACACATATTGAGAATGCAAAAGAAGCACCACAGGCTCACAGACATCAAAAAAGAGGAGAATGTTGAGTACGACAAGATGAATGCCTTGGTTGAAGACATCCAACGGAAATTAATGCAGGTAGACAAGACTTTATTTGAAGAAAAACAAGATTAAATAAACAGAAGCCAAAGGTGAAACAATAATGAAATCATCCGTTTTTGTCAGGCTTGATAAGTACAAGGAACTTTACGACCTGTTGGGCCAAATCAGGACAAAGCTTGGCGACGCCAAGCAAATTCTAAAAAAAGTAAAAGAACTCAAGAGCCAGGAAGATGGCGAGCTTCAAAGCTGGCAGGCAGAACTGGCTTCTGTCGAGCAAAAGCTGTCAGAAATACACGACTCAATGACTGAAAAGTAAACCTAAAATGGCAAAGAACGAACAGGATGTTGTTTATATGGGAATAGATGAGCCTACTGAAGTAAGAAAGGGGCTGCTTGAAGCATCAAAATCGCTTGTGCGCATCCTGAAAGGCCAGCACAACCTGCTTGAAACCAGGGCAGTCAAGCAGAAAGGCATTGAGGAGCTGCGGAACACAATTTCCGAGATTAATGAGATGCTCGCTGTCGTAAAGCAGCTTATGCCGCACACGGAAAGGCTGAATTCGACAATTGGCGTGAAACGCGCTGGAACAGGCAAGAAACTCGGGAAATCCGGGCTGGCTGACTCGCCTGCGATTGACAGCAGAACAGACAAATTCGAAATGCAGCTACAGGACATAGAAGACAAGCTTAAGTCGTTGTAATCCTTCTTAAAGATTATGGCAAATCATGTTAATAATCGTAGCTTTGCTCAATACAAAACGTGATTTGCTATTAGGAAATAACCTTACAAATGTTTTGAATGTACGAAAATTAAGGTTATTTCCTATAAATTTAAATAAGCCGCAGAAAAGCCTCTTCCTATGCGGGGATGCCGCAGTGGCCAACCGGGGCAGACAGTTGCCAGCCAAATGACAACTGCGCCTAAACTCAAAATCTGCTGGCTTAGTGCCTTCGTGGGTTCGAATCCCTCTCCCCGCACTTGACCTTTTTAAGAAAAAGGTCAATCAAAAAACGTACACACTCAACCCTAAAAGAAACAACTTCTTTCAAGAGCATTCAGAGCATGCGGCAGCAAAATTGCGCTAAGTTTATATAAAATGGAAGATGCCTGCTCCTGAAAATGAACATAAAAGAACTAACGCCAAAGATGGGAAATGTTGAGCTGGTTGCCGAGGTGGCAGATATAGGGGCTGTGAGGGAGTTCAATAAGTTCGGAAAGGCTGGAAGAGTAGCCACTGCAAAGCTGAAGGACGACACCGGTGAGATTGAGCTGTCCTTGTGGAACGAGCAGATAGACCAGTTCGGCAAAGGCGATACAGTCAAGGTAACCAATGGTTATGTAAAGGAATACCAGGGAGAGATGCAGCTAACGACAGGCATGCGAGGCACAATAGAATTAGTAAAAAAAGGCGAGATAAAAAGCGGCGAGAAGCCAGCAACCAAAGAACAGGCAACGCTAAAAGAAGCCAACGCGCCAGTTGAAAAGCCAGCTTCTGATGAAGAGGATATAGAAGAATAATTCTTCAAATAAACTTTATAAATAGTCTGGATTGCCTGAATAACAACCAAGCCGGGAACGTAGCTCAGCCTGGGAGAGCACACCGCTGAAGCCGGTGGAGTCGCCGGTTCAAATCCGGCCGTTCCCATTCACAATCCCGGAACCTGCCAAAACATATTTAAACCGTTCAATCAAAAACCACTTATTTCAAACAGGTCAAAAGAGGTACTTATCGTATTATGTCACTAACGCGCTTAGCTCTTGTTTTAATTGCGGCTTTTCTTGCTGTACCACTTGTTGTAACAGCCCAAACTCCCATAACTGCCACACATCTGGGAGTAAACGACTCCCGGCTTTCATTTTCATTCGATACGCCAAAATTTCCAATACCTGCCAACAACTTGACACTGATATGGATTGCCACAGACCACTATGACTTAACTGGAGACCCTGTCAGCCTAACTGATAGCTCCAGAACCTGGACAAAAATTGGCTCAAGGAACTTGACCAAAAAAGGAGTAACACTGTGGAAGTCAATTGCGCCAGTTGATACAAACGCCCCTGTTACAATCACCCATGCCGGCGGAACGCAGGGTACCCGGTCTAATTGGGTGGCAAATTACTATACAGCCACATCAGTAGCTCAAGCCGCCACAGGGTCTTCTATCAGGCCAAATGAGGATATGACAGGAACAGTCACCCTGCCTGCTCAGGGAAGCGGCGGTGCAGTTGCAGCAGCATTCATACGAGCATCGACCGATGTGCCCCCTACTGTGGCCACAGCAGGGCCAGGATATACGTTGATTGGCGGGGAAGTGTTTGGCGTTGAAATAGTGACACGCTCAGAATTCAGCCCGCAATTCCAGCAAACAGCTACAATGTCATGGGACAAAAACTCCATTTGGATTGGCATTGCGGCAGAAATCGTAAGCAATACATTGCCGGACACCACTCCTCCAACGACTAGCATAGTCTCTGTGGAAGGGGATGTAATAGCTCCTTATGTTGACTCTACAATTGACGGTGCTTCTAAAATTGTTGTTTCCGGTGAATCTGGAATGTCTTGTAGATGGTATGATTCTGATTTTGCTTATAGTGATGCTTCCGGTAGTGCTTGTAGTGTTACCGGAGCTCAGGCAACCTGTTCTGTGCCTTCAATAGCTGGCACTTCTTTGAATAAATATGTTGCATGCAAGGATTCTGCCGGCAATGGCCAGTCAGCTTCGGGCAATCTTGACGTGTCATGGACAGTATCGGCAAGCCCCCCACCAGGAGCATACCAAGCAGAACTACTTTCTTTAACAGGCGGGACTATCCTGGATATTGAAATAGACCCGCAGAATCCAAACGTGGTATACGCTGCAGCCTTGCACGATTCAGTTTGGAAAAGCACAAATAAAGGGGATACCTGGGCGCTTTTTAGCACAAAAGGCCTGCCACAAAATGTTGAAGTTGACCCTTTTAATTCCAACATAATTTATCTCACGACTCGCTCGGCAACATTCAAAACCACAAACGGTGGAAACACCTGGACACAGCTGACTGGCGTTGGAGGCTCTTACGGGATAGTCATAAACCCAACAAACTCCCAAAACCTGTATGTGGGCGGAGACGGGATAGTATCAAGTTCAAATGACGGCGGCTCAACATGGACGACAGTAACTCTTTCAGGAATGGGCAATACAGACAGCATGGACATTGACCCTGCAAATCCAAGCATCGTGTTCCTTGGGGACAATAAGGCTTGCCTGTGGAGATCTAAAAACAGCGCGGCTTCCTGGGAGAAGCTTGGGTGTGCCACAGGGCAGTACATGTCAGTCAAGGTTTCGCCTTCAAATACAAAAAGGGTATACTCAACACTTGGAGTTTCTGACGACGGGGGGGACACCTGGACAGACATACCATCGCCAACTAAAGCAGCACTTGCCGTGCATCCAACCAATCCTGATGTTGCCTTCTTTGCCGGAAATATGGCAGGTGCACATCCGGTTTATGCCACAAATAACGGAGGCAAATCAGCATATGAAACAAAAGGCATGAGCCCAAATTATGATGCGACAGAAATTCGAGGGTTGGCCATTGACGCAGTGAATGACATTCTCTATGTAGGCGGAGACAGCTTGTACAAAGGAACAGGAGCATTAACTGGCAAGGTTGCGGTTTACGACAGCAGCAAAGGCATATACGCAAATGCGTTCACAGACATGAAAGCAACCCAATGGGCTGTATGGGTGTCTGGCGACTCAATGGGCGTCCATAAAACCGAAGACCAAGGAGCAACATGGAGGCGCAGCGTCTTGGGAATGCACGGCTTGGACAGCACAAGGGACATAACTCCAGACCCTACAAACCCAAATGTTGCATTTGCAGGGCATGAAGGCCACATACATAAAACAACAGACGGCGGAAAATCATGGGCAACAGTTTTTACAGGGCTATTCCCCCATATGACAGTGGACTACGGGAATTCCCAGATTGTTTACGCAGGAATGTCGGATAACAAGCTATACAAAAGCGTGGATGGCGGAATTACCTGGAACATTCTTTCACAAGCAGGAAGGGATGTCTTCATACACCCAACCAACCCCAGCATAGTTTACACTTCTAACGGCGGAAGCCTATACAGGTCTGATGACAAAGGAAGCGTTTGGAACTCTGTTGGAACACTGCCCGGAGGGCAGCTTTTCATAACCAAATCAAACCCCAGCACAATGTACTCAACAAAAGACCTTGATGGAGTTTACAAATCCACAAACGGCGGGGCAAGCTGGACCAAACTCAGTTACTCTGGCGTAGGCCCGAAATCAATGGCGCAAACCACAGATGGAAGCCTGTGGGTCGCTGACCACAGGACATGCGGCCTCTACAGGTCCACAGATGAAGGAGCTACATGGACAAACAAAGTGGGCGGAACTTGCTTCATGCGAGTTGTAACAGACCCATGGGATGCCGAATCGCTATTCGCCCTGAGTTCAAGCGGCAATTCTACAGCTTGGTGGGTGCACCCGACAGGAAAGACAAGGATGCCGGCCAGCCCGCCTCCACCTGAGCCTACACAAGCAACCATCCAAATAAGCTCTTGCCAGATCCTGGACCGCTCAAACACAATATATGAAGTCACTAAGAACTTAGACCCTGTAGGGACAGGCTCATGTTTCCTTTTCCCAAGAAACGTGCATGACATAACTATAGACGGAAAGGGCTATACGGTCAACCACGGGTCTCCAGCCATCTTTGGGGACAGCCTTGAGGACATAGTGATTAAAAACATGATAATTAACATGGTAGCAGACGGCTTTGGAAAAGATTCGATACACTTGGGCAATGTCAAGAATTTAAAAATACTCAATACTGACATACGAATACCCGGTGGCAGCCTTACTTACGCGAGGTCAGAAGATGCCATATCAGTTTCAGGAATCTTCTCGGAAAATGTGGAAATCTCTGACAACAAAATTGATTCTACCTCCTTCTTTTCTTCGGCCGTGTATGTAAATGGCCCGCCAACCACAGTCATAAAAAACAACAAGATTACGGCTGCAACTGGCTCCAAAGGCATACAGATAGCAATGTCCCCAAATTCTATGATAGAAAATAATGTGATTTCAAGCGACTTGGAGGCAGTAGATGCCGCCTTTTCAAATAACCTGAAAGTTTCCTCCAATACTGGCAGCGGAGGCGCTGCAAAACTGCTGCTCAAGAATGTCAATGACAGCCTTGTCCAAGACAATGAATTAAAGCCAACGCGCGGTGTTGCCTCTGGCAGGGACACTATTACACTTTCAGACTCCCATAAGAACCTGATAAAGAACACCACACTGAACATAGGCGCAAGGAGCTCCTACGGGCTCAGGCTATTCCAATCTTCAGAGAACAGAATAGAAGGGATGAAGATTGTTGACGGGATTTACCCGGCAAACAGCAACGAAGGAGGAGTGATGATAGACAATTCACACAAAAACAACTTCACAGGCCTGAACATTTCGGTTGGCACAGATGCTGCTTCCACAGGAATCAACTTTGCCAGCTCCACAAAAAACAAAGTTGCCGATAGCGCCATCCAGTCCACAGGCACGGCCATAATACTCACCAGCTCTGCCACTAACATGATATATAACAACATCATACAAGGGGCAACCTTTGTGAACGCTGCATTAGGATTCCAGAATTCGTGGAGCATAACAAAACAGGCAGGACTGAGTATTGTTAATGGCCCGTTCCAAGGCGGAAATTTTTATGCCAAGGGAATAAGCGAATCATGCGCTGATTCAAACAGCGACTCGATTTGCGATACCACCCTGGTGTTTAATGCAAACAACATAGACCAACTGCCGCTAAAGAAAGGAACAGGAACTCCAGCACCTCCCACCCCGCCATCAATATCCTCTGTAGCAGCAGCTGCTACAGACACAACAGGCACTGTCAGCTGGAATACTGACCTTGCTGCGGATTCTTCAGTCACTTATGCAGATAATGCAGCGATGACCGCTTCGCTGACCGTGTCAGATACAGCTCTGGTCACATCACACCAGTTAGTTCTTTTCAGCCTTGCCCCTGAAAAAACTTACTATTACAAGGTCACCTCATGCGCTGCCGGCCTGTGCAGCTCATCTGCCACGCTCAACTTCATGACCACACCTCCGCCCGTTCTGAATGCTGCAGACGTGAACCTTGATGGCAAGGTAAACCTAGCGGACATGCTGGAAGTGCTGGCTGACTTCAGGAAGCCCGCAGCCCAGCTGAGCAACCCGCGAAGTGACATTAACTCCGACGGCACAACAAACATAAAAGACGTAGGCATCCTGCTCAGCGTATGGACTGGATAGGGCTGGCTTGCAACAATTTCTTGATGGCGCATATGCAAAACATTTAAACCTTGCCTGGCTATAGGATTAAAAATGGCGCAAATAACATGGGATGACTTCGAGAAAGTCGAAGTACGCATAGGGACAGTTGTCAAGGCAGAAGAGTTCCCTGAAGCAAAAAAGCCAGCATACAAGCTCCTCATTGACCTGGGCGAGCTTGGAACAAAGAAATCCAGCGCGCAGATTACGAACCTGTACTCGATAGAAGAACTTGTTGGAAAACAAGTGCTGTGCGTGACAAACTTCGCGCCAAAGCAAATAGCCAACTACGTTTCGGAAGTGCTTACCACAGGGTTCTTGACGGAAGCTGGAATCGTTTTGGCGCAGCCTGAAAGGAAAGTAAAGAATGGGCTTAAGCTGATGTAACAGAAAGGTTTAAATATTAGGTAAGATATGTCTTACATGGTGATTTGAATGGCTGAAATTGCAATTACAAGGATGAGCTCGAAAGGGCAGATAGTAATACCCGCAGAGATGCGAGAAGGCTTCAAGCGTGGGGAACAATTTGTTGTAATAAAAGACCATGACAGGCTTATATTGAAGAAAGCTAAGAGCTTGGATAAAAACTTGAAGGATGACTTGATATTTGCCAAGAGGACAGAAGCAGCCTGGAAAAGGTATGAGAAGGGAGAGTTCAAAACTATGAGCGCTGAAGATTTCTTAAAAGAGCTTGAGAAGTGGTAAATGACCGATGTTAAATTTGATGGCATTTTTGAAAAGGCATACAAAAAGATAAAAGACGAAGCTTTAAAGCTTCGAGTTAAAAAGCAAATTGCCAAGATAATTGAATCACATGAAATTGGGAAGCCGATGCGACATGACAGAAAAGGAACAAGGGAAGTTTATATTGCGCCCTTTCGGCTTTCATATGCTTATATCAAAGAGGAAGACAAGATAATTTTTCTTGATTTATACCACAAAGATGAGCAATAGTTCAGATTTGATAGTTGCGTAGTTGCGACTCATTTTTTGACATTTTGGCAGGTACCTGAAAAATTGCAGCGCGATTTCTTTCCATAAGAATTGCAAACGCCTTCATACTCAAAACAATAAAAAGAATTATAAATTGCGCCATAACGGATAACTTATGAATAATGAACTTTCAATCTTTGCCGCTTACCTTCCCACGGGAGTAGATTTCCAAAAGGTTGCGAATAGTAATGGCCTTTCAAAATTATCTGATGGAAACTTTGCTTTTTATTCGGAAGCGGCTGACGGCGGCAGGAATCAGAAATTCGCAGCCGTTCAAGGCAACACGCTTATTTCTAACTCGCGAGATTTGCTAAGGTCAGACAGAGGACCTATGAAACCTTTGATATTTAATTGGGCTCTTGCCAGCCCAGGAAAACTTGAATGGCTTGCAACCGATTATAACATTCCGGGATTTGATTTGACTGGTGTAGTAGTCAGGGAAAAGCGGGGAGACGCTCAGATTAGCTATACTATTAACGCCAGCGCAAATGTGGGAATGAGGAGAGGATTGCAGCGAATGATTACAGAACTGGGAACAGGGTTTGCATTACTGACTGCTGATTTTGCAGCAAAAACTCCACAGGGCATTGAAACTTTGATGATTGACTGGGATGGCTATAGCGTAGCAGAAGGCAGACCACAAGGAAAGGAAGAAATTGCCCATGCAGCCGTGAGTAGCTACTTTGTGCTTGCCAATGCCTTGAATTTTCAGCCAGCTACCTTCACAGATAGCAGGCTGAAGAGGGCCGGATTTGGTGAAACCCTAAGGCAGTTGTATGTTAGGAACAGCTGGAGAGCTGCTATGGCCTGACAGCTACACCTTCAAGCTCACCACATTGCTCATCCCATTCTCATCCATTGAGACGCCGTAAAGCGTCTCGCCCTCTGCCATTAGGGCGTCGTTGTGGCTTATGACTATGTACTGGGCACGCTCGCTGTATTTCTTTATCAGCTTCGCAAGCTTTTCAGAGTTGCGCTTGTCCAGGGCTGCGTCAACCTCGTCAAAAACGTAAAATGCGCCCGGCTCAGATTCCTGAATTGCAAAGATGAGTGCGAGGGCTGTGAGAGTCTTTTCTCCGCCCGACAGGCTGCGGATGTCAAGGAACTTGTCACCGGAAAGCCTAACCCTAATCCTTACCCCGGCCTCAAACGGGTTCTCCTCGTTCTCAATGACAAGGCGGGCTTCCCCCTTTGTTGAAAGCTGGGAGAATATGTTTGAAAAGTTCTGGTTAAGAGCTGTGAACGAGTTCATGAAGAGGTCTTTCTTCCTGCCCTCTATCTCAGCAATCATGTTCATCACATCACTCTTTTCCTTGCCAAGCTTCTCTTTCTTGTCAAGGAGCTCGTTGTACTGCTTCTCAACGTCACCATAAATCTCAAGAGCCTTAAGATTGACGTTTCCCATCTCAATTACAAGCCGTTCAAACCTTGATATTTCGCCCTTAAGCTGGTCTTCTGCGGCGCCTTCAATGAGCCGGACATCAGAATATTGCGAGAACTCCTCCTGCAGGCCCGACAGCTCGCCGGAAAGCTCTGCCTTCTTAATTGACACGTTGTTGATTTTAATCTCAAAAGTGTTAATCTGCTCCTCCTTCCTTATTATTTTCTCATCATCAGACTGGATTTCCTCCATAAGCTTAGTGCGCCTGGCAAAGAGCTCCTTGTGCCTTGCCTGGAATTTTGTTGCCTTTGACTCGCTTTCAGAAAGGTCCTTCCTTAGCCTTTCAGTTTCCTTAATTAGCTTGTCCTTTTCCGATGCAAAGTGGCCCTCATCCCTGTCAAGCTGCTTGATAATCTGCTGCAACTTGGATTTTTCCTGCGAAAAAATATCGTTAATCTGGACATCAGCTGTTTTTGACTCATTTTCAAGGCTTTGAATTGTGCCGGAAAGCTCCTGCTTCTTCTTCTCAAGCGCATTTAGCTCTGCAAGGAAAGCAGGATTCCTCAAGCTGGTTATCTGCTCCCTGACCTTCATCTTTTTCATTTTAAGCTCGGCAACAAGCTTCGTCTGCCCGGCCAGCGTTTCCTCAACTTCCCTGAGCTTGCCAATGACAGATTTCAGCTCATCATGAAGCTCCTGCTTCTGCTTTTTGGAAACATCCAGGTCAGACGACTCAAGGTGCAGGCTGCGCTCAAGCTTGATAATATCACCTTCCATTGCAGCTTTCTTCTCTCGCAGGGAAACGATAGCAGACTCTATGCTTCCCCGCTCTTGCTCAAGCTTAGATGTTTCTTCGGTTAGATTAGCAAGACGCTGCTCAAGCTGGGCTGCTGCGTGGGCCTCTTCCTCATCTGCAAAGGCAAACGCTCCTTTCCTGCTTTCCCGATAGCCGCCGTGCATGGCGCCGGAAAGCTCTGCCAGGTCGCCATCAAGAGTTACCATTCTCGCCTTGCCTATTCCCAGCTTCTTGGCAACTTCGATAGAGTCAACAACAAGCGTGTTACCGAAAACGTAGGAAAATGCAGGCTTGAAACGATCTTCAAAGCTCACAAGGCTTATGGCCATGCCTTGAACGCCAGCAAGCTTGGCCATGCCTGCGACATCAGAACGCTCTTCTGTTGGCTTAATCTTGTTGAGTGGGATAAATGTGGCAGTCCCTATCTTCCTGCTTTTAAGGAAATTTATGCACTCTGCAGCAACCTCATCACTTTGGACAATAATGCTATTTATTCTGGGGCCTGCTGCCGTCTCCAGGGCAAGGGCGTACTTAGACTTCACTTTCCCGAGCTGCGAGACTGTCCCGTAAACTCCCTTAATTGATTTCTGCGAAATAATAGACTTAACTGCAAGGTTGCCAAGGACCCTTTCATTTATTGCAACCTCCTTGGCATGGGCCTTTGCCACTTCATCACTCAATCCCTGGACTCTCTTCCTGCTTTCGCCAACCTTTGCGGCAAGGGCCGAGTCCTTGGCCAGAAGCTGGTTAAGCTCAAGCACAATCCGCTTAAAATCGTTCCTGCGCTGCTGCAAGTCATCAATCTCCTTCCTGCTTTCCTTCTCAACTTCCTTTATCTTGTCAATCGAAGTGTCTATGGTGTTAATCCTGAACTCAAGCTTGTCCTTCTCGCGCAGCAAGTTTTGCTTCTGCTCCACCAAGGACTGAAGAAGCTGCTGCTTTTCATCAGTCTCACGGTCAATGGCACCAAGCTCGGATTCTATCTTAATGAGGTCAGATGACTCTACTGAGCCGCGAAGCTTCTCAATATTTGCCACAATCTTTGCACGGTCAGCAGTGAGCCTCTTAACCTGCTCGGCAAGCTGCACTTTTGTGCTTTCGAGCCGGATTATTTTTGACTCCAATTCAGAAAGGTCGCTCGTGAGCTGCTCCCGCCTTTCCTTAACCTTAGCAAGCTCGCCTTCAGAAAACGCAACCCTATTTGTGTTCGTGCCTATGCTAACCCTGAGCTGCTCAATATTCTTGTGAATGGCAACCTGCTCCTGCTCTGCCTTGTGCTCCAGCTCCTCGCTCAGCTGGGCAACTTCCTCCTTTCGCTTCACAACTGCCAAGCGAAGCTTTTCAATGTCTGTCCTTGAGTCTGCTATTTCTTTCTCGTTGCCAGCGAGTGCCTTTTCAATCTCAGCCTTCTTTGACTCGCGCTGCTTAATCTGAAAATGCAAATAAGTTGCCTTGTTCGCCCTAATCCTGTCGTTCAGCTCCTTATACTTAAGCGCCTGGTCCCTATCATGCTTGAGCTCCTTAAGGTGGGTTTTCCTCTCGGTGAGGAGAATATCAGCCTCCTTCAGCCGCTCATCAACTTTCCCAAGCTCGGAAAGAGCCTTGTTTTTCTTGTCCTCATACACGGTAATCCCGGCTATCTCCTCAATAACCTGCCTTCGCTCTTCGGCAGACATCTCAACAAAGCGCACAATATCACCTTGAAGCACAATGTTGTGCCCGTCAGGGTCAATCTTTGCGAGGGCCAGGAGGTCCAGAATCTCCTGCCTTGAGCTGGCCTTGTCATTAATCCTGTAAACGCTCTGGCCGCTCGGCTTGACAACCCTGCTCACTTTGACAAGCTGGTCAGGGTAGGGAAATGTTTTCTTGGAGTTGTCAAAAAAAATGCTGACCTCGGCCTTGGCCGCAGGCTGCTTTGTCTTGCCGCCGTTATAGATAAGGTGCGAAAGCCGCTCGGTCCTGAGATCCTTGCTGCTAATGCGGCCAAGGACAAAGCATAGTGCGTCTAATGTGTTAGACTTACCCGAGCCGTTGGGGCCCAGTACAACTGAGAAATTGCCGTCGAAGACAAACTCTGTCCTCTTGGCAAACGACTTAAAACCCTGCAAAACGAGCTTGGCAATCCTTGTCATAATGAAAACAATCCTGCACAGGGCTATTTAAATTGTTTTTTGTTGGGACTTGCGCTGCCATGCTGGCAAATATGCCCTAAAAACATTTAAAAGGGGCTGCGGCAGAAGCTTTGGCAATGAAAGAAGCCGAAAAGCTGCTTGAAAAAGTAAAAATGGTGCAGAGGCCTACGCCTGCAGAGAATGCTGATGTAGCCAAAATCTCAGCAGAGTTCATCAGCATCCTTGACAAGGCCCTCCGCAAGGCCAGGATAAAAGCCAAGCCTGTCCTGGGAGGCTCAGGCGCGAAGGGAACCTGGCTCAGGGGAATGCACGACATAGATGTGTTCACATGCTTTGACTACAAGGCTTACAAGGAAAAAAGCAGCCAGCTAAGCGAGCTTCTCGCTACAGCAATAAAAAAAGCATTCCCAAAACACGAAAGGCTGCACGGCAGCAGGGACTACTACCGCATAGCCTGGCAAGGGTACAGTTTCGAGGTCGTGCCAATACTAAGCATAAAAAATTCTGGGCAGGCTATGAACATCACAGACGCCTCGCTTCTCCATTCAGGCTGGGTGAGAAGCCAGATAAGAAAAAGAGGCAGAGATGGCCAGCTTGAAGACGAAATCAGGCTGGCAAAAGCCTTCTGCAGGGCGCAGAGGGTTTACGGCGCAGAAAGCTATGTCCGCGGATTCTCAGGCTATGCCTGCGAGGTTCTGACTGCTTATTACGGCACGTTCCAAAAGCTTCTCACGGCTGCAGCAACAAAGTGGAAAGAAAACATCAAGGCAGGCAGGAAAATAATAATTGACGCAGAAAATCACTACAGGAAAAGGGACCCTCTAAGGGAGTTGAACTCCGCAAAGGTCCAGAGCGAGCTAATCGTTATAGACCCCGTACAGGCTGACCGGAATGCAACAGCAGCGCTCAGCAACGAAACACTGCAACAGCTTATCGTGGCTGCAGACGCCTTCATTAAGAAGCCAAGCGAAAGCTTCTTTGAGAAGGAAGACGTGACAGAACAGAAACTCGAGCAGATGGCAAAAGGAAGCAGGCTCGTAGTGGTCGAAGCCAAGCCACTGCACGGGAAGGAAGATGTTGTGGGCGCCAAGCTTGTCAAGGTGTATGAACACATATTGCTGAAGCTGAAAGAAAAAGGGTTCACTGTTGCCAAATCAGGCTGGGAGTGGGACAAGAACAAAAGAGGCAATGCGCTGCTGTGGTACATTATGGGAAAAGGCTCACCGGAAGAAGAGATAAGGTATGGCCCTCCCCTGGACAACAAGGAACATGCTGAAAGGTTCAGGGAAGAGCACAGCGGCAAAAGCGGAAGGAAGATGTTTGAAAAAAATGGCAGGCTTTACGCAAGGATAGAGAGGAAGCACAAGGAACCGCAGGAGCTTATTTCGGCAATAATTCGCGAAGACGCTTACTTAAAGGACAAGGCCCAGCGTTATTCTGTGAAGAAGTAGATAGTCCAGCTGCAAAAATGGGAATTAAAGAAAAAAAGCGGCAATTTTCAGGGAAAGCAGCACTTTATGTTTTGCTGGTTTTAATCCTCGCTGCAAGCTTTTTGTTTGACAACGCAGTGGCTACCGCGATAAAAAATTTGCAGAACAGCCCGATGTCTGGCTATATGCAGCAGTTTAACATGCTCTTTGGCCCCATTTACGCCATTCTGTTCCTCATAACAATAGCTGCCACATTGAAACAAAGCGGCAAGAGAAATGCCATCACGATGCTGCTTTCTGCAGTTGCAAGCGCCGGGATTGTTTACTTTATTAAATTCATAATCCAAAGAGCAAGGCCAGACGGGGGTTTGCTAAACCTGCCGTTTGGAGTTCCGGATTACTCCTTTCCAAGCTCGCATGCGGCAATCACGGCAGCAGCAGCACAGTCTGCGCCTGCAACAACAGGATTCCAGCGGTTGCTGAAGTACGCCTGGCTTGTATTCACAGCAACAACGATTTTCTCAAGGGTCTACCTGAACTTTCACTTTCTCAGCGACACGATAGCAGGCTTATTGCTTGCTACGGTCATAAGCGATTTCATAAAACAACACATGAAAGAAAAACTCACTTTTGATGATGGTGTTGAGCTAACACGGCAGGCTATGCACCTCCTATTAGGGCTGCTGTTCGCGCTTTTTGCTGCAAAGCACGAGTTTGCATGGCTTGTAATGCTTGCAATAGCTGCTGCAGGGCTGGCGGTTTCTTACACGATAAAAAATGCGGCGGCAACGAAAAACGCTATCCTCAGGGCATCCCGAAGAATTGCTGCCGGAGCCCTGCGGCTCGTGGAAAGGAAGGAAGAATTGCGAAAGTTCCCTGGCAAGGGGGCAGTAATGCTGTTCTTAGGTGCTGGAATTACTGCAGCCATTTTTGGAAAGGAAGCTGCTGCCGCGATAACAATACTGGCTGTAGGAGATTCTTTCAGCCACATTTTTGGCAGGCTCATCGGCAGGAGACGGCACAAATGGCCGTTTGCCGCTGAAAAAAGTGCAGAGGGCTCTGTTGCTGGATTCGTTTTCGCATCCGCAGCTGCAGCGATGATTTTGCCAGTCTGGACTGCCCTGGCAGCGGCAGCAGCCGGAATGATTGCAGAAGCGCTAAACGTGCGAGTGCTTGGCAGGAAAATAGATGACAACATAACAGTCCCGCTGGCGGCGGCAGCGGTAATATGGAGCGCCACTCATCTTCTATAGATAGCGTAGAGATTATAGCGGCGGACTTTAATAATCGGATAATAATTGTAAAGTCCGCCGAATATAGGCACAGTTCAACCTTCCGAAAATTAATTTCTGTGCCTATAGCTGCTCAATCAGAGCGCCATACCTTATCTTCAGAAACTACAACCTTTGTTTTTTCACCAGGAACAAGCTTGGAATTCCTTACCAAGGGAAAAACAGGGACGCTTTGAAAAGTAGTGGGGTGAATTATCTCAAGATGCGGCTTGACCTTTGATACAATAACCTTTACAACACCAAGGCTCTCAAAGTTCCTGACAACATCCTTGTACTGAAGCTCAAACAGCTTGCCTGCCTCAATTTCTTCAGCAACAACAACCTTTTTCGCAAGCTCCATAACCTTGAAGGCCTTGCCATCCAAAAGGATAAAGGCGCCCACCCTGAAAGGAGGCATCCTAAAGAGCACAGTCATCCTGTAAAGAACCCTGCTTGTCTGCTTATGCTGAGAGAACAGCTTCCTGGAAATCTTAAGCTCGCCACCGAACTCGCGAAATAGCTGCCTGCCAAGGTCGACTGCAAAGCGATTGGAGCTAAGGTAAAGGTCAAAGCCATTGGCAACCTTCTTTTTCTTCGAGATAAAAACGCCCTCCTGGTTCTTGGACCTGACGGCCTCAAGAACAAAATGCGTGGCTTCCTCTACATCACCAACAGGGTTGCGAAGCTGGAAAATAGCCTCGAAATAGTTCGCGTGCTTCAATTGATGCCTCGAAGACATAGCCAGAGGGAAAAACGATACCTTTTTATGTGTTGTGCAGAAAGCAAAAAGCGATGGGAAAAGGCGCAAGGCAAACTTTGAAAAGAATATGGAGATTCGTTTGGAATGATGACAGCATCTGGAGCTGGATTATCAATGCCATTGTCGCATTCGTGCTGATAAAATTCGTTGTATACCCGGGGCTGGGGTTTGCCCTGCAGACAGACCACCCTGTTGTGGCGGTAATAAGCAACAGCATGCAGCACGACACTGACTTTGACATATGGTGGGGCGGCATGGAACAGGCGTACAGCAAGTTTGGGATTACAAAGGAAGAATTTCTAAGCTTCAGGATGAACAACGGGTTCAACAAGGGGGACATAATAATCCTAAAAGGCAAAAAGCCCCAGGACATAGAAGTAGGCGACGTCCTTGTATTCCAGGGAACAGTGCCAGAGCCAATAATACACCGCGTTGTTAAAAAATGGGAAGCAGAAGACACCCACTACTTTTCAACAAAGGGAGACAGGAATGCAGGCCAGAGGGAAGAAGAGAAGGAAATAAGCGAGAGCCGTACCATAGGGACTGGATTGGTAAGAATCCCATACGCAGGGTATGTGAAAATACTTTTTACTGACTTGATTAACCAGATAAGAGGGATTCCTCAACCGGGGTGAGCAGCGAGATGTTCTGCCCAAAGTGCGGCTCAATATTGGTACCGAAAAAAGAAGGCGGGAAGACTGTACTTAGGTGCAGCTGCGGGCATGTTAGCAGCGGAACCGGGGCAGCAGCCAAGATTACAGAGTCAACTGCAAAAGCGCCAAACAAGGACGAAAGGCTGTTTGAGCCTGCGGCCGAAGACAAGATAACCGCGCCAATAACCGAAATAGACTGCCCTAAATGCCACAACGGCACAGCATATTACTGGACAAGGCAGACAAGGGCAGGCGACGAGGGCGAAACAAAGTTCCACCAGTGCACAAAGTGCAAGCGCAAGTGGAGAGAATACGGGTGACCCCTTTAAGAAAGCGGTCAATCGGAAAACGAAAAACGTGACCCCTTTAAGAAAGCGGTCAATCGGAAAACGAATGACGACTCCTTAAAAAAAGAGTTAAATAGGAAAATGAACGAAGCGGCAGACGTTATCGTGGCAATAAAGACTTCTAAAACGCTCAAGGTTATTGTTAAGCCGAATAGCCTGAATAGTGAGCTAATTGGCTACAGCGATGAAAAAAAAAGCGTGGCTGATAAACATAAAAGCAGCTGCCGAAAAAGACAAAGCGAACAAGGAACTCCTAAGCTTCCTCAGGAAAACAACAGGCAAACAGTTTCTAATAAAAAGCGGGGCTCACAGCCGGGAGAAAATACTGAGTTTGCCACTACATTAGCTATTTCTTCTTAGGTTCCTTCTTTTCAAAGAACTCTTCCAAATCAATAACCTCATCCTCTTCCTCGGGCTCTTCAGCTTCACTGGCTGGCGCTTCTTCCTTTACCTTTGCTTTTTCGTGAACTTTTTCCGCTTTTTCAGCCTTTTCGTGCTTAGGTCCTTTCTTATGAGGCGCCTCATCCTGCTTCTTGTCATTGCCAAAAAGCGCCCTGAAAGCAAGGAAGGCAACTACGACAAGGATGAACGCGACAACACCATAATATTTTGCGTTAGAGGATTTTTCTTCCTGGCTGTTTTCCCCGCTCATGTTCACGCTGCCAGTTTCATTATCACTAACTTGGGGGCAATTGGCTCGCGTGCCAACGTAGCAGCGGCAATCCTGCGCGGCAGCATCATAATAGCAGTCGAACCAGTATTCACCTTCGGAGCGCTTCGTGCATTCAAGCTTTGACTTGCAGGCTTGGTCGCTATCAGCCATCCCTGATGTGCCAGAAACATTTGCAATGGGCAGTTCCTCCTGCTCGGCAGCGGCAGACTGGTTTTGTGCTGGAGGTGCCACTGCGCTGTCATTGGCTGAAGGGAACGATTCATTTTTCTCAGGAGCCGGTGACGGCGTCACCACCAATGGAGGCAGGGATGGTGTTATCTGCCCGGTTATATTTTTCGAAATATTAAGCTGGAGAGGCTGCTGCACAGGAACTTCGGCCGACCCCTTGAAAAGAATATAGGAAAAAGAGCCAACCAGAAGGAAGCCAATTATTATTACGGCAATAACCAGCGGCGAAATCCCACCTTCGCTTCTTTTCCTTTTAGGCAATTCCCTTTCTACCTCCTCAAGAATCTCAGAGGCGGTCTTGGCGGCTGCCTTGGCTGCCGTGGCAGTTATCTTTGCCATTTCAGTGCGCGCTTGTGTGTCAGCCTTGGACAATGACTTGATGCTGCTGCTGAGCTCGTCAAGCTTTGCCTTGATTGTGTCATTTGATGACCTGTGGTAGGACTCCAGCGACTTTATCCTCTCTTCGAACATCTCCCTCTGCCGCTTTATATCCTTCTTGAAGTCATCAGCTACCGAAGCTCCTGAAGATTCCAGCTTATCGACCTTCGAGTTGAACTCTGACGATGAAACAAAGCCGGATGAAATTTTTTCCATGCCTTCGCTAAGCCTTTTGACATCCTTTGAGCCTGCAAATTTTGGCAGTTCCTTGCTAAGCTGTTCCTTCAGCAACTTGAGCTGGCCTTCAATGCCCTCCATCCTTGAGGAAACACCTGACATAATTCCGGAAGAGACTGATTCTGAAACTGAGGACAGCTGCTGCTTGAAGGAGCGCTTTGTAACATAGTCATCCAGGTTAACCTCGCTCATTGACGATTCAAGAACCTGCTTTGTATCGTTCAGCTTTGACCTCACCTCCTCAATTGCACCTGCAAACTCGTGCTTGTCAACAAACTTCTTTGACACGGCCTGATTCAGGTTGGCAAGGCTGGTTTCTGCCTGTGCAAGCTTCTCACCAAGCAATGACAGCCTTTCCTCAAAAGAATCAAGCGAAGAGAGCTTATTGTCAGATTCTGAAACTTTCCTGTCAATGTCGCGCTTAAGGGCGGAAAAACCCCTGGACACTTCCCGGTGGGAGGACTCCATCCTGTCAGTGAAGGACGCAACATCACCCTTCTGAACAACAGTGGCAGACAGGGAATTTAGTCTTGCGCTTATATTTGAAATGTCGCTGGCAAGCCTTGAAAGAGAACTGGAAAGCGACGATACATCGCCACCAGCTGAAGATGCAACTGCCTTGAACCCTGAAATTTCAGCCTTAAGCTTTGCAAACTCCTTGGCAAACTCTGGCTTTGACAGGGCAATGCCCTCAAGCTCAAGAACTTTGCCCCTAAGGCTCCTTGCCTGGCGAATCTCCTCTGTAAGCTCATCCCTGCGCTCAACCGCCTTCTTCAGGGACGCAATTTCTGCGCCAAGCTCAGAGCTTAATTCCTCAAGGTCTTCCTTGTCTGACTTTACGACAAAGTTGTTTTCAAGCTCTTCTATCCTTGAGCCAAGCCGCTTTATGAAAGCGTAGAACTCTTCCTTCTGCAAGGAGCTGCCCGCGGACTTGCCAAGCTGATCAACCGAGAAAAGCTGCTTGTTAAGGGAGCGCTTTATCTGGAGGATGTCTTCCTTAACCCGGGCAAATGACTTTCTGACTTCTTCTTCAGACAGGACCAACTTCCAAACTCCCCCTTTCAAACCCAACAGCAAATGCTCTCAATAAAATTAGTTATTGCCCAGTGATATGTACATATATAAACTTTTTGGTAACAACTTACTGTGCTGTTGTTGGCTGGGCTGGCCTATTCCTCAGGCTCAAACTCTGATGAAGCTGCCTCCAGAAGTGCTGCAACTCCAGGGAGTGTTTTCCCCTCAAGAAGCTCAAGCATAGCCCCGCCGCCAGTGGATGTGTGGGAGAACTTGCCTTTCAGCCCTACCTTGTCAACTGCTGAAAGCGTGTCGCCTCCCCCGATTATGGTGGAGGCCTGCCTTGTCAGCTCTGAAATGACGCGCGCCAAGGCTGCCGTGCCTTCTGAAAATTTAGCCATCTCGAAAACACCCATTGGGCCATTCCACACAATGGTGCGGGCCTCACTAAGCTCTTCTGAGAAGCGAGCAACAGAGTCAGGCCCGATGTCAAGCCCCATCCAGCCCTTTGGGATTTCGCTGGCAGCGACAACCTGCGCCCTGGCATCGTTGGCAAACTTATCAGCCACAACAGCATCCACAGGCAGCACGATTTTCGAATCAAACTCGTTAATCAGGTCATCAGCAAGCGACACCTTGTCGGCCTCGAACTTGCTGGAGCCAACGTCAAACCCGCGCGAGCGGTAGAACGTGAACATCATGGCTCCACCAATGAGAATCTTGTCGGCAATTGCGCCAAGGTTCCTTATCACGCCAATCTTGTCAGAAACCTTCGCCCCGCCGAGGACAACAACAAAAGGCTTCTTCGGCTTTTCAAGAACGCCAGACAAAGCCTTGATTTCCTTTTCAAGCAGCAGCCCAGCGTAGGAAGGCAAATGCCTAGTTATGGCAACAATAGACGCATGGGCCCTGTGCGAGTTTGAAAAGGCATCATTAACGTAAATGTGGCCAAGCTTCGCAAGCTGCTGCGCAAAAGCGCCGTCGTTAGCTTCCTCTTCAGGATGGAAGCGCAGGTTCTCAAGAAAAACTATTTCGCCATCCTTCATTCCCTTAACTGCGGCGGCAACTTCCTCTCCTATGCAATCGCTAAGGGCCTTGACCTCTTTCTGCAGCAATTCCGAAAGCCTCGCTGCTGTTGACACAACCCTCTGGGCTTCCACAACCTTGCCGCCTGGGCGATTTATGTGCGTGAGAAGGACAACCTTCGCGTTCTTTTTCAGGAGATACTCGATAGTTGGAACAGCCTCTACTATCCTTGTGTCATCCATTACGCTGCCATTGTCATCAAGAGGCACGTCCATCCCTGTGCGGACAAGCACAACCTTGCCCTCAAGCTCAATGCCCTTGTCCTTTATGGATGGCAGCTTCACCATGGGAGCAGCAGAAAGAAGGATTGTATAAATAATTTTTGCAGGTTTAGACAAAGCTGTTTCAACAAGAAATATAAAGGATAAGCTCCCAAGCACAGCATATGGCCTTAACAATTTTTAGCCCGAGAAGCACAGCAGACCGGCAGGCGGCAACTGAAAGGGATCTTAGACTATTTTATGAAACGCGCATCTTACCTCGAGGAACTCACCCACTCGATGAGACAAAATATGCTTGGGGTCAGCTAACAGGGGCCGATCAGAATCTTGCGGATGTTTCAAGTTTAGCAGTGAAGATTGAAGCACACCCTGGCCCTGCAGCTGAAAAAACGGTAATTGCTGCCGAAGTATCCAGACTACCCACACTTGCAAGGTTCACCACGGAAAGATGGCTGCCTGAGGAAAGAGAACACCCCAATGGTTTGGGTCTATGGCTAATAAAGGCGGGCTATCGAACACAAGACTATCTTGAATATGAAATGAAAACTGTTAGGTCCACTACAAGAGAGGATTTCTTTATAGGCAGGGGATTTACTGCACTTCAAGTTTCGATATACAGCATGGTCCAGGAACTGCTAACAGCTCATTTCTATTTTGCAGGATACCTTTACAATCAGAGTTTAGGCGCGAACTCGGATCCTACACTGGGAAGAATATTCTCAGATCTTTTTAAACAAGAATTTCCTCATTTTTCTTTCTATCGTGGAGCAGTGAGGATAATGTGGAAGCATAATCCAGATAAAGATGAGCTTAAAGAAGCGCTGGCAGGATTTGTAATGCCTACCCGTGTATATGCTCCAGAATATCCAACCGATTATGCTGGTCAGCTTGGCAAAAGAGTAGGATTTAAAACTGGTGAAGTTGTTGATATACTCAGAGAGGAAATAGTCAGTTATGTGGGACATTCTGGACTCGCAAAAATAGCTTTCGGCTATGGCCAAAGACAACCAAGCCTACCATTAAAGGCAGTAGCATACGCGTTAACTCCCTTGGCATACGTACCAGTGGTAAGTAATGGGGCGGGCCATCTTTTAGTCAAGGCAAGCCACGCCTTATTCGGAGTAGAAAAAAGATCTCTGGAAGATTCGGTAGGTACTGATAGCTTAATGAATCATCTTGACAAGCTCGACAAGCCGCTTTGAGAATCCCCACTCGTTGTCGTACCAGGCGCACACCTTGACAAGCACGCCATCAATTACCTTTGTCAGCGTCGCGTCAAAAATTGAGGAGTGCGGGTTGCCAATTATGTCAACAGAGACTATAGGCTCTTCATTGTACTGGATTATGCCTTTCATGTAAGTAGAGGCTGCTTCCTTGAATGTTTTATTAATCTCTTCAACAGAAGTGGGCTTTTCCAAGACGCAGACAAAATCGGTGATTGAGCCGCTGGGGACAGGAACGCGCAGCGACATGCCGTCAAGCTTGCCCTGAAGCTCTGGGATAACGTCTGAAACACTCTTGGCCGCGCCGGTTGTTGTGGGGATTATAGACAGGGCTGCTGCCCTCGCCCTCCTGAGGTCCTTGTGCGGCAAGTCAAGTATTCGCTGGTCATTGGTGTAGGCATGCACTGTTGTCATGAGCCCGTGCTTAATCCCGAATTTATTCTGGAGCACGCTAACCATCGGCGCAAGCGAGTTGGTAGTGCAGGAAGCGTTTGAACAGATGTTATGCTCGTTTTTCTTGTAAGCCTTGTCGTTAACACCCCGTACGATTGTGATGTCAGAGCCTTTTGCAGGGGCTGTAATGAGAACTTTCTTCGCGCCAGCCCTGAGATGCTTTGAAGCAGACTCCTTGTCTGTGAAAAGGCCAGTGCTTTCAATAACCACGTCAACTTTGAGGTCAGCCCAGGGCAGCTGCTCAGGCTCCTTGATAGACAAGACCTTTATTTTCCTACCGTTGACTGTAAGCGAGTCCTCTGTTGACTCAACTGTTCCGGGAAACTGCCGCTGCACAGAGTCATACTTCAGAAGGTAAGCAAGCGTCTTTGAGTCGGTAACGTCGTTGACAGCCACTATTTCAATGTCTTTCTCATCGGCAGCCGCCCTAAGGAACATCCTGCCAATCCTGCCAAAGCCATTGATACCGACGCGAACCTTAGACATGAAAACCACCTCATTTTAACAGACGAAAGTAAAACTGCCGTCTATTTCAACAGTAAGAGAGGCGTTTATATAATTTTTGATTCGGCAACATACAGCTTCGCAAGGCTTTCAAGCTTTTCGTGTTCTCTTTCCCTGAAACTTTGCGCGCCGGCAGCTACTGTTTCAAGTGACTGACTGTTCCCTGCAATGGCAGCGAGAACAGGGTCAACCATCTTCACAGCCACTTCAATGAGCAGCTCAGTAGCGTTAACATTGCGTAAGTAATAGTTAGAGGCTTTCACCATCTGGCCAGAGTCAAGGAACTCGCTGAGCGCGCGGCGCACACCTGGAGGGCCTGCAAATAGCGATGGATAAAAAGCGCTGGCGGGAACAAATGCGTGAGGGTCCTCTTGATGTGCACGGTAAATTGCAGCAACGACCTGCTTTTTCTTTGAATCCGGCATTTCTGGAGGAGCATCATCAGAAATCCAGCAGTAAGAGAGTACCTTGCCGTTAACTTGCTCAGGAGAGTCATCAAGGCAAACCAACCTGAATTTTTCGAATTGCAGCAGGTGGCCGTGGATAGTGTGAGAGTGCATCCCAACGCGCCCCTCCAAGTCACCAATATGTACTGGCACAAGGTGCTCATGCCCAGCACGAGCTGCGAGCTCAGAAATTATCAAAGCCTTGTTCAATGGTGCCTTAGCATTTGCTCCAGAAAGCCTGCTGAAAAGAGCATTGGTGCCTACCCCTAAGATGTAAGCTTCTTCCTGCAAAAAGTGAACATAAGGCGAAAGCTCCTTTGTGAGAGGAGTTGCGTGCCATGCCCTTGTAGAATCCAATCCGTTTGTAGCCATTCCTGCAGTAGCGTAATCAACTATGCCAAGGGACGACAAAGACTTTTCACACATTCCGCCCAAAAGCTCGCCTCCAGTACTCGACCAGAGAAACAAAGCATCTGCAATTTTACCGTAATTCTGCCGCAACTTGTTTTCCAGCTCAATGTCGGTAGCACCTTGATCGCTAATAATTTTGAAACCCAGAAGGAAGCGGCGGAAATCTGCCAGCGCAAAAACCTTCTCAGCAAACGATTGCTGCACTGCGGTAAGCCCTCCAGCCATGTTTAATTCACTTTTTGTCGAAAAAGAACGAAATGCGTGGGAATGAGTTATGCTATTTAAAGTTGACCGAATCTTATAAGTTTAGCTACGATCATGGCTGCCAACAGCCGTGGTTTCCTGGAGCATTGACCGAATCATGTTGAACTCCATATCTTGACTTGCCAAAACAAGTTTTCCTTCATAGTATGAAACTGGGAAGATATTATATCCACTTAGCGGCACATTATGAACACTATCCATCTCAGCTGCAGCCACCCATAACTGGTCAGCAGAGTATCCCTGCAATTTCAAATACTCAGCTGTAAGGCTTAAAGTCCAGCCCCTGTTAACAACATCATCAACTATCAAGCAAAGTCCTTCCAAACCAAATTGCTCTTCTGTAGTTCCGCCCAGTCCGCTTACATGATTGAACTGCCCTTGATGGGGTCTTTTCAAGCTGACGCCATTCTTGAACGCCGGCAAGAAATGAGTTACAACGTAAGGTACGCCGGCAGCGTGTCTCTCTTTTTTAAGGTAATCAAGTGCCCTGAAAATCGAGCCATCTGCACGCGTGTAGGATGTTTCTACACAGATAACGTGCAGACTCCTCGTTGGTTCAGAAATTTGAGGAGGCACCCAGATTGCCATAGAATCCGGGAGATGTCAATTCGCATAAAAAGTTATTTGCCAGACCAACCGTAAGAAGTTAACTGAAACAATCGCTTACAACACAACCCCGGTCCACGCCCTAAACCTTTAAATATAACTTCACTATGGTGAATTCATAGGGGGATTGTACAAAATATGAAGCTACAACTAATACAGCCACAGGAAGTTGAGGTCTTTTACATACTGCCAGCCATACGGAGCAGGATGGCTGCGGCGCTGAAGGCGCAGGGCGTGCGGCAGAAGGAGATAGCAGGGCTGCTGTGCGTACAGGAATCAACCATAAGTCAGTACCTCAGCTCGAAAAGGGCGGCTGACGTCAAGTTCACAGGGCACATTGATGGTGAAGTGGCTGCGGCTGTGAAAAAAATAAAGACGAAGGAAGACCTCATCAGGGAAACTCAGCGCATTCTGGAGATGGTCAGGGAGGAGAAAATCCTCTGCAACGTGCACAAGTCTGTTGCAGACGTCCCTTCAGGGTGTGATGTTTGTTTTTATAAGAGCTGATTAACCAAAATGTCAAATGCAGAACTATTGTTGCAAATCGAGAATGCCGCTGGCAAGATTCACGAGCTTAGGCAGGCTGAGAATTATGTTGTCAGGGAACAAGGGCTCAGCGAGGAAGTGATAAGGCTGATTTCCAAGGACAAGAACGAGCCTGAATGGATGCTGAAGAAAAGGCTTGAGGCTTATGAGTGGTTCAAGAAGACACCTGTCCCCGAGTGGGGGCTGGACTTAAGCGAAATAAACTTTGACGACATCGTTTACTATGCGAGGCCGGACGCAACCCAAACTCGCAACTGGGAAGAAGTGCCTGATGAAATTAGGAAAACCTTCGACCTTCTTGGAATACCTGAGACTGAAAGAAAAGCGCTCGCCGGGGCAGGCGCGCAGTACGACAGCTCGGTTGTTTACCACAACCTGAAAAAGGAATGGGAAGACAAGGGCGTGATATTTGAGGACATGGACGTCGCAGTGCAAAAATATCCCGAGCTTGTCAAGGAATACTTCATGACAAAATGCATCCCAATCAGCGACCACAAGCTGATAATGCTTCACGCCGCAGTCTGGAGCGGGGGGACTTTCATTTATATTCCAAAAGGCGTGAAGGTTGCAATGCCGCTGCAGGCATACTTCAGGATGAACGCCAGGAAGGGCGGGCAGTTCGAGCACACGCTTATCATTGCTGAACCGAACAGCGAAGTATCGTATGTGGAGGGCTGCTCAGCACCACAATATAATGTAAATTCGCTGCACGCAGGCGGGGTTGAAATTTACGTAAAGGAGGGCGCCAGGGTCAGGTATAGCAGCGTGGAGAACTGGAGCAAAAGCACTTACAACCTGAACACCAAGAGGGCGGTTGTTGAAAGGAACGGCGTGATAGAATGGATTGGGGGGAATGCCGGCTCAAAGGGAACCATGCTTTACCCGTGCAGCATTCTGAAGGGGGAAGGTGCCAGGGCAGACCACCTCGGGATATCATATGCCGGAAAAGGGCAGAACCAGGATACCGGGGCAAAGGTATACCACCTTGCGAAGAACACTTCTTCAACAATAAAAATGAAAAGCATAAGCAGCCGCGGCGGAATAACCACATACCGAGGGCTTGTGAAGATTGCAAAGGGTGCAACCAACTCAAGGGTAAGCGCGGTATGCGATGCACTCATAATGGATGATGAGTCGAAATCAAACACAGTGCCAGTGATGGATGTTAATGAGGAAAATGTCGAGATAGCTCACGAAGCAACTGTGGGAAGGCTCAGCACAGAGAAGATATTCTACCTCATGAGCAGGGGAATCAAAGAAGAGGAAGCTGTAAGGCTCATAGTTTCAGGCTTCATAGAGCCAATAATGAAAGAGCTTCCAATGGAGTATGCTGTTGAGCTTAACAGGCTGATACAGCTTGACATGACAGGAGCAATTGGGTAATCAAGCAGCCTGCCATGCTTCTTTCGCCAGCATAATAGCGAATCTCGTTAATTATAAAACATTTTTGCGAGATTCGCTAAATAGTAAATTGCAATAGGAAAGTTTGAATATTTTTGCAATTTGCTATAAGAACAAGCCAAGACATCCCAATCCAAAATGATGCAGCCAAGCACAATAGTGGAAAGCGAACTGACAGAATTGGCAGTCAGGAAACTGTCAAAGGCAAAGAACGAGCCAGACTGGCTGCTACAGGCAAGGCTTGAGGCATTCAACAAGTTTGAGGAGCTTGAGCTACCGCAGCTGAGCTACGGGCTCCATGTAAGCGCTTCCCAAAACATCAACATGAAGGAGCTGAGACCGGTTGAAAATTCGACAAGCCACCAGGCAGCACTGGTTGATGGTGCGATAGTTAAGGACTTGTCTGCTGCGGCAACACAATACGAGAGCGTGCTGCGGCCATTGCTTGAGAGGAGGGTTTTCCAAAACAAGCTTGATGCGCTGCATGGAGCGTTCTGGAACAGTGGAGTGCTGGTTTACGTGCCAAAAAAAATCGGAATGACGGTGGATGCTGCAAAGGTACAGCTGCTGCTGAAACAAAAACAGACTGAGATTATTTACGTTATTGTAGTTGCTGAGGAAAACGCGAACATAATGGTGACAGAGTTCCTGGTTTCTGGGCAGGAGAGCCAAGACAAGGAGCACAGGATAGAGCTTGTTGATGTTTACGCCAGGGCAGGCGCGAAAGTCAGCTTTGCAACACTCCAAAAACTTGGAACTAACGTGCAAAGCACAATCTCACGGCAATCAACTGTTGAAAATGCTGCCAGCGTTGACTGGAGCGACATCAGCATCGGCGGGGGAAGCACGAAACAAGAGACAGTAAGCAACCTCAACGCGGAAGGGGCGGCGTCAACAATACGGGGGGCGTTCTTTGGCGATGGCACCCAGCAGCTGGACATAATGGCAAAAGCGGTTCACAATGCGAGAAGCACAACAAGCAACATGAGCATCAAAGGCGCGCTCAAAGGAAGGTCAAAAGCCATTGTGCAGAGCTTCACGAAGATAATGAAAAATGCTGCAAACTCGGCAGGCCACCAAAAAGCAAACATCCTGCTTTTGAGCGACAGCGCAAAGGCATCGCCAATACCGAAGCTTGAGATAGACAATTATGACGTAAAGGCATCGCATGAGGCCTCGGTTGGGCGGCTGGACAGCGAGAAGCTGTTCTACATGCTGAGCAGGGGACTCGAGACAAAAGAAGCCATGAAGCTCGTAGTCGAGGGCTTTTTCGAGCCGCTGCTGAGGCAGATACAATCGCAAGAGTTGGCTGAGGAGCTGCGGCAAACAATAACTGCAAAGATGGAAACAGCACAACAGGAAATACTGGCTGTTGCAAAGTGAGAAAATGCTAAACACAAGAAAGATACGAGAGGACTTCCCGATACTGAAAAGGAAGGTTTACGGAAAACCACTAATCTACCTTGACAATGCCGCTACAACGCAGAAGCCGAGGCAGGTGATAATGGCGATGAGCGACTACTATGAAAGCCACAACTCCAACGTGCACAGGGCGGTGCACAAGCTAAGCCAGGAAGCAACCGAAGCGTATGATGAAGCGCACGAGAAAGTAGCACAATTCATTGGGGCGAATGGAATTGAGGAGGTTGTTTTCACAAAGAACACCACAGAGTCGATAAACATTGTTGCAAATTCACTGTCACGACAGCTGAAAAAAGGAGATGAAATAGTATTGACCCAGATGGAGCACCACAGCAACATAGTGCCGTGGCAGCAGGCGGCAAAGAAGTCAGGGGCAATAGTAAAGTACGCAAAGATTAACAGGAGTGGTGAACTCGACATGCAGCAGCTGCGGCAAATCATAACGAAGAAAACAAAAGTTGTGGCTTTCACTCACGTTTCAAATGTCCTGGGAACAATCAATCCAGCGAAGGAAATAATTGCGGCAGCCAAGGAAAGCGGAGCAGTCACTGTGCTTGATGCCGCACAGTATGTGCCTAACATGCCTGTTGATGTTAAAAGGCTTGGCTGCGACTTCATGGCATTTTCAGCGCACAAGATGCTCGGGCCTACAGGAATTGGAGTGCTTTACGGAAAGGAAGATGCACTGGAAGAGACTGAACCGCTTCTTTATGGGGGCGACATGATAAGCGAAGTGACATTTGACAGTGCAAAATGGAACGAGCTGCCTTGGAAGTTCGAGGCTGGCACGCCAAACATGGCAGGGGCAGTGGGGCTTGCTGCTGCTGTAGACTACCTCAATGGCTTGGGAATGGAAAGCGTACAGGAGCACGAGAAAGTGCTAACAAAAGCCGCACTGGCGAAGCTGCAACAGGTTGACGGACTGACAATTTACGGGCCAGACGCGGCAAAAAGGGGAGGGCTCGTATCATTCAACATCAACGACATACATCCGCATGACGTGTCAGCACTGCTTGATGCTGAAGGGATAGCAGTAAGGGGAGGCCACCACTGCGCGATGCCGCTGGCCAGATTACTTGGCTTGACTGGCTCTGTGAGGGCCAGCTTTTACGTTTACAACACAATCGAAGAAATTGAGAAGCTGGCTGACGCGCTGAAGAACGTAACTGCGCGAATGAAGGGCTTGTCGGCAACAGAAACCACGAGAGTTTCAAAAAAATGACTAAAATGGAAGACAAAACTGACATGATAGAAGAATTGTACAGGGAAGAGCTAATGGACCACTATAACAATCCCAGGAACTTTGGCAGGCTTGCTGATGCAAACGCCAAATACCACGACCACAACCCTGTGTGCGGGGATGAGGTTGAAATGCAGCTGAAAATCGAAAATGGAATGGTGGCTGAGGCGATGTTCCAGGGCAAAGGCTGCGCAATAAGCCAAGCTGCAGCTTCCATGCTTACAGAGGAAATAAGAGGAAAAAGCCTGCAGCAGCTAAAGCAAACAAGAAATGAAGACGTGCTGCAGATGCTGAAGATAAACCCCGGGCCAGTAAGGATTAAATGCGCGCTGCTGGCGCTAAAAGCGCTCCAAAAAGGATTGCTTTTATACGAGGCGTCGCTGCTAAGGGCAAATGGCAAAGCTGGTGAGTTAAGATGAATGAACTGGAAATAAAGGATTTGCACGTTGAAGTTGACGGCAAGGAAATACTGCGCGGGGTAGACCTGACAGTAAGCAATGGCGAGGTTGTTGCTCTTATGGGGCCAAACGGGGCAGGAAAAAGCTCG
>ORMF012326642.1_pt1 | contig 29549 bp, 16 predicted proteins | sample 1779871 | NCBI WGS metagenome assembly ORMF01 (sample SAMEA104232316, study PRJEB22302) | groundwater metagenome | biome: forest; feature: aquifer; material: groundwater | place: USA | collected 2011-08-07 | depth 5.4 m | reverse complement strand
GATTCCCGCATCGAAGTCCCCGTCCTTTCGCCCGACCTTATAAAAGTTGAGCAGGCCTTGGACGTCTCCATTCGTCACGGGCCGGCGGTAAGCCCGGCGAGCCAGGGTCGCAAGAATCTTCCTGGCACAGGCTTGTTCGCCCATGTTGTCTGACCGCTCCCTTCCGTTCGCGGCTCGGATTTGGGGACGGCACACAAAAATCTTGCGGCGGCTGGCCGTCTCCCCCAGCCCTTTTATGTCATAGGGTCCGCCGATAATCACGCTGCCGACGCCAGGGTCAATATACTTATTCCGGGCAATGTCGAAGCCACTCTCCCGCGGCAATACCAGACCTTCCGGCTCCAGGGTTTCTTTCGGGAAAACGATTCCCAGCAGTCGCGTACCCGCCTTCACCGGGATTCGGAATTCCAATCCCGCATCCGCCGTGTGCTCGTAGACCTCTTGTACGGAGTCCCCCAGCAGTTCGTTATTTGCCGACGAATAGATCGGTCCCGATTTGCCCTTGTGCTCGCCGCCAAAAGTGAACTGCCGGATCTTTGCGCCGTCCAAGAGGACATCCACCTGGTGCGGCCGTGTGAGTCCGCGTATATACTCCCTGGAGTTTCTGGCCAGATTGATTTTCACGTTATACTCGCCGTCGAGCGGGAAGCGATGGTGAATGGCGATCCCGCCGCGCGATCCGAACGGGAGATCTTCGCTCATGCGGTCGTCTTGCATCAGCAGCTTAGGGATTTCGTAAGTCACGGCGACCGGACGGAGAGCGGGATCTCCGATGGCGAGCCGGCTGACCTTTCTCGCCGCCCCCATGTATCTTTCCAGGAGCATCGGCGATACCGAAAGGACGTCTCCGATGTTGTCGAAACCATAGCCCGCATCGTCGGCGGGAAGAAGCGCATTGCCATCAATTTCGGTGGCAAGCAGGTCGCGAATCGCGTTGGTGTATTCGGTGCGGTTGAGTCGGTGGACGGCGGCTGGCCTGCCTGGATTGGGCTTGGTCAGCGCCGCTTGGTCGAGCGCCGTTTCCAGATAAGTGGCAAGCGAATCGTAGGTGGCTGGGTCCGGCCTTGGTATGCCCGCGGGAGGCATCGCGCCAGTCCGAAGTTTACGAATAACTTTTTCCCACACCTCCGCGCCCGCGCCGACATTTTCGACGCTCATCTTGTCGAGCATCAATCCGGCGGTTTTCAGCTTTTCGTTATGGCAGGTGACGCAGTAGCGATTGAGAACTGCCCGATGTGGGGAAGGCGCCGAAGAACCACCGATCGAAGGCTCTTGGGTAGCTGCTTGAAGATAGCCGGCTCCGAGCAAGGCGATCCCAATCCAGTTCAAGATCGTTCTCGACATCGCTGCCAACCTCCGGGTTGTTCAAACGGAACTCGATACAATCCGCCTATGGTGACATAGGGATAACACAGAAGCACGTTGTGCGTCAAGAGTTTGTGCGAAAAGAAAAAATACCCATGAGCCGCCAATTGCGCGTCAGAAGCATGAAGAATTCGGCAAACGACTCGGGGGGCTGGCGGTGGGTCAGTTTCCGGTAAGCCGACTTCCCGGCCACTGAAAAACGGATCGGTAAACAGTACGCCGTTACCCGGGATCTTTCCTCGCCTGCCATTCAGCATGGCTCGGATGTCACGGTCATGGAAAAAAACGCCTTCCGAGGACGGTTGGGTGTATGCTCTCTGTATCAATAATCTTGGATAATAGGCGAGGCAAAAAAAGGAGGAGTAATGGCCACACGGTCCGTCAAGGTTCGTTCGACGATGCGCTGGGTTATCATGGCGGTCTTTTTCGTTGCCGCGGCATTATGGATCAAAATTGGCTACGTGGCCGCACAAGGCAGCCCGAAAGGACAGCAGGCGGCACCTCCACTGACGAAGGCGCGGACCTCCGCGGTCGTGGATAAGACACCTTCCGAGCGCGTATCGCTGGTGATAAATGTCACTCCGGTTCGCACCATTGCCGATCCCAACCCGGTCTTTCGCGCGGTGGTTATTGATGCGGAACACGGTGAAGTCTTCATGGCCAATGACAAGGAGTCTGCCGGCACCAGCATTCTGGTTTATCCCACTGAGTTCCAGCCCACCGACCGCATCATGGAGCCCAAGAGACGGATCGCCGGCCCCAAAGCGGACATCGGTATGGTATGCGGGTTGGCGCTTTCCCCGCAGAACGGCGAGCTGTATACAATCAGCGGAGAGACCGGAACGGTGAACGTCTATCCCATGGACGCCAACGGCAATGTGGGCCCCTCGCGGCAGCTCAGTGGTATCATCCCGCGTTCCGGCGCCGGCGTTTTTCTGGATGCCCCGCATGACGAGCTATTCATCACTACCCAGCATGCGAACAGAATCAATGCCTATCGCCGGGAATTTTCAGAAAACGAGGAACCGCTGCGTTACATCCAGGGCCCCGACACAGGGCTGGCCGATCCGCATGGCATCTTCGTGGATAGCACGACCAACGAAATCTTCGTAACCAACCATGGAAACTACCATGCCGTAGTGCCTGGAGAGGGGGAGCGGCGCGGGCCGGACAGCCTCACCCGCTCGGATCTGGGCTATGGTGAGCCAGGGCGCGTCTATCCTCTGGCGCCCTCCACGGGCAAGTTCCTGCTTCCGTCGATCAGCGTTCATTCCCGAACTGCCAGAGGGAACGCCGGACCAATCCGCGTGATTCAAGGTCCGCACACGCAGCTCATCTTACCGGACGGAATCTTCCGCGACGCGGAGACCGGCGAAATCATTGTAGCGAATACCGGCGGCGACTCCGTCCTGTTCTTCCCCAAGGACGCGAGCGGCGACGCGACGCCGGACCGCGTGCTGAAGGGCCCGGCCACGAAGGTCAAGGGACCCGCGGGCGTTTCCATTGATTACAAGCGCCACGAGTTGTGGGTGGCCAGTTGGGACAACCACGTTGCCGGGGTTTTTCCCCTGAACGCCAGCGGAAACATGGCTCCCTTGCGCGTCGTGCGCACTGCCGCTGACGATGCTCCTCTGGCCAGCATGGGTCGCATCGGCCAAGTCGCCTATGATCCCAAGCGGAAAGAGGTTCTGGCGCCCAACTGAGTGAGCCAACCGAGAATCTCGGCATACGCCAGTTCGGCGGATGGTAACGCTCTTCCTACTCGAGTAATAGAAGGCCCGGCTACCCTCCAGGCGCGCACCAGCCACTATCTTGCCGTGGATTCGGTCCATGATGAACTGATCGTCCCCAATCCGTTTGCGGACGCGCTTTTGGTCTTCAAAGGCGGTGTGAAAGGTAACGTGCCTCCGGTGCGGATCATCCAGGGTCCCAAAACCATGTTGGTGGCGGCTGACAATGTAGCAGTGGACCCGGTTCACAAGGAACTGTTCACCGCCTCATTCCCAACCGATTCCATCTTTGTGTATCCAAGCGAAGCCAACGGTGACGTGGCGCCGGTGCGCATTATTCACGGCCCCCACACGCAACTCGATCGTCCCATCCGCGTGGAGGCTGATGGAGTGAATAACGTGATCGCGGTGCTCACCGATCACGCCCTTTTGATCTTCAATCGCACAGACAACGGCGACGTCGCCCCCAAGTGGGTACTTTCCGGCGATAAGGTGGGAGTCGGCTCCAGCTTCGGCACTCGTTCCGTGCGCCTTTATGCGAAGGGGAAGAAAATCATCACCGGCGGGGGCACGCCTCGGCCTGGAAGCAACGTTCCCAGCCGAGGCAGCCAGCTCGAAGCGGACAGCGACGGATTCGGCCGGAACATGAATCGTTTTCTGGGAGTTTGGAAATATGGGGACAACGGAAACGTCGCTCCGCTGATTAAGGTGCACGGGCCCGGAGGCGCCGCAGCCATTAATCCGGAGGATGGGGATGTCATCTCCGGCGGCGTTGGAGTCATACACTTCTACCACGTCCCGCAGATCTTCCAGTAATCAGTGTTCGCCAAGGGGCGGCCTATTCCGCCCCGCTTGTCCAGTTGCCCATCGCGCGGAAGCTGACCCACTACCGGGGGGCAAGAGTGTTTCTCGAATTGGGTCGGGTAGTCCATCTGGGGCGGCTGGCTCAGGCGCGCGGTTCCGATCGCGCTATATACCATCACGTAATATGATCTAAACGAACCCGCCCACCGATACTTTCAACTTTGCCTCAATGCATCCGTCTGGCCTCAAAGCATACGCCCGCGGCGTCGTTTCTTTTCAAGTCCACACGCGACAGCAGGTGCAATTAAAAGTGAGAGTCAGCTACCTCGAATGAAAAGCAGATCCCTCGTCGAAGACTCCTCGGGATGACATCGTCCTTTAATGATTCAGGAGGATGTCATCCTGACGACCAACGGGAGGAAGTATCTGCTTTTTCTGTCAGGTGTGACTCCCACTTCTAATTGCACCCCGCGACAGCTCCGGATCGGACCGGCACGATTGCCGGGAGGAAATTCGCTGGGATGGAAGTGAGTGGACCGTTCTGAACTTGACTCCGTTAGGTGGCAGGCGTATGTTTTTGGCATGATTGGCGGATGTATCACTGCCGTTGCGGCGTGCCCGGCGAAGCAATGCGTTCCACACTCTTACGGCGAGGTGCTTTCATCGTTCTCATTGTTCTCTTCGATGGCCGTGTGGAAGGAGAGAGAGAAATGAGTTTCAAAGTGAAATTCCTGCATGGCTGCTGCACAGTTTCTTTTTTGATGGCGTTCACCAGCCTCTCGGCCGCCGGAAGCGACATTCGCGTCGCCGAGGCGGTTCAGCATCGGGATCAGCAGGCTTTACGGTCACTGCTGAAGCAGCATGCCGACGTGAATCCGCCGCAAGCGGACGGCACAACAGCGCTTGCCTGGGCCGCGCACTGGGACGATCTGGAATCGGCGGCCCTTCTGATCGGCGCCGGCGCGAACGTGAACGCCGCGAACTACTACGGCGTCACCGCTCTCTCGCTCGCCTGCACCAATGGAAGTGCTGCCATGGCTGAGAAGCTGTTGAAGGCCGGAGCGAATCCGAACGCCGCGTTGCGCACCGGAGAGACTCCGCTGATGACCTGCGCTCGGACGGGCAACGCGGAAACCGTGAAACAGCTTCTGACTCACGGAGCGGACGCGAACACCAGTGAAAACCAGGGCGGCCAGACGGCCTTGATGTGGGCAGTGGCGCAAAAGCACGTGGATGTTGTCCGCGCGCTGATCGAGGGCGGTGCGAACGTCCACGCCCGTTCGAAAAGCGGTTTTACTCCGCTGCTGTTCGCTGCCCGCGTAGGCGATCTGGATTCTGCCCGCCTCTTGCTGCAAGCCGGGGAGGACGTGAATGAGAAAACGCCGGAAGGCTTGACTCCCCTGTTGGTGGCGAGCTCCAGCGGCAGATTCGAGGCGCTTGCGACATTCCTGCTGGAAAAAGGGGCGGACCCGAACGTGGCGGACGGCAACGGAATTACCCTGTTGCATTATGGAGTACAGAAAGGTATCTCCGTCATCGGCGCGGCGGCCGTGTTGATGCCCAATCAGCCGGATTTGCTGAAGGCCCTTCTAGCGCATGGGACGAACCCGAACACCCGAATCGCAAAAGACTTCCCACCGAATACGCGCCCCGATTATTCGGCCAAAATGACCTTGGTTGGAGCCACCCCATTACTCCTGGCTGCCGCCTGCGCCGACGTCAACGCCATGCGCATCCTGGCAGACGGGGGCGCCAATCCGCTTCTCGCAACGAAGGACGGTGTGACGCCGCTGATGGCGGTGGCGGGAATCGGTAGCGAGGTGGAGGGTGGGAACTCGTTGGAAGCCGCAAAACTGGTGGCGGAACTGGGCGCCGACGTGAATGCGGCCGATAAGGAGGGCCGAACCGCGCTGCACTTCGCAGCATCCGCGGGAGCGGACTCCATCGTGCAACTTCTGGCTGATAAGGGCGCCAAACTGGACGTCAAGAACAAATTAGGACAGACGCCATTGATGATCGCCCAGGGGGATCCGGCGGACAAAAAATCCGCGGCTCACCCTCATAAGAGTACCGCGAGCCTTCTTCTCAAATTGGGCGCTACCCCAGTCGCCGCTCCGGTGGCGCAACGATCAGAAGCGGCTCCGCTGAAATCGGAGCAATAGGGATTCAGTGTCAAAGTGGTGAACGGCGTGAAAGGGACTCATTGATGCGAGTCGATCAGATCCACCACGCGGAGGGAATTTACGTGACTCCGCTTCGCCGGCACGGGATATTTCGATACCGTGCAGCAGATCGTGACCAGTGGATCCGCTCCCACAACCTCGCCCGAAGGCTCCGCTCGGTCTGCGTCGGGAAACACTCCGCAAGCCGAGTAGTCCGATCGGGAATTCCTCGGTCGATGGGCTTGGAGGCCATTACACCGCGATCAAAGGTTGAAGGGCGCGATTTTGCTAGACGCGATCAGGCATGTGATATATAAGGTTAGGCCAAAGGCGGGCTCAATATTAAAATTCCGGTTGAGGCGATTTGTCGGCGATCCACCGTCTATTGGACCAAACTAAACAAAATTCGGACTTCGAGGAGGAGATATGGAACAGATCATCGCGAAGCTGCTTCAGGACTTCGAGCAGGGAAAGATGAGCCGGCGGCAACTCATTCAAAGCCTGGCGGTAACGGCAACGGCGTCTGCCGTGGGCGCGGCGCCGGCTGCCGCAGCCGATAGCAAAGTACCTGTCAAAGCCGTCGCCTTTAACCACGTTTCTTATGAGGTGCACGATTACACCAAGATCCGCGACTTTTATGTGAGTGTGTTCGGAATGCAGGTCTCGAATGACGACGGAACGAATTGTTATCTGTCATTTGGAAATAACATCCTCATTCCCCGTAACCGGCCTGCCAGCTATCCCACGCCGCGCGTTGATCACATCGCATATACGATGGCCAACTGGGACACGGATAAGAATGTTAAACCTGCGATGGAAGCCAAACTAAAGCGTCTCGGGGTGGAGTTGGTCCAGGGAGGACCCGAACCTGGCATCAAACACGCCAAAAAGGACCCCGAGTTTGAAGCCAAGATGAAAGCAGGTGTACCAGGGCTGCACATCAAGGATCCAGAAGGCTTCACTTTGCAGATTGGCGGTAAGTACCAGTAAAGGCCTGATCTGCGTGGGCGTGAATGCCATCGTGCCGGTGCGCCCATTACCACCATATTTAGAAAGCAGACGGGACAACGAACTGACGAATCTGCTTGGATGGCCGGGCTATCGCGTGCACCTGCACGAAATCGACGAAAACGCGGAGACGCTGAAATGGTCTTGGCGACCCCGGAACATAGCTGACGCACGGTGCTCGCGAGTCCAGCGAAAGCACCTGCCGGATCGGCGGGCAGCTCAGCCTGTTGCACGTACACCCACCAGGGACGCCAACACCAGCACGGACCTGGATCTTCCAGATCTTAACGCACTCAGAGGAACCTCCGCCGTTATACGACCACGAAAACGGCGCCCTTCCCAACATCGATCCCGAACGATCTATGCCAGCAAGTGCGCGAAATGTCATGGTGCAACTGGGAAAGAGGGTGGCCGCCAGTTCCCTGTTCTGGTGGGGCCGAATCGGATCGAGCGGTTCCCATTTGCGACGACCATCTGGGACTATATCAACACTGCTATGCCCCGGCAGTTACCCAGCATCGGCCTGAAGGATGGAACATTGACGGCAGATGAGGTCTATGCCCTGACGGCCTTTTTATTGGCCCGCAACGGCATCATCCAGGAAGGCGACGTCATGGACCCGAAGACTCTGCCGAGGGTCCGAATGCCGAAGCGCGATCCACATCTTGACCGGCTTGCGCCACGCTGATGGCGCCAAGCTCTGAAATCCGGCGGGATTCCGAGCATCGTGATCATGAGAAAACTGCCGCTCGATGCAGTCCGGCATAACAGTGACTGCCGCCGAACGGTGCCAGGTAAATTTTGTCTTACAACTCTTGAGCTGAGCAAAGGAGTCCAGCGATGAAGACCGTCACGCGGAGTCTAACCTCAATCTGCTTTTTCTTGCTCCTGAGTCTGGCAGCGTTCGCGCAAAGCCCAACGGCTTCCGTTTCGGGCGTTGTGCAGGACGAAACCGGCGCGGTGATTCCGGGCGCGAAGGTCACGGTGACCAACGTCGACCAGGGGACCAGCCGCGAAGTGACCACCGAGGATGCGGGCCGCTACCATGTCCCCGGCTTGCTTCCGGGCAATTATTCGGTTCAGGCTCAGAAGGAAGGTTTCCAGACGGAGGTTCGCAATGGGATTCAACTCACGGTCGGTATGAATGCCGTGCTCAACCTGCCCTTGCGAGTAGGCCAGGTGGCACAAACCACGGTGGTGACCGCACAGGCCCCGCTGGTGGAAACCGTGACAGGCACGGTCTCCGGACTGGTGGATGCCCGAGCCATCCGCGATTTGCCGCTCAATGGGCGCAGCTTCGATCAGCTCATCAGCCTGCAATCCTCCACGCCTACATTTAGCTATCGGGAAAGAAATTTCTCAGCCGGGCGTGGAGCCACTTTCAGCATGAATGGAGGCAGGGGGGGATCGAACTCCTTCCTGATGGATGGCATGGAAGCGGCGGGAAGCAAAGTCGCCGTGCCCGGAGGCGCCCTGGGGAAGAACATGGGCGTCGAGGCCATCCAGGAGTTCAGCGTCTTGACGACGAACTACAGTGCGGCTTATGGCAAAAAAGCCGGCGGAGTCGTCAGCGTCGCCACGCGCTCCGGGACCAACCAGATTCATGGTTCCGTATACGAGTTTCTGCGCAACGATAATCTGGACGCGCGCAATTTTTTCGATCCTACTCCGCAGCCTCCCGAATTCAAGCGCAACCAATATGGGGCCGCCATCGGCGGGCCGATTCGAAAAGACCGCACCTTCTTCTTTGGCAACTTCGAAGGGTTGCGCGAGGTCCTGGGGCTGACGAACGTCGCGATTGTTCCGGATGACAACGCGCGGCGGGGCTTCCTCCCTTGCGGCTCTGTTACTCCTGCCCCCAACCCTTGCCCGGCCTCCGGGTTGGTCAGCGTTGGAGTGGCGCCCCCGGTGGTGCCCTTCTTTGCAGCCTTTCCGCGCGCGAACGGCCGCATTTTCGGCGATGGGACCGGAGAAGCTCTCGGTTCCCCCGCGCAAGTTAGCCGTCAGGATTACTTCCTGGTGCGCGTAGATCACAAGCTCTCCGAGCGGGATTCGGTGTTTGCGCGCTTCAATTTTACCAATGCCAATTTGGTGGCGCCGGAGCCAAATCCGACTTTCGCAATAGTCAATCCGGGCAAGGATTACCTGGTTACGGTGCAAGCTGCGCGGTCGTACGCAACCCTGCTGAATTCCGCTCGCATTGGATTCGTGCGGGGCTGGGTTGTCAATGACACCATCACCACGATTCCACTGGATTCCTCACTGGTTTTCTTCCCAGGGGCAAAGTCCATGGGAGCGATCAATTTTGGCGCGCAGACAGGCCTGAACCAGCTCACGGTAGCCGGCGCCCGGGGATCGTCGGATCGCTTTGCGTATACGAATCAGTATGAGGCCGCGGATCAGGTGAATTACTACCGTGGGGCGCACTCTCTTCAGTTCGGAGCAAACTATCAGAGAATGCAGCACAACAACGATGAGGTTTCTTCCAAGCGGGGAGCGTTCCGGTTTACGGGCAGCTCCCTGGCCAACTTCCTAACGGGAAGACCGGCGACCTTCACCGGTCCAGACCCTAACGGCGGGGGTGACTCCACCAAGGCCTACCGTCATCGCTATTTCGGCACTTTCATTCAAGATGACTGGAAAGTACTCCGGAATTTCACACTCAACTTGGGAGTGCGCTGGGAATTTCTGACCTCCCCGACCGAAGCAAGTGGCAACCGCATCTCGAACTACGTTACGAAAATCGTGAATGGCATTGCGGTGATCCAGACGGAACCCGTCGTCGGACGTCCCTTTTACCACACCAATTTTGACACCATCGCGCCCCGCGTCGGTTTTGCCTGGGACACTTTCGGAAATGGCAAGGTGGCCATCCGCGGAGGAGCCGGCATATTTCATGATCAGATCGAGCACACCGGCTGGGGCAGTGCGTTCGGGAATCCCCCCTTCTTTAAGCTGCTGGAAGTTGCCAACCCCAACTTTCCCTTGGGATTCTCAGGGGCCGTGGGCCAGTCCGGCGTGCCATCTCCCGAAGGGGGCGTGGATGTGAATGCGAAAGCGGGAACGGTAATCATGTATAACCTCGGAATCGAGCGGGCGATTACCTCCAATACATCCTTGAAAGTCGGCTACGTCGGCTCCACGTCGTCTCATCTGTTTCGCTCGTCCGATTTAAATGGTGTGGCGCCGACGATGCTTCCGGGCGGAGTGTACTTTTACCCAAACTATAGTCCGATCCAAAATTTTCGGAAGAATCCGGGACTGGCTTCCACCCGCATCAAAACCACGGATGCAAATTCCTCCTATCACTCGCTGCAGTTGGACTTCCTGCAGCGGCTGAACAGCGGGTTGCGTTATAAGCTTTCCTACACCTTCTCCAAAGCCATCGACACCGCTTCGGTCAATGCCGGACCGGAGGCCAGGAATACCGGCTCCACGACTCTAATCGCGGACAATCAGCGGGCGGACCGCAGCCTATCTGCCTTTGATATCCGCAACAACTTCGTGTCGAACTTTACCTACGATCTGCCGCTACGGGGCTCTTCCGGAATTGCGAAGCGGGTATTGGACGGATGGCAGCTCGGCGCCATCGTCACTCTTTCGGCCGGCTTTCCCGCAAATATCTTTACAAGCTTTAACCGCTCGCGGGACGGCAACTCCGCCGGCACGGTGGACCGGCCGAGCCTGGCGCCCGGGCGAAGCAATAATCCCACCAGTGGCACGACGAGCGGCTGTCCGGGAATTCCGGCGGGGCAGAGGCTCGGGACGCCGGATCGTTATTATGATCCGTGCGCTTTTGTGCTTCCCGATGCTGGTTTCTACGGCAATTTGGGGCGCAACACCGTCATTGCGCCGGGACTTGCCAATGTGGATATTACGCTCGTGAAGGCAATCTCGGTGACTGAGAGAGTCAAAATGGACTTTCGAGCCGAGTTCTTCAATCTATTCAATAAAGCGAATTTCGGATTGCCAAGCCAGAATATATTCCAGTCCAATGGCCAATATCTGGGAGCGGCTGGTCGTATTTCGACCACGACGACAACTTCCAGGCAGATCCAGTTTGGTCTGAAGCTGGCCTTTTGAGGTGCATAAATCTAACGTCCAAGAGCGGCCTGTCTCGCACGGGAAAGAAGGCTCTATCCACGAGCCCGCTTCATGGGTATCTAAACTTTCTTGATCGAGTACATTTTTGAATACTCGGAGGATCCCCACGTCTATTGCCCAATAATCCAGATTGTCCATGTTCGTAGGTTTGCTGCTCCTGGTCGCCTCGGCTTCCATGGCTGTTGCCAACTTCCAACTGCAACAGTTTTAGGGGTGGTGCGAGCATCACGAGCGGAACTTCGCAGGCTGCCTGGGAGTGCCGGCGGGTATGCAGTTGGGCACTCCGGATCACTATCTGGACCCCTGTGCTTTCGCAATTCAACCGGCAGGGTATCTGGGTGATTTAGGGAGAAATTTCGGTAATAATATACTTGACAGACCATGATTCCCGTGCTACTATTTGTTCATGGAGAAAAACATGGAACAGATACCGGGCACGCTTCAACGAGCAATCGTACATTTTTCGGACTTTGAGAACTGCAAGAAGTTCATGGTGGAACTTCGTTGGCCGGATGGCACGGTGACGTGCCCGCAATGCGGCTCCGATAACGTCACGTACCTTGAGAAGGCCCGTGTATGGAAGTGCTACGGCAAACACCCGCGCGCAAAGTTCTCTCTCAAGACCGGAACGATCTTTGAAGATTCTCCGCTTGGTCTTGACAAGTGGCTCCCCGCCGCATGGCTCGTTATCAATTGCAAGAACGGCGTCAGTTCCTATGAGATTGGACGGGCGCTCGGTGTTACGCAAAAATCCGCATGGTTCATGATGCACCGAGTTCGCCTTGCGATGAGAAGCGGCAGCTTCAAGAAAATGTCTGGCGAGATCGAAGCAGACGAAACATTTATTGGTGGTCTCGCTCGGAACATGCACGCATCTCGCCGCAACAAAATATTCGCTAACGGAACGCTTGATACCAAGACCGTTGTGATGGGACTGTTGGAAAGACACGGGGCAGGCACAAGCCATAGCACCGTTCACACTAAAATTCTGCCGACCGTTTCTGGAATGAATTTGCGAAATGCCGTGCGCGAGTCCGTGGAACCGGGATCGACACTTTACACTGACGAGAACGCAGGATACAAGAAATTGGGTGACTCTTACGCCCATCACTTTATCAATCACGCTGAGACTTATGCCAGGGGCGCGGTTCACACAAACGGACTTGAAAACTTCTGGAGCCTTCTGAAACGCGGTATTAAGGGAACGTATGTGAGCGTCGAGCCGTTCCACATGTTTCGGTATCTCGACGAACAGGCATTCCGCTTTAATAATCGAGACCTTACCGATCCCGAACGGTTTGGAGTTGCCATGAAGCAGATCGTGGGTCGCAGACTCACCTACAAGGAACTGACTGGAGCAACCGAAGTAGAGCCCGGTTGAAGGGCGGGCCGCAAACGGCAGGGGCGCGGGAAGAGAATCCGGGTTATAATTAGCTGACAAAATGTATGACATCTAATTTAATGCAACCTGCGTTCGATTCGACGCCTGAGTTCCAACACTTCAAGAAGATCATGCGTGGCGTCCTTGCAGTTCCGAAGAAACGCCTAGACTCTATCCTAGAAGCGGCGAAGGAAAACTCCCGACGTAATAGCGGCCCCCACGCTCCAGGACGAAAACCTGCGGTGAAACGAAAGCGCAAGCCTAGCGCCATTTGAGCCGCCAGATAATGATGCGCACTGCAATTAAAATTAGCAGTACTACCAGGGTAACAATCAAGCACCTTCTCCTTACCATCCGAAAGTGAGCCATGGACCCTTCGGCTCTGTCCAACTCAATTGCAGCACTGCGAAGTTCGATTAAGTCCCTTGAGAGCAGTTCCAAATCGTTAGAATCGTTATTGTATTTTTTTGTTGCGCTCGTTGTAATTGGGGTTGTCCTTGAAGTCTGGTTTGTCATCTGGGAATACCGCATTGAGTTTAAAGAATTCCAGCGCGGGACAATTCGATCTCCCCAAAAACCGAGCATACGGAAGCTCTGTTTCGAGTTGCTGGGGGCAGCCTTGGTGGCTATCGGTGTGGCTGGAGAGTTGGGGGTTGATATTAAGAGCGGGGCAATCCAAACTAGGCTGCGAACCAAGAATGGTGAATTAATCCAGATTCTTGAGGGCGCTACCAGCGCAGCATTGGTTAATGCCTTGTCATTCGAGTCCCAAATAGCAGCCGCCAAGGCACAGCAGAAAACAGCCGAGGGGAAAATCGCGGTCGCGTATGGCGAAGCCGAAAAAGCCCGACAGTTAGCTGAGGCAGACAAATTGGAAAGGGAAAAGCTGGAGGCTTTAATAGCTCCCAGAAGTCTCAGCTTAGAACAACAGCGCAAGATTGCCGCTGCCTTGAAACAGCCATTTTTAGCGCCGAGGGTCTTATTAGTACGCATCGTTTCGGTTGTTACATACGGGCTCGATGCGGAAGCAATGGTTCTCGGTACGCAAATCGCTTCAGTGCTACATTCCGCAGGGATTGTCACTATTGACAATAGAGGAAAACGCATTCCTCTAGGCCGTTTCGAATTAGGAATCCATATACGCGGCCCAGAAACGCAGCGGGAATTCATGTCCAATCTCGGGAATGCCCTTGAAAATATTGGTAAACTGAAAGTGTTTATTAACGATCCTCTACCAGATGGATGGAAAATGGGATCAGAAAACGAACCGCCTGACACGGTATCAATTTTGGTTGCAGTAAAGCCACCGCCGATCATCCCCACGAAGTAAATCACCAGCGCCAGAACAGAAAATATTTTTGCTCGGGCACTTCGCAGCCAGCCGCCGTGGTCCGCGTAGTATATTGATGCCGAAATTTCCTCCTCAGGCCGGGTCTGTACAATTTGGATTTCGCTTTGGCGCAAGGATACGCCCCTGCCATTCCTGGGAGAGAGCGGGAAGTTGGAGTTCCGGACAGACGTGTTCAATATCCTGAACCATACGAACCTCCAACTGGCGAAAGAGACCAGACTTTTCACCGGCCGGCAGAATGTGGAGGCGCCTAGTGCCGGGGCTGGACAGATCACCAGTACCAGCACCAAATCGCGGCAGATTCAGCCGTGCGAACAGAAGCTTCAATACGCTTCAGGATTTCGGCGTGACGGCCTTAATGAGAAAAAAAGAAGCAGTTGACGAACGTAGGAGGTGATTTGGATATCTTGATCTCGCCGTCCAGCGACTTGGTTGGCGTTAAGGGATGGCCATCCAAAGTCGTCAGCCTGACGTTCACGGATCGGAGAGGGACACTTGCTGTGTCGCCAACCTCGTCGGCAATTCTGAGATCCAGAGTGGCCAGCGGACCGGGCGCCAGCGGCTTCTTTGCCGAAACGGTGACGTGAATGACGGCGGAATTTTTGTCGTCGGTTTTTTGAGCCGCCACTTCCGCTTTTACTTCGCCGCCCGCCATGTCCATCGCGAGACTCAGCCGTATTCCCTGGAGTCTTACCAGAGCTTCCGGTATCGGAATATCAAAGGAAATGTTCCCTATATCAAGCCCATCGGTGGCTTGGAGCGAAAGCGGAATCAGGACGGTGCCGCCTGCCATCCCCGTGTCGGAGCCCACTGCCACGCCGGCGGATCTTTCGGGAGCAGTCTGCGGCACCGCGGCTCTTGCCTGCCAGAGTAGCAGGAATGCCAGTAGTCCCGCGGAGAAACAGATCCATCGTGTTACTTGGCGAGTTCCCTGGAATGACGTCTCCATGTTTTCTTCATCGATCCGTTAGAACCAATCTCCCAGCAGACGGCTACTTTTCATAAATCACTTTTCCGCCGAGCAGCGTCATCGTCACGTTGATCTTGCTGATCTGATCTTCGGGGACGCCAAGGAAATCGCCATCCAGAACGACCATATCCGCCAGCTTGCCGGGCTCGATGGAGCCGAGAGAGGACTCATTGATGAAGCGGGCTACCCATCGCGTGGAGAGCAGCAGAGCGGTCTTGCGGTCGACGGCTTGATTGGCGCCCCACGTCCGGCCCTGAGCGTCCTTTCGCGTGACGTACTCCTGGATGCGCTTCATGGGAGCACGCGTCCACGGGTCTCCGCCTTCCAGGTGAATCCGGACGCCCTTCTCCAGCAGTTCCTTGACGGGTTGCATCTGATGCATCAACTCGCCCCACTGGGCCGAGATGACTTCCGCCCTCTTGCCCTTGGCCTCGCGCTGCTGGAAGATGGCGTCCTGCAAGCCGAAGCGGACGCTGTCATTCAGCTTGCTGGCCTGCTCGATGCTCGCCTGGCTCCAATTGATGTTGTGATCGAGCGCCAGCGGCCGGTAGCGCGGCGAGAGGATGCCGGGCTGGTTCTCCGCCTGCGTGAAGGTATCCATGAAGATGCGGCCGGCGCGGCTGCCCATGTTGTGCATACCCACCAGGTTCCATCCGAGTTTGCGTGCTTCCATCACGGTTCCCCACTCCGTCTGCATGCGCTCGCGGAGCGTCAGACCCTCCCACGTCTTCTTCGTCCAGCTCGTCGCGGCCCACTGGTTCTCTCCGTGGCCGTCCGGGTCGCCCGAAACGTTTGGAATCTCGGGGATGATCGTGCGCGGCATGTCGGTGAGGATGTTTTCCGGAACGTTCGGCCCTTCATCGAGCGGGCCGACGTGGCCGCCCACGATCCTCACCATGTCTCCGAGCGAATAATCCACCAAGTTTCCGACGCGGTTGAGGAAAGAACCGATGAACGCGTTCGTCCGCAGATCCATGCTCATCTCAAAGCGCATCGGAAGCCGATTGCGGTGGTACAGCGTGTTGACAATCAGAAAGTCCAGGCCCGAGGCGTGGCCGATGAGCGAAGTCACGCCCACGCGGTTCAGCTCGGCCAGCATCTTCGCCAACTGGTTCGACATGGCTTCCAGGGATTCCAGGTCGGGCAGGGGGCGGATGTCGGTGGAAACGAACCCGCCGGCCTTCTGGCAAAGCTGGCCGGTGGGCTGGCCGCTCGCGTCCTTGATGACGCAGAACATGTCCCTCGGGAGGCCCTTCTCGAAGGCCAGCTTCAGCATGGCACTGTTGGCCAGTACCATGGTTCCGGCGATGCTGATGGCCAGAGGATTCTTCTCAACGATTTTGTCGAGCTCCTTGGTGGTCCAGTATTTCATCTCCACCGGGTAGGTCTTGGGAGCGCGGATATACACGGGCTCGCCCGGCTTGGCCTGGACCGCAATGGCTTTGATATTGGCCGCCGCCTGTTCGCCGGTGAGGCCCGCCACGGAATTGCCCTTCAGCATGTCCTCGTCCGTGCCGCCGGTCCATTCGAGTTGGTTGCCGCGCGTAATGATCCGGCTGCCCACCTGCGTCGTCTTGCCGAAGTCGCCGAAGGCAAAGATGTTGTCCGAGTCCGAATCCAGGAATCCGGGAACCACGGTCTTTCCCTGGAGGTCCACCTTCTTGGTGTCCGGGCCGGCCATCGTCAGCATGGACTGGGAATCGCCCATGGCCAAAACCTTGCCGTCCCTTATGGCGACTGCCTCTTGAATGCTGAAGTTCACGTCGTCGCGGTCACAGGTAAGAATTTTGCCGTTATACAGGATCACATCGGCGAATCGCAGGATCTCCTTGGGATACTGTTGTGCTCGGACGCTCGTCCCGCCAAGACTCAGTGCGAACAGGATTGCCGCCAATCCGCGAACGGTCGTGATCCCGCGCCGGCCATTTCCGTAGCTCATAAGTGCCTCCCGTGGAGAAAACGTCTCCATCGTACCATTCAGGTCTGCCATTCTCAAAAGAATTGCGGGAGCTTCCGACTATCCGATCACGAGTTTCGGATTTTTGTACCTTACGGGCGAGCACCCGCCAAAGCGCTGTTTTCCGATCTTTCCTGATCTACTTTCTCCAAGCTGGCCGCCTTAGTTTCCGGCAGTAGGAGAATGGTTCCTCCGGCCAAGATGAAAAAGGCGGAGGTAATAGATAGGGAGGCGCCGATTCCGTAACGCATGGCAGCGACGCCGATGATGGACGGAGCGATGGCGCCGATGGCGCGTCCCGTATTTTGAACGAAGCCCACTGCTGTTCCTCTGACTTCCGTGGGGAACAATTCGGGTAAGTAGCAGCCGGTCATCGCATAGATCCCCTGGCCAAAAAAACCGATAAGAGGCGCCACCGCCAGAAGCGCGGCCGGCTGGCGTAACCATACTCCATAAACCGGGACCAGCAATGCGGCCGTCACCAGATACCCGATAAACGCCGGTCTTCGCCCGATTCGGTCCGAGATAATACCGAAAAGAAACGTGCCCAAGAAAGCGCCCAACTGAACCGCAACGAACCAACTGCCGGCATGAACAATGCCGAGATTCGCACCGCCTTTGGACTTCGGCATTGCCAAGAACGCCGGCAACCAGATAAACAAGCCCCAATAGGCAAACTGGAGGAAGGAAAGCATGGTTGTGGCCACGATCATTCGTTTGCCCAATTCTCCGGACCAGATTCTCCAAATAGTAAGGCCGGCGAACTTGCCCAGCAATCCGCGATTCGGTTCTTCCGGCTGGTGAGCTTTTCGCAGCCATATCGCCGGTTCGGTGGCGTGCTTCATCAATAGCCACACGACAACGATTCCCGGAGCGGCGCCCAGGAAAAACAAAACTCGCCATCCGTATCTGGGGATCAAAGCGGCCGCAAGCAGTGCAGCGAGAATACTGCCGATGGGCCATCCCGTCGTGTAGATACTCAACCCCTTGCCTCGATGCTGAGCGGGCCAAGTTTCGGCGATCAGCAACGAACCGGAAACAAACGCCCCGCCCATTCCGAGACCGAGCAGAAACCGCGCCAGCCCAAGTTGAATTACGTTTTGAGAAAGACCGCTGAACCCCGAGAAAATCGAAAACAACAGCACGGAGATGATCAACGCCCGGATTCTGCCGAAATAGTCCGCATAGATTCCACACAGAACGCCGCCGAAAGCAGCTCCCATCAGCGAGACCGTGGCCACAGCGCCTAGCGACGAGGTGGGCAGGTTCCATTCCGACGAAATGGCGATTAACACGAAGGAGTAAAGCATCACATCGAAGCCGTCGAGCACCCAGGCACACCATGCCACGGCGAGATTCTTGGCTTGGCTCCGGTTAATGTCATCGAGTAAGGACATGGAAAGTGGCTCCTTCCGCCCTCCAGTTTTGTTCGGCAGCCATGGGAATCACAAAGCCTTCCCCATAAGACGGCTTTTTATTCTCTCCTCATTGCGACACGTTCCCTCTCTGGGCATTACCTAGTTCTCGCAAACCTGCGCTATTGTCGCTCAACGCGGTCCGTTCGATCAAGGCAAACGGCTGGCTTCAGAGTAATCTCCTACGGAAAGGAGCGTTGGCGTATACTTTCTTACGGTCAGAAAATCATAACAGGAATTTCTTGGGGAGGTTGTCCGCTGTGAAAATGAATAATAGGTTTTGCATATTATTGGTCGTAATAAGCTTGGTGTGCTCGGTTCTGATGGCCCAGACATCCACTGGCGTCATTTCCGGAAGCGTGGAGGATGAGTCCGGTGCTGTAGTTCCCGGAGCAAGTGTCACCATTACCAATGTGGATACGGGAATCGCCCGATCTGCAACCACCGATGGCGGAGGACGCTACCACGTCCCTGCGTTGTTACCAGGCCGCTACGAAGTCCAAGTCCAGGCCTCCGGGTTCCAGACGGAGGTGCACAAGGGGATCCAGCTCGTCGTGGGCAGTGAAATCAACGTGGATCTCTCGCTGAAAGTAGGCCAGGTGCAGCAGACCACGGTGGTGGAGGCGCAGGCGCCGCTGGTGGAGACCACCAGCAGTTCTCTGTCGGGACTGGTCGATGATCGCACCATCCGCGACCTGCCGCTCAACGGGCGCAGCTACGAGATGCTGATCTCGCTGCAATCCTCCGCTCCCCAGATTCGCACCCGCGGCGGCACGCCCTTCAGCGGGGCTGGAGCCGCCTTCAGTGTAAATGGCGCGAGAGAGGTATCGAACCTTTTCTTGATGGACGGCACGGAAGTCGTCGGCGCCGGAGCGCAAGCCTCTCTGCCCGGCGGTGTTCTGGGAAAGAATATGGGCGTCGAGGCGGTTCAGGAATTTACCGTTCTAACCAGCAACTATGGGGCCGCTTACGGAAAGAGATCCGGCGGGCAGATAAACACCGCCACGCGCTCCGGCACCAACCAGATCCACGGCTCTGCGTTCGAGTTTCTGCGCAATGACAACCTGGACGCGAGGAACTATTTTGACTATACCGCGAAGAAACCGGAGTTTCGCCGCAATCAGTTCGGGGGTGCCATCGGCGGTCCTGTTCGCAAAGACCGTACCTTCTACTTCGGCACCTACGAAGGATTGCGGGAAGACAAGGGCAAGACCACGGCCGCCATCGTGCCCGACCTCGCCGCGCGGCAGCGAGCCGTCCCCGCCGTCCGGCCGTGGCTGGCACTCTTCCCGGAGCCGAATGGAATTGCCTTCGGCGACGGAGGAGCCGAGTACAACAGTGCGCCGATGCGCGTCAGCCGCCAGGACTTCTTCCTGGTGCGCATGGATCACAAGATCTCCGATAAAGATTCCCTCTTCGTTCGCTATAACTTCAGCGACGCCGTTCAAAACGACCCCGATTCAAACCCTGTTTTTTATTCGTACAACAAGAGCCGCGATCATCTCTTGACCCTGGAGGAAAAGCGCGTGTACGCCACGGCGCTGAATCAGTTCCGGTTCGGGTTCACTCGCTCGCGATCCTACAGCGATTCTCTTCCGTCGATCGAGCTGGATTCTTCGTTGCGCTTCCTGCCAGGAGTCCCGCAGCCGGGACAGATCACCTTTTCCTCCTCCACCACGGGTGGTCAGATCACACAGGCGGGCTCGGGAACCTCGGCGAACCGGTATTTTGTGGTGAACCAGTTCGACACCGGCGACCAGGTCTATCTTTACCACGGGCCACACTCGCTCCAGTTCGGCGCCAAGGTGCAACGAATCCAGTTTAACAACGATTTTGGAAATAGCCGCAGGGGCACGTTCCAGTTCGCGGATTTGCAGAACTTCCTCAATGGAATCGCCACACTTTTCCGCGCTCCCGCGGGAGGAGCCGTCAGCGGCGACGCCACCAAGGCGTACCGTCAGATCTACTTCGCAACCTACCTCCAGGACGACTGGAAGATCGGAAACCGGTTGACGCTCAACCTCGGCGTAAGGTACGAGGTGATGTCCGTCCCTATAGAGGCGAGCGGGAACCGCATCTCCAACTTCCGGGTGCATCTGGTAAACGGGATCGCATTCCTAAACACGCAGCCGAGCATCGGTAAACCGTTCTACCAGGGAAATCACAACAACATCGCTCCCCGCGTGGGATTGGCCTGGGATCCCCTGGGAGACGGGAAGACCTCGGTCCGCGCGGGCTTTGGTGTTTTTTACGACCAGATCCAGGAGGAGTTCCGATTCTTCACGGCCACGAACGTGCCGTTCTTCGGATTGACCGAAGTCCGCAATCCGTCTTTCCCTTTTGGTCTGGCATCGAGCGCGGGAACGGTTCCGACACCCACTCCCGACGGCATCGATTTCAATCTGAAAACTCCCACCCGTTTGCAGTACAACTTCTCCATCCAGCGGCAGGTGGCGGCCAACACCAGCGTGACCGTCGGCTATGTAGGCTCGCATTCCTACCATTTGACGCGCCAGTCCGACGCCAATAGCGCCGTGCCGACCTTCCCCGAGCCCGGAGTCAAGTTCTACCCCGCCGGTTCCCCTCGGAAAAATCCTGCGCTGGGGGGCGCGAGATTCATAACCTCGGATGCAAATTCTTTTTATCAATCCCTGCAGTTCGACGTCATTCAGAGGCTGAGCAGCGGGCTCCGCGCCAAGTTCTCCTACACCTTCGCCAAGAATATCGACGAAGCTTCTGCCCTCACCTCGCAGCAGACTCTATCGAATCCCAATGCCCCTCAGGATCCGGACCGCATCCGGGCGGACCGCAGTCTTTCCGGATTCCATCTGAAACACAACGTGGCGACCAACGTTACTTACGATTTGCCGGGCCAAAAAATCACCGGCCCTGCCCGGTACGCACTGGGAGGGTGGCAGTTGAGTGCGATCGTCTCGTTGTCCTCCGGCACACCCTTCACGGCGCAAACCGCCTTTAGCAACTCGCGCGATCTGCAACGCACTATTGCCGACCGTCCAAACCTCTCTTCGGGCTTCAGCAACAATCCCATCGAGGGCGTCACCGCCGGGTGCCAGGGCGTAACGGCGGGCCGCAAACTGGGCACGCCGGACCTTTACTTCGACCCCTGTGCTTTTGTGCTTCCCGCCCTCGGCTTCTATGGCAATCTGGCGCGCAATACCATCATTGGCCCGGGATTTGTCAACTTCGATTTCAGCCTGGTGAAGATGACCACCATCACGGAGCGCTACAAGCTCGACTTCCGCGCGGAGTTCTTCAATCTCTTCAATCACGCGAACTTCAGCATACCGGGCCATGATCTGTTCCAGTCCAACAGGAACCGCATCCTGTCGGCGGGACGCATCAATGCCACCAACAACGATTCACGACAGATGCAGTTTGGTTTGAAGCTGATTTTCTAGAAGCTGTCTCATATATGGACTTTTTGTGTCAACCGAAAGGGCACGGCTTCAGCCGTGCCGCTAGAACGCCCTAAAAACATGGGCTTCAGCCCCTGAGGGTTCTTTCTTCTTGGCCCGTTGCGTCCTGTCGCGCATTTATGAGACAAACTCTAAAATCCGATGGAGAGCGGAAACTTCATCGAACGTCGCTCGGCGATGTTGGAGGCGGTGATACCGGACCTTGAAGCCTCATAGCTTGTCATCGTATGCTTTGGGGTCGAACAAAGTGGAGGACGAGAATGGGATTATCGGGAGTGCGTCCGATTCAAATAGCGGTTCTGGCGGCGGTTCTCTTCTTGCCAACCAAGATCGTATGGGGACAGGAGGCATTGGCAACGCTGCGGGGCAAGGTGCTGGCTCATGCCGGAACTCCCTTATCGGGCGCAAAGGTGACAGCTAAAAATCGGAATACCGGATTGCAACGCACGTCCAGTACCGATGAACAAGGCCAGTTTGAAATCCCGCGAATTCCCGCCGGCGGTTATGAAGTGCAGGCAGCCCGGTCCGGCTTCGTCGCGCAGACGCAAAATGCAGTGGCTCTGGAAACCGGCCAGACGTTGAACTTGGAGTTTGTGCTGGAGCCGGGAACCGAGTCATCGTCAGCCGCCGCCAGCCGCATCAGTGAGAGTCAATTGGTTGGCCTGCCGCTCAACGGCCGCAGCTACAACCAACTGGCAACCTTGCAGGCGGGGGTTTCCGATCCGGCCGGGGAGCAATCCTCGCGCGGCGTTGGCGGCGGGAACTTGACGGTGGCTGGCGGGCGGCCAACCTCGAACAACTTTTTGCTCGACGGAACCAACATCATGGATACCGGCAACAGGGTCCCTCGAAGCGCCGCAGGCGTGCAGTTGGGTTCGGACGCGGTCTTTCAGGTCCAGGTATTCAGCACCAATTACGGCGCCGAATATGGACGGGGAAGCGGCGGCACGTTAAACTCCATCACCAGCGCCGGAACCAGCCAGTTCCATGGGACCCTCTTCGAATACTTTCGCAACAGCAAGCTGGACGCACCGAACTTTTTTGATTCCAATCCGCTGAAGCCGGATGAGAAAACTCCTCCGCCCTTCAAGCGCAACCAGTTCGGCTTCAGCGTAACGGGTCCCGTGCGCAAAGAGCGAACCTTCTTTTCAACCAGTTTTGAGGCCATGCGCGACCGGCTGACAACCTCGGATTTTACCTTCCTTCCCGATGCGAATGTGCACCGCGGAATCATTACCGATTCTGCGGGAAACGTGCTGCGATCCATTCCGGTCAGCCCGCAGGTGGCGCCGTATCTGGCGCTGTATCCCCTGCCGAACCTCGGCTCGATTGGAGGCGGCATTGGGCGGCACTCGGCTCCGGTGTTTCTTCCCACCAATGAAAACTACTGGACCGCCCGGCTGGATCAAAAGATTTCCGACCACGACAGCCTCTTCGGACGATACACGTTCGACGATGCCACCAGTACCGACACGCAATCGCTGTTTCTTTTCCGCTCTGTTACCAACAGCCGCCAGCAATACGTCACTTTGGTCGAGACGCATATCTTCAGTATCCGAACCTTGAACTCCTTCCGCATGGGATATACCCGCCCCGTGGATGCCATTGATACAATCTCCTCGATCGACATACCGCGGAGCCTCTACTTCGTCCCCGCCGCGCCCCAGTTCGGTCAGATCGAGATTCCCGGGTTGCCGGCCTTTGGCCCGGCATTCACCACGCCGGAAGGAAACGTCATGAACAGTTTTCAGTTTGCCGATGACGTTGTGGCGCAACGCGGACCGCACGCGCTGAAGTTCGGAGTGGAAGCGCATCGCTACCGGTGGGATGTGTTCAACGGTTTTACGAAAGGAGGAGTTTGGTCGTTCAACAGTCTCGAGAGCATGCTGCAAGGCGGGGGAGAGGGAACCAACTTGCAGGTTGCATTACCCGGCTCGGACAATCACAAGGCGTTTCGCCAAACGCTCGTCGGTCTGTATTTACAGGACAACTACCGCTTCAGCTCGCGGCTACAGTTCAACTTGGGTCTGCGGTATGAAGTGGCCGGAATTATAACCGAGAAGGATCACAAACTCGCGTTTTTGGCCGATACGCTCAAAGACACCACAATCCAGATCGGCTCCATGCTGAAGGACAATCCTACGATGCTGGATTTCTCACCTCGCCTGGGCTTTAGCTGGGCTCCCTGGGATGGCAAGAGTACAACGCTCAGCGGCGGCTTTGGGATTTACTACGATCCATTGTTCGAATACGTGATTGATCTCCAGAAGAATTCGGCTCCTTTTACCAAGCGAGTCGTCAGGACAAATTTTGACTCCTCGACGACGTTCCCGAACGCCATAGCAGGCGCTGCCGGTTTGACCTCGGCAACGCCGTTCCAGGTTGAGGTTCTGGACTACCATCACATACAAACGCCCCGAGTGCTGCGCTACAATCTGGCGTTGCAGCAGACATTGGCCGGGGGATGGCGCGCCCAGGCGACATACGTAGGGGCCAGAGGCAATCATCTGTTCCGCGGTTACGAAGCGAACCTGTTTCCCCTCCCCATCACGCGGGCGGATGGATCGCTCTTTTTCCCGCCCGACTCCGGGCCTCTCAATCCCGCATTTGGCGCGATTGCGCTGACCGGCACGGACGCCCAGTCTTTCTATAACTCTTTCCAGATTTCGGCCAGCAAGAGTCCCAGCCATGGAATTTCGTTGCAGGCCAACTACAGCTATAACAGGTCTGTGGATGACACCTCGTCGTTCTCGAGCGGGGCCAGCGCCGCGGCTACGCGTCAGTATCCGTACGCGCGGACGCTCGACCGCGCACTTTCCGACTTCGACATCCGCCACCGGTTTTCCGTGAATTACTTTTACTCTCTCCCGGCGGGGAAGGGACAGCCGTGGCTGCGGTCGGGCGCGCTGTCGCATGTGCTGGGAGGATGGCGGGTGGGAGGCATCGTTCAGATGCGCACGGGAACTCCCTTTCACCCGCTAGTCAATGTCCGCGTGGCCCGCTTCCTATTTACAGCCAACCGGCCCAATTTGATCGCGGGCAAGAACAACAATCCGGTGGAGGGCGTCACGGCGGGTTGCAAAGACTCGCAAGGCCAAACCATCGTTGCAGCGGGACGAACGCTCGGCGGGCCGGATCTCTATTTCGATCCCTGCTCGTTTGCCATCCCTGAGCCCGGGACGCTGGGAAACGTTGGTCGTAACACGATGATAGGTCCCAAAATGTTTACGATGGATCTCTCGCTGCAAAAGGAAATTGTGCTCGGCGGGGAGCGCAGACTACAATTTCGCGCGGAGCTTTTCAATCTTTTGGATCGCAATAATTTCGCTTCGCCCTCCAGAGGGTCCTCCGTGATCTTTTCCGGCGCATTCCCCGGACGGCCCAATGCCACCGCGGGAACCATCGTCCGAACCATCACCACTTCCCGTCAAGTCCAGTTTGCGCTGCGGTTTTCGTTCTAGACTATTTTCAGAGTTGACTTATACCTCAGATACGGTGTCATCCCGAACGAAGTGAGGGATCTGCACTTCTGCGTTCTTTCCGTGAGCTATACACCAACCCCGAAAAGGTTCTGGAATTTCATCCGGTGGGAGCCGGCGGTCGGTGGAACGCTTCCGTGACAGTCATCCGGGTGCTTCCGCAATCCAGCGCCAGCCGCACCAATGCTTTTCAAGAACCCACGTCGTGGAATCTTTCCGGATGTCATCGCCTCATTTAAAGAACCAACGGATTACACTGTAGTCCGCAGCGGCCAGTTGCTTCGGCATCTCGACATGCCCGTAGTGAGTGATCGGTGGGTCCCAAACAATCAGCCGGATTTTAGCGTCTGGATTCTTATGCCGGTATTCCGTAGCGTAGAAAACCTCGACAGCCTTCATGGGATCTTCCGGCACCCAGTGGTTGCGGTCGAAATGGCCGACCGTCCACACCATTTGCTTGTACCCATCCATCCGCGTGAAGTGGGTCATGAAAAGATCCTTGCTCACGTCTTCCAGATTCACGCCCCAGGGATTCCCGGCCTTCTTCAGCAGGTTCTCGATTTCGACCTCGACACGGCCCTTCTGGTCGATGTCGCCGCCGTGCTCCAGGTCCTGGATCTGCTGCTTGAAATTGGCGCGGCGGCGGCCTTCGACCTCCAGCCACTTCTCCGCGATCTGATGATGCGACATGCCCGGCTCGTAGAGCGGGTTTAGAAATCCGCTGTAGCCGTGACTGTAGCTGTCCGGATCGCGGCGGGAAAGAATTTGAAGCGGCACGGGCTTACGCCTGCCTGCGGCCGCTGGCACCGCGCCGGCATCGAATCCGGCGCCGCCCCGCCCTTCTTTCACCTCCCGCACGTTGTCCATTCGGGCGGGTCCACCGCTGCCCCAGCCCAAGTACCGGCCTTTCATCCTTGCTCGCAGGTCGGGATCTTCATTTGCCAGCATCGAGATTTCGCCGGACGTGGAGTGCCCGATCATTAGAAGATCGCCTTGCGTGTGCTTCACGATCAGGGCCTTGACACCCTGCAGCACGACGGCATTGGTCAGCAGGCAGTTTCTCAATTCCGATTCTTTCATGGAGAGCTCGCGATCCAACAAGTAGGCAGGTTGCCTCTTGATGCTCTGGATCGGCTCATCCCAGCCGCCGTACTTGAAGTTACCGGGGATGGTTATGATCATGACGTTGAGTTTCTGCGCCAGATACTGTCCCCAGCCCGGCCGGTTCTTCAGGTCCACGAAGAATTCGTAAAAGTTGGCGGCGCCGCCGTTCATGATAATGAGCCATGGGTACTTCTTTGCGTCGGGATGGAGGCTGGTCAGCCGCAATCCCGTGATATCCCAATCCAGGTTGTAACGTTTGTATCGCTCGACGATCCAGTCGGCTTTGTATCCGATTTTTTGCGCGGGAATTTTCGCGGCCTCACGAGGATCAAACGCCCCTCCAGGCGCGTTCAGCGCAAGGCCCGTGACCGTCTTGCCTTCGTCAGGCAGATCAAACCCGTCTCCAAGAGCGCGAAAATCTGCCTCCGGGAGCGTGACATATACAGCCTTATCGTCGTCGAGCAGTTTCCATATTTTTTGTTCGACGCTCTGTCCGACATCCGCAACTGCCGGCGCCGCTGTTTCGCTGGGACTTCCCGCGCCGCGTGCCGGAGAGGTTCCCTGAAATAGCATGCACCCTAACAACAAGGTCAGAGCGGCAAACCCATGTAACAATCTAGCCTTCATAATGGGAGGCTCCCTTCGATTCCTCAGTATTTGGACTTAACCGGAATTGGCTTCTTGGACTTTCCGCCGTTGAAAATATACACCCATCTGACTCCAATCGAGCGCAATTTTTTCTCCGAGAGGCTCATCGGCTCCGAACCACCATTCCAGAAGTCCTTGAAACCCGGGCATTGAAGAAGTTTCCTCGGAGGTTGCGCTGGTAATGTTTCCGAGCGTAAACTAACCGCGACAAGGGCGCCGATTCGCAGGCGACTTTTTCCCTAGCAGGAGTTATCTTGAGTCACATCACATTTCTTGCGCTCATGTTTGCGTTCGCCGCCAACGGTTTCGCCCAGACGAAGCTGCTCACGATCATTACTCCGGCGGCGCCCGGCGGCGGCTGGGACCAAACCTCGCGCACCGTGCAGCAGGTTTTGCAGCAGAGCGGATTGGGGAACTCCAAGGTCGTCAATGTTCCGGGAGCCGGCGGAACCATCGGCCTGGCGCAGGTCGCAAACTCCGACAAGGGCAACGGCAGCGTATTGATGACCATGGGCCTCATCATGGTGGGCGCGATCCTGACAAACCAATCACCGGTTACCTTGCGGGCGGTAACACCCATCGCCCGACTGACGGGTGAGTACGAAGTTCTGGCGGTTCCGGCCGCATCTCCTTACAAGAACCTGGGCGAGCTACTGAAGGCATGGAAGGCAAAACCGGGCGAGATGTCCATCGCCGGCGGTTCGGCGGGAGGAACCGACCACATGCTGGCCGGGCTGCTGGCCAAGACCGTAGGCATCGATCCCGGCAAGGTCAACTATGTGCCCTATTCGGGCGGCGGCGAGGCCGTGGCCGCGGTCGTCGGCAATCAGGTTTCCGCTGAAGTCAGCGGCCTCGGCGAACTGGAGCCGTTCATCAAGGCCGGAAGGGTGCGGGCGCTGGCCATCTCCAGCGACAAGAGGGTTCCGGGAATTGACATCCCCACATTTTTGGAACAGGGGGTGAATCTGTCGCTGGCCAACTGGCGAGGCATGGTTGCGCCTCCCGGACTCACGAGCCAGCAGCGGGCCGAGCTGATTTCGCTGATGGAGAAGATGCACCAGTCCGCCGCCTGGAAAACGGCGCTCGCGAGAAACAACTGGATTGACATGTTCCTGGCGGGGCCGGAATTCGACGCCTTTCTCAAGCAGGAAGACACACGCGCGACCGGCGTTCTAAAATCGATCGGTCTGGTGAAGTGAACTCCTGCGCAGGGTCCCCCCTCCGATGCCAAACTCACAGTCACCAATAAAATCCTGCCACCAGAGCGGAACGGTCCGCTCCGAGTTCCTGCTCGCTGCCGGAATCGTGCTGCTTGGGGTGATGTTGTTGCTGGGGGTTTCGCGGATCGGCTTCGGCGCAGGTTATGACCACATTGGCCCGCGCTTTTTTCCTATCGCGGTGGCCGCGGGCCTGATTCTGCTGGGATGCTGGCTGATGCTCGCGGCGATGCGGTCCGCGGCATCGTCCTCCCGCGTCGCTGCTCCCAGGACGAACTGGACGGCGATGGCGGCGCTGGGGCTGGCTTTCCTGCTCAATCTCGCATTGGTTGAGCGCGCCGGTTTCGTGATCGCCTCCAGCGCGCAGTTCTGGCTCACGGCCCGCGCTTTTCACAGCAAGCGCCCCCTCCGCGACGCCGTCGTGGCCGTGCTGCTTTCCGCCGCCGTCTACGCCGGCTTTACGAAAGGCCTGGGACTAACCTTGCCGCAAGGCATACTGAGGTTCCTTTCTTAATGGGACCGCTCTGGGCACTTTTTCACGGCTTCAGCGTCGCCATGCAGCCGGGGAACCTTCTGTGGGCCTTCGCGGGCGTGGTGCTGGGCACCATTGTCGGGATTCTGCCCGGCATCGGACCGGCCCTGACCGTGGCGCTGCTCTTGCCTGTAACCTTCCACCTGGAGCCGGTGAGCGCCTTCATCATGTTCGCGGGCATTTACTATGGCGCCATGTACGGCGGCTCCACGACCTCGATTCTGATGAACACGCCCGGCGAGAGCGCCAGCATGATCACGGCGCTAGACGGGCACCAGATGGCCCGCGACGGGCGCGCCTCGGCGGCCCTTGCTACCGCCGCCATCGGTTCCTTTGTGGCCGGGACGATCGCCACGGCTGCGCTTACCTTCGTGGCCCCGGTGGTCGCGGAGTTTGCTCTCTCCTTTGGACCCGCTGAATATTTCTCGCTGATCGTGCTGGGCTTCAGCACCATCTCGGCGGTGCTCGGAGAATCCACCTTGCGCGGTCTGGTCAGTCTCTTCCTGGGGCTTGCGCTGGGCCTGGTCGGCATCGACTTACAAACCGGCCAGGCTCGTTACACGATGGCGATTCCGCAACTGCTCGACGGAATTGACGTGGTGGTGGTCGTCGTCGGCCTATTCGCCGTTGGAGAAACGCTCTTCGTCGCTTCCACGCAGATGGAGGAAGGCTTTATTACCAAGGTGCGCGGCTGGACCTGGATGACGCGCGCGGACTGGCGCCGCTCCTGGAAGCCCTGGCTGCGCGGGACGGCGCTGGGCTTCCCGCTGGGTTCGCTTCCGATCGGCGGGGCGGAAATCCCAACCTTTCTCCCCTACTGGCGGGAGCGGCGGCTCTCGCGCCATCCCGAAGAGTTCGGCAAAGGGGCCATCGAAGGCGTCGCCG
>ORMF011143017.1_pt1 | contig 29573 bp, 28 predicted proteins | sample 1779871 | NCBI WGS metagenome assembly ORMF01 (sample SAMEA104232316, study PRJEB22302) | groundwater metagenome | biome: forest; feature: aquifer; material: groundwater | place: USA | collected 2011-08-07 | depth 5.4 m | reverse complement strand
GTATTATTACCCTGGAGTTTGAAGCGCGGCGGCCATAGCTCAATGGTAGAGCGCTGGTCTGTGGCACCAGTAACACGGGTTCGATCCCCGTTGGCCGCCCCAGCAAAAAACACTTTCTTTCGAAGGTGTTTTTTGATACCGATATTGATATTGTAATTTTTGAAAAAGAAAAAAGCTCCGACTGTCTGCACCGTGAAACCTTGGTGCGAGAGAGTCGGAGCCACTGAGCGATGTCTTGTGCCCGCTCAGGCCGACGCCTTGAGGGGCGGGAGGAACGAGGTCAGAAATTCGATGAGCCCCTTCATGTCGCTACCTTTGACGTGCAGGAAGCTAGCTCCTGCTTCCTGCCAGCGGAGTCTCGTCGCATCATCAAAATCCTGGTCGAAACAGATCACGACCCTGAGGTTGAGATTTCGATGACGAATGCTCCGAGTCAATTGCATGGCATCGAGGGAAGGGCCATCCGCCGTCGCGAACACGACCCTCAGGAGCTTGCTGATTTTGAGTTCCTGCTCCAGCGTCTCCTCTCCTTCCCGGAACTCCCTGACCGTGATATCAAACTGGGATTGCAGGGCCGCGATCAAACCCGTGCAGAACCCAGCATCCGGATCGACAATGAAAACGTGCTGTCCCGATTTGAATGCCTCCATGGTTCACCTCCTCTCATCGAGGATTGGAGCGCATGGTAAGATGCGCCGTTACTGAAACATCATGATGTCGTCGACAAGCTCGTCGACGGTCTTCTCGGTGCTCATCTCGCCCCCGAAGCCCAGGCCCAGATCGAAAGTCAGCCGGTCGATGATCCTCACGATGGCCCCGCCGAGTCGAGTCGAGCCGGTGACTCCTTCGACAGCAGTCGGCCGCTTGCCGACCACCTGTTCAGTTTCCTGCGTGGGCGGCATGGAGAGTTCCTCGGCCACGATCCGCTTCACAGCGACTTCCACTTCTTCGCGCTTCATTCGGTCCTCCTTCCGAAATTGCAAAACCAACTCGGTATGAGTCAGCGCTGTATTAAACCACAACTCCCACTAAATGTCCAATGCCCGCGAGCAAATAGGTTCTAACATCCTCCACTTGCTGGCCCCAAGTTGTACAAGCAGGGTTTAAAGCCCTGCTTTTGCTTTGTTCAGAAGCGAGAGAAAGTACTAAATCAAAAGGAGATTTCAATGAAAACTCAAATTTCTTGCCTTCCACAGTCGGGTTCTGAAGGAGGAAGTTCAAAAGCGCACGCTTCTCTGCCGTTTCAGAACTCACAAAAATTTCCTTAGCCCTGCGACACAGATCAAACACTGTAGAAACATGGATATAATAATTGTGGTCTGCCTGGGTATGTTCTTCTAGCTCATTGTTAAGACGATACTGTTCGTCTTTCAGCTCTTGCAGTTTTTTGTCATAGTCGTCCTTAGTAATTCCCCAATGACATACTGTGCGGTGTAACCATCTTGAAGCTGTATATTCTTTGAGTAATGCACTGCCGATACCATAGCGTTCTCAATGCCCTGAGTGAGAACTTTCACCCCCATTTGACCGAGGCGTTCACGCAAGGCCTTAACGACATCATCAAACTGTGGTTCGTCCAGTTCGTCGAGATTATTCTTATACAGTAGCTTGGGAGGCGAAAACTCAATTCTTAGCGCCTCACTAAATCCCGTAATGTCATCCTTTCTTCGATAGCCCGTGAGCCTTGGAAAATAAAAGCCGCTCGCTTTCTGTGCTACGGAGGGATTGATTATGTATTTTGAATAAGACTCGTTGCGTGATTGCAAATCCCAAACTGTACGCTCGCCTGCGGGAGAAAGCATTACGGTCTTTGATTTAGGAATGGTGAGTATCACTGTATCAATCATACGGGTTTGTATTTCTCTGGATGAGTGCGCCGATCAACCATTAATAGTAGATCAAAGAATCCCACTAGGTTGGTCTTGCTTTCAAAGTTGTTAAACATGCACTCGATTTTGTCACTCGATATGTCGTTTTTGACTTGCTTCGTGCATATGCCTTCGTCGCATTCGGGCAACATAAAACTCCGAGCCGTATAAGCAGCCTATTCTGGCTACGTGGCGCGGAGCTTCTTGTATCCGTCTTCCATTTTTCAAAATTCATTGATATAATGGACTTATCGATAAAGACACTTTCTTATGAAACAACAATTTACCGCCGTGTACCAAAAAACTGGCAAGTGGTATAGCGCTTGGGTGGAAGAAATCCCTGGAGTGAATACCCAAGGCAAAACTCTTCAAGAAGCAAAGAATAACCTTCAAGAGGCTTTGATTTTAACATTGGAAGTAAATAAAGCGATGCTCCATAAAGACCTGAAGGGTCCTGTGATCCGGGAGACTATGACATTTCAAGCCGCATGAAACGGATTGATCTCATTCGTCATCTTCAAAAACGCGGATGCGTCTTCATCCGCGAAGGCGCGACTCATAGCGTCTTTTTTAATCCCTTGTTTCATCGAACATCTACAGTTCCCAGACACAATGAGATCAATGACTTTTTGGCGAAGAAAATCTGTAAAGATCTGGGGATCTCAACACCAAGCAGGTTCTAACATCCCTCACCCCGCAAAGCGGGGCAAGCTCGCTAACTCCAAACAAAAAAAACACTTTCTTTCGAAGGTGTTTTTTGATACCCAATTTTAAAAGTTAGAACTTTTTGGAAAGAAAGACCGGTATCGAAGTGTCAACGCTGTGCGCGCTGAATCTCGGATACCGGTTGTAAGAACCCAGTCTGCTGATACCCTCCGTGAAGGATACGAGCAAGCGGAGTAGATGCGGTCAGCGGTGGCGCAAGACAAGCTGCCACTCATTGCACGGACTTTCGGTGATGCCCGGGGTCTCTTGCTCATGTCGTCCAAGCAAGCACGAGCATTCCCGCCAGCGATCATCATCAAAGAAGAGGGCTGTGTATTGAAGTCTGGCATTGGCGCCAAAACCCGGACACTTGGTGCAGAGATAGCGACCCCGCAGTTCTGCAGGAAGCTTCCCCTGATGTCGCAAGATGCGCCATATTATGAACTCGTTGTCCACGATCAGACCGTTGTCCGTTCGTCGGAACATCTCGCTGGCGCTAATGTCCGACTCTCCATCCCTCATGAATCCAACAGCATCGAATTCCAGACCTGCCATCTCGAACGTGATACAGATGTCCTTGTGCGGAACTTCGATTGGAATCCATATTCTGCTCATGTGAGCGCCTCCTTGCTACCGCGGTCAGCCTGCGCCATCCAATAAAGTGAGAGCCCCAAGCAGAACGTATTCCGCAAGGGGCTCATGAAGAGTCTCATATGTGGTTCACGACCTGAGCACAAGGAAGATTTCCTCCCCCTCGATGAGAAAATGATACACCTCGTCCACGGTAGGGCCACGGACCGCCCGCGTGCTCTTGAGGATAGCCCCCATCCTCTGTAGAACACCCGCAACACGGGCGAGTTCTGCACGTCGATACGACAGCACCTTCTCCGCTTTGACAGAGTCGTCGCCGCCGTAGGAGGTAGCAATGCAATAGTCATCGGAACTAGCCCGGAGGATGATCCGCCTACCCCTCATCTGCATGGAGTAGTCGATCCCCTCCAGATCGAGAACCTTCAGAACACTAGCAACGACCTGGCTACAATGTTTGCGCATGCGTGCGCCTCCTTGTTGTTAATGTGCACCCATCACAGTCAACTCCATAGGATAGCGTAATTCTTTTATAGCGTCAATAGTTACAACAGATTTTCTTGTTACTTTTTGATCAAGTTAAAATAGTCCAAATATTTTCTTTATATATAGGGACTATTTTACTTGACAGCCTTTGATTTCCATGATATAATGTTGTTGTAAGTCACAACATTATTGTATCCAACGGTGTATGAATATTGTTAAAACTCTTGAAGGTATAGGATTTCGGGAAGCGGAGGCGAAAATTTACTTAGCAACCCTTGAATTGGGAGCTGCGACAGCAGCGAATATTGCAAAAAAAGCCCGTGTTAAACGCCCCAGTGCATACGTGCTGTTAGAAGCACTGATCAAAAAAGGATGTATCTCTACCTTTAAGAAACGAGGGGTGACGTATTTTGGTGCCCAGAGCCCCAAACAAGTTGTAGAATCTGCATATGAGAAGGCAACGGATGCGAAATCCATATTGCAAGATCTCATGGCTCTAGCGCCATCGGATTTAAAGAGCAAACCGCGTGTGCAATACTTTGAAGGCCATGATGGATTAGTGGCGATTATGGAAGATACTTTGCAGGTACCGAATAAGGTAATTTATGCATACGCGGATATCGAGCTTGGTTGGAAAACGCTTGAGGACTATTATCCGACGTACATAAAGAAAAAGAATGAGAGAAAAATCGTTCCCAATGTTATTCTGGTTGACAATCCAATGGGACGGCGTTTTAAAGAAAAGAGCAAGGAAGAACAGCGCTCTGTTCGGCTTGTGCCAAAGGATAAATTCCCCATGAGCAATGAGATTAACATTTATGATGACAAGGTTTTCATCATTTCTCACAAAGACATGACCGGCGTGATTATTCAGAGCGAAGAAATTGCAAATACTCAACGATCAATTTTTAAACTCGCTTGGGAAGCGGCGGGAAAATATGATCCTGCGCCCAACATATCATAGAGAGCAAACGATACCATTCATATCCCCTGCTCACTCAGCGAAACTTCTCCAATTGGCCTACCAACAATCCAATTTCTCTCATCACCTTCCCCTACTGAACGGCTTAACACGTTTAGCCATCCAAGCTTTCTCCTTGAAAGCGTGGCAGACTAGAAGTAGTAAAAAGTACATAAAGGTAGTATATTTACTTTAACCCATTGTATATTGATTACCATGCTAATATATATGCGCACATTTTTTCTTCGGATATTTTTCATAGGTATTATTGCTTTTGTTCCACTGTTTGCATCTGCTGCACCGCACACAAAGACCACTGTAGAAGTAACTCCCCCGTCACACCTGGACACTGTCACAACACCGGACACGTATGTATCTTTTTTCCAATCGCTGTTCTCAAGATTTCTTTCTTTTGTTCCATTGTTTGCGTCTGCTTCCACAGCGCCTACTGTGACAGCAGTGACACCAGCTCCCGCACCGTTATGGTGGACCATCACGGTAACAGGGACTGACTTCACGGCCTCGGGGAACACGGTACGTTTTGGAACGCCAACGCGTCTTTTTACTATTGCTTCGAATGTCGCGTCAACAGATGGAAGTTCACTTCAGTTTCAACTGTCGCCCGTACAAAATTGTGCGGTGGCGAACGCTTCCTGCGTTCTGGTTGTGACCAATGCGAATGGAGCGAGTGCACAATTCCCAATCACTGTGGGAGCAACACCCCCGCCACGTCTGGACACCGTCACACCATCGTCTGGTCCGTTTGGAACAAGTGTGACTGTCACTGGTGAATTTGGAAGAGGTGGTAATATTTATTTTAATGTTGACGGAGCAAGTGTGATGTCAACACCAATAGCGGCGAATACGTATTCGCTTGTCATTCCACTACCTGCGCAGTTTCCGGTGTGTTGGCCGAGTGAGAGGTGCGACATCGGCGTACAACGAGGAACAACGGCAGGAAACAACTTGCCGTTTATGGTTGATCAATCGTTGCCACCAGCCCCGACAATTACAGATCTCCAACTAGTGGCAAATTCGGAGGATCGCCCGAATGGCAAGATTGTTATCCGTGGGACTGGATTTACGCCCACAGAGAACCGAATTTTTATAAGCCGTACCCTCCGAGGAACAGAGCTGAACAACGACATTGGACACATGGCGTCGTATGAAAATGGGACAATGCTTCGCGTTCCATTTTTCCCTTCACTGACGGATTGCGTGCTTGGTGAAACGTGCGAGATTGGAGTTGTGAATGCGAATGGAACTGCAAAGCGCGTTATACAACTTCCGGAATCACTTGCCGCGCCGGGGCCACTACCGCGAATAACCACTTTTTCGAAAAACGCTTCAGTTGGTGGTCAGATTACGATCACAGGAAATGGTTTTACTGCCACGGGCAATGAGGTTTATATGTGGAATTCGGCAGCGCTCCCACGCAGGGGTGTTGCACTCGCTGCGTATGATCTCGCATCAGCCGATGGGGCAACGCTTACATTTACTGTCCCAGCGACCCTACAATCATGCGATCATGGATCGCGCAGTTGTGCAATGTACGATACTATCGCCTCCACTCAACCAGATGACTTTGCTGATTTTAGCATACGCGTAATCAATGCGAATGGCGCCAGTCAGTTTGGAGCAGGATATATTCGTGTTGCCAATACTCCACCTTCAACAATCACCGAAGTGAGCCCAACATCAGGCCCTGATGGGACTGTAATCACGCTTCGTGGCACGAATTTCAAGGCCTCAGGGAATGACATTTATTTCGGAGGAACTCGATATACCTCTAATGTCGTATCAGCGGATCGTACTACAATAACGTTTACACTCCGCGTCCCTATTAATAATTCAAACGTTCCTTGTCCGGTTAATCAAGCGTGTCCCATCTATGTCTATAATGCGTATGGAAATAGTAATACAGTGATATTCACGGTGACGCCGAAGCCGCCGCGTGTCCCAACAATCACGAGTGTGACACCCACGGAAATGGTCTTTGGGCAACCCGTTACAATCAGTGGAAAGGATTTTGGGTATACAAATATCGTTCGGTTGAACGGTCATCAGGTCGCCATCGGGTATACCAGTTCGTCTACGGAATTAACGCTCACGATTCCGGTTGATCCAAACGAGACGCGGTACATGGTTTACTGTTGGCCGGGACAGTCGTGTGATCTGGAAATTGAAAGCGCGAATATCCGGACGAACAAATTTCCAGTAACCCGTACACTGCTTCCAGAGCCAGCCCCGCGTATCACCGAAGTGCGACCAATGTCGGTGGTTCCGGGTACTCCAGTGAGGGTTGTCGGTTCCGGATTCACACCGACAGGAAATCGTGTGCAAATCGGAAATATGGGGAGTGGCGAATTAGCATCGTCTGATGGGCAGACGCTGCTCTACCAACTACCACCAACCGCTACGTGTCCGATTAGCCAACAATGTAGTGTTGGTGTTATTAATGCAAATGGGTATACCGCGATCTCCGGCTTCTCGTTTACAAGTAGTACTGCCCAGCGACCAACAATCACGCGGCTCGCTCCGGATTCCGGACCAGTAGGGACAGTGGTATCCATCGAAGGTTCAGGATTTACACTGACGAACAATACAATTTACTACGGCATTAGTAATGGGACATCACTGGTTCAACCGTCAGCAAATGAAGAGGGAACTTTAATTACCTTCACCATCCCAGAGATTCGCGGATGTTCCGTAGGAATGCAGTGCGCGCTGGATGTACGGAATGCGAATGGTGGTTCAACAAGGAAACTCTTCCGTCTCACTACAACGCCGTCACCTGAACCAGTACCTCCGCCAACGGAACAGGCACCCACTACTCCACCCTCGCAACCCGCGGAACAGACGCCCCCACCATCGTCGCCGCCAGCAGCCGAAGTGCCTCCGTCTCAAGAGTCTCAAGAGCAACCATCATCAGAACAGTCACCGTCATCCCTTCCACCAACAACGCTGCCCGACTTCACATTGAGTGGTGCGACATTAACACCAACGAGTCTTCTGTGGACTCTTGAAAATTTAGGAGTAGAAGTAAGTAGAAAAAAAACAATGAGCATTGAACATGCATGGCTCAAGGAAAATGGTCGTATACTAAAGAAATCGACGATTATAGTGAAGACGGCCTTGCCGTACGTCTTTACTACGAATGGAACACCACAAACATCAGCACAGCGCCAGATAGCAACATTTGTAAAGAAGGCCCCAAAAGGAGCAGTAACACTTCAGATTACCGTCGATTCCAATAAGCAGTTTAAAGAATCTAATGAGACCAATAATATTATCAAAGTCCCGTAATGATTTGGCTGCGGGCATTGCCTGAGCGCAGTTGCTACAGCGTTGCAGGCGGGTGGCGGACAGGCTTGCTGGCCCAGAAAAGAGATGCGTTAGAACCTCTCCGATCGGAGAGGTTCTTTGTTTTAAAAAAAGAGCACCCGCCGGAGAGTGTTGAAAACATCTCGGGCAGGTCGCGGATTGAATCTTGAATGATGGTGCTCTAAATTCTTGAACTTGCCATCTTGGTGAGAAGAGTGAAGGAACTGTCGGACACTGAAGGGTGTTTACACTGATGACGCGCTCGCCACTGTACCAATAATATCCGCAATGCGAGATATTCCATTCTTGTCACAGTATTGGGTAAGTTCCGAAGTTAATCGTTCAAAGATGCTGGGGCCTTCGGTATAGAGGGCGGTTCCCACTTGCACCGCCGAAGCGCCGGCCAAAAGATATTCGGCCACATCCGTTCCGGTCTCTACTCCCCCGGCGCCAATAATCGCCACCTTCCCCTGGCACGCTTGAGAAAATAAGAGCACGTGACTGAGGGCGATGGGCTTCAAAGCCTTACCGCCTAACCCGCCAATGCCACCATTGGGTACGATCTGCAACCGGCGAGTCTGCGCGTCGATAATGGTCCCCAGAGGATACGAATTCACCACTGTCACAAAATTGATTCCTAAATCCACCAGGCGCTGCCCCACAGCACTGATTTCACTGCGCCGACTATACGGCGGAAGTTTTACCCCAAGAAGCTTGTCCGTCATCGCCCGTAACCGTTCCAGAATGCGCGAGGCTGCTTCCAGATCGTAGGCAAAAATTTCTTTGCCCTCGACATTCGGACACGAAAGGTTGATCTCGACGGCATCAAACGGTTCACGGCAAACACGTTCCAACAACGTACTGTATTCCTCTTCTCGAAACCCAGCAATAGACGCGATGATGGGCTTCCGAGATTTCTGGAGCGCAGCCGCACCCCCGCAATAATACTCCACTCCGTGGTTGGGTAAGCCCATGCTGTTGACCGAACACACCGTGTCGGCGGCATAGCGCGGGCAGATGTTGCCTTCGCGTGGGTTAAGCGTCATGGATTTTGTGACCACGGCACCCGTATCACCGGCCGCCACCGCCTGGAGTTCATCTGTCGTGGTACACCATACACCGGCGGCATTCATCAATGGCGTATCAAGCGCCAGTGAATGGATCGTTGTTTGCATCGAAGCCATAGCCATAGACATTGAGCCGGTCTTCCCAGAGACTCCCACGGCATTAAAAAAGAGGAATTTTCCTATAGTGAGGTATACAACGAAATATCCCGAAAGACAATCCCCCACGAGTTTGATATACTGGGCTCATATGAAACCATTCATCGCTACTCTTCTCACGGTACTGACTGTCGTCCTGACGCCTTGGGGCTCGGCAGTGGCGACATCGCCGGAATTACCCGCGGATCAATACAGCCGCGGCATTGTCCGCTCTGTCACCTCTGGCGATCTTCAAAAGGCTGATGGCTCCACGATGATTGGTGGAAAACGCATCGTAGGGGTCCACCTGAACGGAGGCGACCAACCTGAACAAGATGTGGTGGTGGAAGAAACAGACCCTGACACCATCAAAGGATTTTCACTTTCTGTAGGAGACGCCGTGGTGGTGGTCAAAAGCACCTCTGTCCAAGCCAAGGAGTCGTACGCAATTGTGGACACCTACCGAATCCCCCGCCTGTGGATGCTCTCTGGGATATTTTTTCTTGTCGCACTCTTGTTTGGACGCATCCGGGGCGCGACCTCTATACTGGGGCTGGTACTCACCGGCGTTGTTATTATCGGATATGTGGTGCCGCAGATCATGGCCGGAGGCAATCCCTTGACCGTGAGTATCATCGCAAGTCTCATCATCACCGTGCCATCACTGTATCTTGCCCATGGATTAAACGCGCGTACAACAGTGGCGTTGGTAAGCACACTGATCACCCTTGCGGCAACGGCGTGGATCGCCACCCGCTTTGTCGGCTGGGCGCATTTGTCCGGCAATGGCAGTGAGGATGCTTTTTTTCTGCAAGGCCTGGGACTCAACAACTTGAATCTGCAAGGGCTCCTTCTGGCCGGAATCATTCTGGGGGTTGTTGGCATTCTCGACGATATTACCACAGCGCAGTCCGCTGTGGTGGAAGAATTACACCAAGCTAATCCAAAACTTTCCGTTTCAGAACTCTATCGACGTGGGATCTCGGTCGGCCGCGAGCACATCACATCACTCATTAACACGCTCTTTCTGGCTTACGCCGGTGTGTCACTCCCACTGTTCTTGTTATTCCGCGCCGGTAACGATCAACCGCTGTGGTTGATCGTTAATAGTGAACCCATTGCCGAAGAAATTGTCCGGACCCTTGTGGGTAGCGTCTGTTTGGTCTTAGCGGTTCCTATCACAACCCTCTTGGCCGCGGCCTGGTTTGGAAAGAAGGTATAGCCAGGATTCTACTGGCACTCGAGCGCGAGGCGAAGGTTGACCAAATTTTCACGCATTGCCGTGAAGTAATTTTTTCCCGCGACAAGCTCCTCATCGGTTAATCCTTCAATGGGATTTAATACTAATGTTTTCGCGCCCACTTCGTTTGCGATAGTTTCTGAAAGCTTGGGGCTCACAAGGCTTTCGAAGAAGATGTATTGAATGTTATTTTTTCGGACAAATGCGGCGATATCGGCAAGGGCTTTGGCAGATGGTTCTTCATCCCGAGAAATACCGGCGATTGATACCTGGTGAAGCTGATACCGGCTGGCCAAATATCCAAAGGCCGCATGGGACGTGACAAAATCTTTTTTCTGACACTGCGCAAGACCCGTGCGGTACTCTTGGTCCAAGACACTGAACTCTTTCTTGAGCCCTTGGGCGCGGCGCGTATACTCATCGGCATGAGCCGGATCAGCCTGAATAAACCCCTTGAGCACTGCATCAGCTTCTTGTTGGGCCAGCACGGGGTCGAGCCACACATGCGGGTCTGTGGCTGTGGCAAGATTCTCAGCGGCTTCGACCAGCACAACGGGTTTGCCCGCGACACTATTTTTAATCTTATCGACCCAGGGCTCAACATTGCCATTGAATATAATTAATTGGCTTTGTGACAAGCGAACGATGTCTTTGGGAGTGAGTTCATAATCGTGCGGCTCAGCGCCCGCTGGTGTCAAATTTTCGACCGTTGCCTGATCTCCGCCGATTGTGGAAGCAAAAAAGTAGAGTGGATAAAATGACGCCACCACTGAGAGTTTTCCTGATACTTGGGATGAAGAACGGGGTGGAGAGTTCTGGCGACGAGATATCCATATTCCTCCGATCACAATGAGTATAAGAATAATCACTGCCCAAAGAGCGCTTCGTTTATTCATAGATTGTTGTCGAAACGTTAATAATCAAATTTACGACACTCTTCTACCTCCGCACGGTGAGACGGAGACAGAGGGCTGTCGTAGGACAGCAGAATCCTTGGCGATTCAATGATTGTTCCTCTCCAGAAACAAATGCGAATAATTCGCATTTACAATATACGCCCTCCTTTCAAACCTGTCAAGAGAACATACCGCATCTGTTGATCTGAAAACGAAAAAAGAGTAGCATAGAGCCATCATATGCCTCAACACTCCTCCACTGTCTATTTTTCTCAACGCCTCCGTTCCCAGGGACTCAAAGCGACCCCTGCGCGAATTGCCGTCCTCGCGCTTCTTGCTCGATCGGGTCAACCGCTGACAGTAGAAGAAATTCGTAATCAGTTAGGGAAGGACTCTGGCGATCAAGCCACCGTCTATCGTATGATGCACACCTTTGTCAGCGGCGGGCTTGTGCGGACGGTGGATTTCCAGCACGGTCATGTTCACTATGAACTCAGTGGTGAAACTGAACACCATCATCTGGTCTGCAGTGCATGTGGATTGGTGGAGGATGTAGAAGGCTGCGACCTCGCCCAGGAATACACCAACGTCCTCAAACGCCATCCCAAATTTAAAACAATCGATCGCCATTCGTTCGAACTGTTCGGGATCTGCACATCGTGCGAGCGCAATGCTTCCAAAAGTTAAAAAACTCCCCGCCAAGAGCCTTCTATCCCCCTCACCCTAACCCTCTCCCCGGCGGGGCGAGGGAACTATTGGGAAGCCAATTGTTCCTCGAGTGCTTTAATATTGATGACTGTTTTGAGAACTGTATCGGGGTTAATCGAAATCGAATCAATCCCCAGACGCACCAAAAATTCTGCAAAGTCTGGGAAGTCCGATGGCCCTTGGCCACAGATGCCGACCTTGAGCCCTCGGCTGTGCGCTTCGGGAATCAACATTGCGATGAGCTTCTTCACCGATCGGTTTCGTTCGTTGCCGACATGCGCAATCATCTTGGAATCGCGATCTAATCCGAGTGTGAGCTGAGTAAGGTCGTTCGAGCCAATCGAGAACCCATCAAAAAGTTCTGCAAACTCATCGACTTGTAGCACATTCGATGGAATCTCGGCCATCACCCACACTTCCATACCTTCAACAAGGTCGCCGTTCTTTTTTGCTTTTCGCACTTCGGGTGTAATGCGATTGTTCAAACCATGTTTTGTAATCAACTCTAACACCTTTTTCCCTTCTTCCGGGGTTCGGCAAAACGGAATCATCACGTTGAGATTCCATAACCCCAGGGTTTCCCGCACTCTCTTGACCGCTTTGCACTCCAACGCAAAGGCATGTTCAAACTCCGGATCATAATACCGGCTCGCCCCGCGCCATCCGAGCATGGGGTTTTCTTCTTCTGGCTCAAAGAGTGTGCCTCCGATGAGATTTGCATATTCATTGCTCTTGAAATCACTAAACCGCAATAGCACATCATACGGGTAAAAGGCGGCGGCCAACTGGGCAATGCCGTAGGTGAGCTTCTCCACATAGTATTCTGCTTTGTCCGTGTAGCCGGCCGTAAGCGCGTCGATCTGCTGTTTGACCGTTGCATCCGTCAGTTCATCATAATGGATAAGTGCCTTGGGATGGATCTTAACGAAGTTGGAAATGATAAACTCTTCACGAGCAAGACCCACACCACGATGTGGCAGATTAGCATGGTGGAAGGCGAGTTCACGATCGGCCGCAATCATCTTCACGTCTACCTTCGGTAGCTGAATGCCGGTGAGATCGTGCTTATCCACCCGGAATTTCAGTAGTCCATCGTAGACCTTTCCCACTTCGCCTTCCGAACACGAAGCCGTGACCGGCTGTCCATTCTTGAGTACGGTCGTGGCGTTCCCGCACCCCACAATCGCGGGGATCCCCAATTCGCGCGAAACGATCGCTGCATGGCTGGTACGCCCGCCCGCGTTGGTGACGATCGCCGCAGCGATCTTCATGATGGGTTCCCAATCCGGGTCGGTGATTTCAGTGACCAGTACCTCGCCTTTTCTAAATTCTCCAATTTGAGTGGCATCGTTGATGAGATGTGCTACCCCTTGCCCAATCTTTGCGCCCACCGCCGCCCCTTGTGTGAGCAATGTGCCGGATTCTTCGAGAACAAATTTTTCCAGGATCACTCCCTTATCCCGAGAATGGACCGTTTCCGGCCTTGCCTGAACAATGTACAACTCTTTCCGATCGCCATCGTAGGCCCATTCGATATCCATGGGCTGTCCGTAGTGCTGTTCAATGGCCACCGCCCACTGGCCCAACATGAGAATTTGCTCGTCGCTCAAACAATATCGCTGTTGATCTTCGGCCGACACGGTGACTTCTTTGGTCGTGGTGTTGCCATCCAGCGCGTACACCAACTTCTTGTCTTTCTTGCCCATTTTTTTACTGATGAGCGCTGGGAACCCTTTGGCGAGTGTTGGTTTAAATACCTTAAATTCATCCGGAGTGACGACTCCCTTCACAATTAGTTCTCCCAACCCCCACGATCCATTAATCAACACCACATCCCGGAATCCGCTTTCGGTGTCGAGGGTGAATGCAACACCCGAACAACCGCGATCGCTCCGCACCATCTTTTGGACTGCCACGGAAAGCGCCACATTAAAATGATCGAACTGTTTGTCCTCGCGGTACGAAATAGCACGGTTCGTAAACAGCGATGCAAATGCTTTTTTAATACTTTCCATCACTTCAGCGTGTCCCTGAACATTTAGATATGTTTCCTGCTGGCCTGCAAAGGAAGCATCGGGAAGGTCTTCGGCCGTGGCAGACGATCGCACCGCCACATCCAGGTCCGTCACCGCAACACTAAGCTTGGCCGCCAACATATCATAGGCAGTGCGAATTTGCGCTTCCAATTCTGCCGGAAAACTGCCTTCAAGGATAAGTTGTCGAACGGCATGCCCGCGCTTCTCGAGATCAGCCATGTTCGCAGTGTCCATCCCTTCAAGCGAAGTCTTGATTTTTGCATCCAACTGATTGTGGGCGATGAATCGTTGATACGCCGCAGCACTTACAGCAAACCCATAAGGAACCGCAATGGCGGTTGCAGCATCCTTTCCACCTCCCGCTTGCGTCAGATTGCGGTACATTTCACCCAAGTTGGCATTCTTCCCCCCGACAATCCCCACATCCCCTTTGCCAATTTCATCAAACCACAAAATAAATGCTTCATTCCGATTCATAGAATCAATCAATAAGAGTGAGAGAACATAATGGTCTTATAGTACCATACTCGCTCAGCGACGCAACGCCATTGGCAGAGCCTGTGTTCATGCTAGAATAGCAGTAGTCACTCTTCACTTATTCACACCCACTATGAAACACCTGCAAAGTTCGCGGCGCGCTCAACGCGTGATCGCCTCTCCGATCCGAAAATTCCTTCCCCTGATGATGGAAACGCAAAAAAGGGGCAGGATGGTCTATAAACTCAATACGGGCGATCCCGATTTAGAAGTACCACCCGCGTTTTTTGCCGCGATGCGCGGGTTTCGTGAAAAGAATCTCAATTATGCGCCCAGCCCCGGCTTCCCGGCGCACGTAGCCGCATGGGTCCAATACTACAAACAATTCGGCGTGCGCCTGGAGGCCAAGAATATTATTCCAACCGTTGGCTGTGCCGAGGCAATACTGCTGGCCATCATGGCGGTGGCTGACGCTGGCGACGAACTGTTGGTATTCGAACCGTTGTATGTGAGTTACAAATCTTTTGCGGTGATGACCGGAGTGAAGCTGGTGCCAGTGACCCTTCACACCGAAGACGGCTATGCCCTTCCACCGGCCAAGGCAATTGAAAAAAAGATTGGCCCCAAGACCAAAGCCATCGTGGTCATTAACCCGGATAACCCTACGGGCAAACTCTGGAGCGAGAAAGAACTTAAGACCATTGTTGCGATTGCGAAGAAACACAATCTGTTTGTGATCGCGGACGAAACCTACCGTGAGATCCGATTCTCCGGAAAACCGTCATGCCTATTGAGCAATACCACAGCTCGCGAGAATATTGTACTGGTTGACAGTGTGTCCAAGCGCTTTTCCATGCCCGGAGCGCGAATCGGATGCATTGCATCGTATAATGAGAGCGTGATGACCGGGGTGCTCAAATTCGCCCAAGCGCGCTTGTCGGCCGGGACCATCGAGCAGTACGCATTAATTCCATTGTTACAGAACTCAAAACGCTATACTGAACCGGTGCGCAAAGAGTATGCCAAACGCCGCGATGTGGTGTACGCTGCACTTTCCTCGATGCCTGGAGTAGTCTGCAGCAAGCCCGAAGGAGCATTTTACATCTATGCCAAGCTTCCGGTTGATTCGGCGGAAGAATTTGTGAAATTCCTGATCCGCGATTTTCATTACAATAATCAAACCGTGATGGTTTCACCAATGCCGGATTTCTACATCACCCCGGGCTTAGGCAAAAATGAAATTCGAATTGCCTATGTGCTGAAGGTGCCAATGCTCAAAAAAGCGATGGATCTCCTCGCTCGAGGGCTTGCGGCGTACCAGAAGATTCATAACCCCTCCACATAACTCTCCCTAACCCTCCCTTAAGTTTAAGGGAGGGAACTTTAATGAAAATAAGAGCCGCAGCGCCAGGGAGTGTCCCAACGCCGCGGCAGATGAGGAGTAGTGACTCTCTTCCTACTCGTCTGTCACGACCAGACCAATCGGTAGTGGCCGGTCGTCGGGCCAGTGGCATAGGGTCCACCCTATCCAAACCAGAATCAGGCAAGCAATAATGATTCGAAGTCGTCGCCACCGCGCCCCGACCTCTTGACTGAGTGATTGCTCGACATCCTCAGGGCAATACCCGTCCATGATGGACCTCCTTCCATCGATCGCACACGAATGAATTTGCTCTATCATACAATCACTGAACGGTTATTGCAAAGGAATGGGGCACACGGTACAATGTGAAGGATATGTTTTTGTCCAAACTCGAAATTCACGGCTTCAAATCCTTTGCTCACAAAATCGCTCTCACTTTCCCCCACCGATCCTCCACAGGGTTCCCGATTACCGCCGTGGTGGGTCCGAATGGTTCAGGAAAAAGTAATGTGGTGGATGCCATTCGGTGGGTACTGGGGGAGCAAAGCATGAAACACCTTCGTGGTAAAAAACACGAAGATATTATTTTTTCTGGCTCTGAAACCAAGTCGCGGTTGGGCTACGCCGAGGTTGCCATGACATTAGACAACACCGACCACTCCATGCCATTAGACATGCCAGAAGTGATCATCGCCCGACGGCTCTACCGCGATGGAGAAAGTGAATACCTCATCAACGCTCGCAAGGTGCGATTAGCGGACGTCACGATGCTTCTTGCTCAATCTCACATGGGCCAACGCACCTATAGCGTGATCGGGCAAGGTATGGTGGACCACCTCCTGCTGGCAACCCCCAAAGAGCGTAAAGAAATGATTGACGAAGCCGCTGGGGTCAGACCCTACGAGCTCAAGCGCAATGAAGCCCTTAACCGACTGGCAAGCACGCGTGAAAACCTGACTCAAGGCCAAACTGTACTCACCGAAATCGAACCGCGCCTGAGAACGCTCACCCGCATGGTCAAACGCCTCGAGCGACGCGAAGAACTGGAACGGGAATTGGGGAAACTCAATAAAGAATATTATGGTAACCGCTGGAAGCAAAGTTCCGAAGCGATGCACGCCATCCAACAACGCGAGGTGTTACTCAAGCCGAAGCTCACCGAATTGACAACCCGCCGGACCCAGCTCCAAGAACGGCTGCGCACCATCGAAAAAGAAAAGCCGGTTTCAACAAAACTGATGGAATTACAGCATGCCTACGAAAAAGCCTCGCGCGAACGAGAGGAATTCAAAGAACAGTACTGGAAATTGAAAGCCGCGTCGGCAAGCCGCCCTGCTGCTCCGATACAACTCAAGAAAATAGAAGTCGAGCTCCAAACCGTGATTGATGAACACGAAGGATTGCTCAAACGCCTCATGGCCAATAACGACCCGGCTGCCACTGCCGCATTGTTTGAAGGCTTTATTAAAAAATTGCGGGCGCTTTTGCAGAAACACGCGAGCCCAATGAAACCCCCCTCCGCTCTTCGAGCTTCCTCCTCCGCCAAGGCTACGGAGGACAGGTCGGAGGGTCAGCAGCTCGATTCACCGGAGCTGCTGAAAATGCTGGACCTCATTCAATCCATTGAAAAAAATCTAACCAGCCTGCGCGATCAGATGAAGGCAGTGGAGACGCAAGAAAAATCGGGCCGTACACTACTGTTTGCTCTCCAAGATGAGCTACGCACCGTCGAACGCGAACGCGAACTCCTGGAACGGACGTTGAATGAAACCGGCTTGGAGCGGGTGCGCCAAGAAACTCGACATGAAGACTTGAGTATTGAAATTCGCCGTGCGATGAATGGGGAACCCAGCGTACTGCTTGCGCCCCCGATTCCTCAACTTTCTCAACCGCTCGACGCGCTCGAGCGCACCATCGGACATCTTCGTCATGAAATCGAACTCATTGGCGGCATTGATCCGGAAATCGCCAAAGAGTATGCCACCACGAACGAACGATTCGCATTCCTTACCAAAGAAACAAAAGATTTAACGGCGTCGCTGGAGGAACTCGAGCGGGTGATTTCAAATCTCGACGAAACGATGCACAAACAGTTTGAAAAAGCGTTCGAAACCATATCGAAAGAATTTTCGCGAACATTCGTAGAACTCTTCGGCGGCGGCAAAGCGCAGCTCGTATTACTCGAACAGGAGATAGAAGACAGTGAGGCCTCAGAAGAAGACGCCGATCCGTTAACTCGAAATCTCGAAATCTCGAAATCTCGAGCGGCGCAAGCCGCTGTCGCGGGGATTGAAATTATTGCCAGTCCCCCGGGCAAACGATTAAAGAATATTGCCATGCTCTCCGGCGGCGAAAAAGCACTCACCGCCATTGCTCTCCTATGCGCCATCCTCTCGTTCCACCCCTCTCCGTTTGTCGTCTTGGATGAAGTGGATGCGGCGCTCGATGAAGCCAACTCACTCCGCTATGGTACCATCTTGAAAAAACTTTCTGAGCGCACACAATTTATCGTGATCACCCACAACCGCAACACTATGCACCAAGCAGAATCGTTCTATGGGGTGACCATGGGTGTAGACGGCATCTCACAACTACTGTCGATGAAACTCGAAGAAGCGGAAGAAGTCGCACCCGAAGCTTGACGGAAAACAAATTTTCTCCTATACTAATCCTACTTTCTATACTGATAAAACTACTCTCTTGATTATGTTAATGATTCGTCTCCGCCGTGTTGGAAAGAAAAATCAACCCATGTACCGAGTAATTATCTCTGAAAAAGGGCGTGACACCCAAGGGAAATACTTGGAATTACTCGGCACATACAACCCGCGCACACAACCGGTTACTGTAAACCTTAACAGTGAACGCATCACCTACTGGATGAGCAAAGGCGCGCAAGCCTCCCCCACCGTCCACAATCTGTTAGTGGACCAAAAAATCTTAACCACTAAAGTGAAGAACGGAAAATCAAAACCAGGGAAGAAGAAGGCCGCCGCCCTTGCCGCTGCACCGAAAACAACATAATATCCAAACTCCAACACCTCCAATCGGAGGTGTTTTTTTATTGCCTGAGCTTGTCGAAGGCCGAAACTGGAAAAAATGATGCCCATTCGACAGGCTCAGGGTGTACAATTTTTGCAGTTTCGAAGTCCTCACGAATTGACTCATATCCAATTCTCCACTATACTCTGCCAATCCGACAATGGGAAAGGAGGTGATGCGAACATGAGGATTGCGCTCTTCGCCCTCGCACGAGGGCTGTAGTCTCGCCAGCACGGATACACCACCCTTAACCAGGGTGCCCACCGATCCGGAGATTCGCAAGGGCAATCTCTGGTGAAGCAACGCATCGACGGAAGCCGAACCAATAGGCGACTGCGGTCGTCAAGATCTCCCCAAAGTGGAAACCGTCCTCCGCCCGGACAGAGATCAACACCCTTCCATGCGAAGGGTTTACAATAGGCGGAGTTTCTCTCCCTTTCACCCGGAAATCGAATCAAGGAGGTGATTCGATGTCGATGATAAGTAAGATCAAGAAGTTGCTCCAGAAACGCGACGACGAGGAAGGCCAAGGTTTCGTGGAGTACGGCCTGATCCTGGGCCTGATCGCCGTGGTGGCCATCGCGGCCCTCAACGCGACGGGAAGCAACGTCAATACCATGCTTCAGAGTGTGGCCAGCACCCTCGACACGGTGAGCTGAACCGCAGAAGCGGAAAGGAAGGACATGCCAAACACACCGGTTCCGATCGAGACGGTCTCGGTCGGAGAAAACGAAGTTGATCTCTTCCCGGCAGATGAAGGTGCTGACTGCGCCACCTGTCGCTCTGACGCAACCATCAAGGCTGCGGTAGGTAGAAACACTGTCCATGGCTGCCCTGAACACAAATTCAACGCAGCGCGTGGTGCAGTCGAGCTATCACACCAACACCTTACGGGGGTCATTACGAACCTCACCCTCTGAAAGGAGGTGCATCATGGCCAAGAGTCCATTCGGTCGCGCTGTCGCAGCAGTCTGCCACGAGCTCGTGGAGGCCGAAACCTGGCTCTCCGCGCTCGGCGGCAACGAAGCCTTCGAGGCTCTCCGGATGGGAGGAGAAAAATCGACATGGTGGTTCGATCACCACCGGCGATTTCTCCCCCAATTCATGGACAAACTACTCATGCAGGAAGAGGTCATCCATGATGAAAGTCTGTGGGAACCCCTCCTGCGTATGCGCGCGCAAGTCGCGTATGCCGAGGGTAAGATCCCCAACCTATGAACCAAGTCGGACGCTTCGCCGTCCACTCGCTCGCTGGGACATTCAGTCTCCGGCGAGCGCTTTTCTTTTATATATAAAACGGCTCCGAAAAGCCGTTTCCATCTACCTCACCCTAACCCTCTCCTACCCTAGGAGAGGGAATACTATCGAAGTTTCACTTTCACAAACCCCAGCTTCCCTTTTTGAATGACCACTCCTTTTTTTGTCAAATCCACACTCTTTTTCACGTCATTGACAACTTCTCCGTCAATTTTCACTCCCCCTTGTTCAATTGCCCGGCGTGCTTCACTCTTACTGACAACCAATTTCGTTTCAACTAAAAGGTCGACCAGAGAATATTGTCCGCCAGAGGCGGATTCGCCTTTGGCGAAGTAATTTGTAATTTGTGCAGGGGCCTGCCCCTGCTTATGCACTCGCTCAAACTCTTTTTCTGCTTTCTGACCCGCAGATTTTCCATGGTACAAATTCACAACATCGCGGGCGATCCACATCTTTGCTTTCTTTGGTTCTTTCTTTGCCAACGCCTCCCATTCTTTCAGTTCCTCACTTCCCATACGCGCAACCAGTGCCGCATAGGTCGACATCATAGCATCCGTCATGCTCATGAGTTTTCCATACATGCCATTGGGTTCTTCCAAAATATTCACAACATTCCCCCAGCTGGTGCTCATCTTGCGGCCATCAAGACCGTCAATCATCTGGGTTGTCAAAACATCCTGGGGCTTCTGGCCGTACCGTTCCTGAATCTTCCGGCCCGCCAACATATTAAACAATTGGTCAGATCCGCCGATTTCCACCTCAGCTTGGATCATTACGGAATCGTACCCTTGATACAATGGGTAGTGCATCTCGCGAATACTAATTTCCTCGCCTTTTGCAAAACGGTCTTTGAAATTCCGACGAGCGAGCATTTGTTGAACGCTAAAGAGTTCTGCTAATTCATCCAGTTCCCGAGGAGTAAGATCAGCCAGCCATTCACTATTGTAGTGCCACTCCACGGCATCCAGGTCTATGATCTTTCCGATCTGCTGCTTGTAGTTTTTAAGATTTTCATCAATCTGTTTCTTGGTCAAAAATGGCCGTTTTGAGAGCTTATCGGAAGGGTCCCCGATTTGGGCCGTGTAATCGCCAATAATAACCACTAATTGGTGACCTAAATCTTGAAATTCCCTAAGTTTCCATAGGGTTGCGGCCCGACCAATGTGAATCAGCGGGCCTGTTGGATCAATGCCGTGCTTCACCCGGAGCTTCTTTTTTCCAGCCAATGCTTTTTCTAAATGATCCTTGACGAGAATTTCTTCCACGCCACGAGTAAGGAGTTGTTGAACTACTGGAGTGTTCATATTCTCAAATTCAAAAGAGAGAAATATTCTTTTGTAGCATATCATCATTGTCTATCAATGGGTAGTGGTGTGTACAGCAACCGTTGCACGATACGATTTTTTCTGCTATAGTATCTGCTCGTTTGAAGGGAAAGGAAGTGTTCGAGAGCGATGGAGCGCTCTTTTGTTGGTTAAGGGGGAGCACCCAACCCACCGGACGGATCATCGACCGGAAACGCGAGCTTGGAGGGCTCGCAACACTATGACACCTCAGGACATCTTGGAAATGGTGGCCCAGGGCCGCCACGAAGAAGCACGCGGGTTCATCACCCAGGAAAACAAGCAGGAACTCCTGGGCGCTGCCATCGACAGGATCTTCGACCATTACGAGGCCGAAAACCCTGGGCTCGCCAGAGAGCTCGCTGCCAAGTTCAAACTGGCTGGCGTGATCAACCTCTGATCGTCGTTTCCCGATTCCATCCTCTCATTCCCGGAAAGGCCAAGCACCACGCTTGCGTCTTTCCGGTTTTTCTTTTTGGCAAAACATGAACGGCTACGAAATCTTCTTTAACTCTTCTAATTCCTGTCTTAATTCCTTTGCCCGTGCCTGTTGAGCGACCAACATTTCTTTTCGAGCCGCCACAACTTCCTTCGGCGCATTCTTGACGAACTCCTTATTCAAAAGCGCCCCACTCAAAGATGCAATGTGCTTTTCTAATTCCGCGAGGAATTTTTCTAATCGCGTCTGTTGAGCCGCCAGGTCTACGGCTCCGGCGTCAACAGCAATGCTCAATCCTGCAGTTTTTGGATGTGCCCAGAGCATGCCAAAGGGCTTTTGAGTGGATACTTGGAGTTTCACTTTGGCCAATCGTTCAATGAGCTCTGCATTTTGTTTGAGTAATGTTCCCCACTGCTTTGATACCATGGTTGTTTTAAGAATCTTCTGGGGTTCCACTTGATAAGAATTACGCAATGCGCGAATGGCGGTAATCACATCTTGCACCACGGCAAATTCTTTTTCGGCTTTTGGATTGATTAACTTTTTATTCACCTCCGGCCATGCGGCAATTATCAACATCCCACCTGTCATTGCGAGGGAGGCCATGCCGACCGTGGCAATCTCACGACGATCGGGGATTTCTCGCTGAGGCTCGAAATGACCACGGAAACGCTTCCAAATTTCTTCTGTGACAAACGGCGTAAATGGATGCCAGAGTTTCAAGAGAATAGCTAATAGAGAATAGAGAATAGGACTGGCTTCCTTGCGCCCTTTCGACGCCTCGATGTACCAATCGGCAAGCTCGTCCCATGTAAAGGCCCGCAGTGTTTCAGCTGCTTGAGAGAGTCGATAGGCTTCAAGGTCTTTCGTCACTGATGAAATCACACTCTGCATTCGAGACAGGATCCACTGATCGGCGAGAGTCGTCCCTAAACCCTGAACCCCATCCCCTATACCCTGAGTACTCACATACCGGGCGACGTTCCACAACTTATTCACAAAATTCCGGTAGCCTTCAATTTTTTTCTCCGAAAGATTCATGTCGTTTCCAGGCGTCGTTCCGACCACCAGCGACAGCCGTACGGCATCGGTTCCATATTTTTCCGATGAAATCAACGGGTCAATGGCATTGCCAAGACTCTTACTCATCTTTCGGCCTTGTTCATCGCGGACCAAGCCGTGAAGATACACCGTCTTGAATGGCACTTCGCCTAGCGTATACGTGGTCATTAAAATCATCCGCGCCACCCAGAAGAAGAGGATATCGTAGCCTGTTTCCAACACTGAGGTTGGATGAAATCTTTCCAGATCAAAGGGCCTGCCCTTCGTAGCTTTAGCGGAGAAGGGCCAGCCGAGAGTAGAGAAGGTCCAAAGTCCAGCAGAAAACCAGGTATCAAGTGTGTCAGGGTCTTGCTCCCAACCCTCTCCTTGTGGTGGTTCTATACCAACATATGTTTCTTGCGCACGGTACCAAACAGGAATGCGGTGCCCAAACCAAATTTGGCGCGAAATACACCAATCCCATAAATTGTTCATCCAATGGAAATACACTTTTTCAAAACGGTCTGGAATAATATCGATCTTATTTTTCTTGACTACCGCTATAGAGAGCTCTTTAAGCGTGGCTTGTTTTTTGCCGATGATTTTTTGCATCACTGGATTCCGAACCGGAGCCTTTTTGTTTACATCAATAAACCATTGCTTGCTCACCAATGGTTCTATCGGAGTGTCGCATCGATAACACACCGAAAGGTTATGAACGTACTGCTCATCAATGCGATCAACCAATCCTTTCTTTTGGAGAATTTCCACCACTTTCTCCCGTGCCTCTTTGACCGGCATGCCAGCCATCGAACCCGCAGCGTCGGTGAGCTCGCCTTTTTCGTTAATGATCTGGTGAATCTCAAACTTGTACTTTTGTGCCAATGCAAAATCGGCAAAGCTATGGGCGGGCGTGATGGTCATGGCACCACTACCCAGTTCCATATCAGCAACTTCGTCGGCAACCACGGATGCCTTTACTTTCCCTTCGATCCACTCCACATCAAACGACGTGCCCACCAATTTTTTGTATCGCTTGTCTTTGGGGTGGATAATAATAATCTTGTCTAAAAACTTTGTTTCGGGGCGCGCGGTACCAATCACGACAGGACCATACTTCAAATAATAAAACTTGGTTTTTTCTTCCTTGTAGTTCACTTCGTCGTCAGCCAATGTTGATTGACAACGCGTGCACCAGTTCACGATCCGGTTGCCGCGATAGATAAGGCCGTCGTCGTACATCATTTTGAAAACTGTCCGCACGGCATGCTCCCGCGGTGCGTCCAGCGTATACGCTTCGCGCGACCAATCAAGACTCGCGCCCATCTTGCGCATTTGGCGGTGAATCGTATCTTTGGATTGTTGGACAAACTCATCCACCTTTTTGAGGAATTTCTCGCGCCCCAAATCATGGCGCGTTTTCTTCTCCTCTTTCCATAATTTTTTCTCCACCACATTCTGCGTGGCAATGGCCGCATGGTCTGTGCCTGGGATCCACACTGTGTCATCCCCTTTCATTCGATGGTAACGGATCATAATATCTTCAATGGCGAGCATGGTCGCATGGCCCAAGTGCAAAGTACCCGTCACATTCGGCGGCGGCAATACAATCGAAAAAGCTTTACGCGTCTTCCCCTCCCCTTTGCGCAAAGGGGAGGTTGGGTGGGGTTTAGGGGTTCGGTCCGGATTAAAAAACCCCGATGTTTCCCACATCTGGTAAATATCGTCTTCAACGAGTTTTGGATCGTAAGCAGGAGGAAAATCTTGCATAGCTTTGCATAATAACTCCTCCCCTGCCTGCGGCAGGCAGGCAACCTCCTCTTAAGCTAATGAGGAGGAGTCGACGACGGTTCCCTCCCTAAGCTAAGGGAGGGTTAGGGAGAGTTATTGAAAATTTCAGTAATATAACAAAAGGTATCATACAGCTCCTACCTTCAATTGACAACTCAGTTACACAGTACTAATCTATATCTCGACGTACCTTTCCAAACAGACATCATCAATGTCTCTATCAAACGTGGATGGTAAAAAGAGACTTACCGTCATTGCGAGCTGCAGCGAAGCAATCCAGAAAATCGACATGGATTGCCACGGTCGCCATGGGCTCCTTCGCAATGACGAATAGTCCCGACGAGGACTGGCCTCGGTAAAACATCCCCGCAACTCTCCCGATACGCTATTGGGATTTAGTGCGAACTCCAGCCCTGACAAATCGTCGGGGGAAGATAGCAAAAACCAAACGCCTATTTTTTGGTATCATTTCCCTCCGATGTTCTCGGAGGGTTTCTTGTTTCTGTGCCATCCCCGATTTACTCTCTTCTATCCTGAAGAGACGAGATCGGGGATGACACAACGTGATACCAAAACCTACGAGGAGGGCACAGAATGACCCCAGGACAAGAAATGGAAATCGTCCGCCTAGCAGATCTCGTCCCGACCGAACTGGTCGACGGAATCGGAGATTGCAAAATCCAAATTCCGACCTGGGCCTTCCGGCCGGACCAGTGGAGCCGGGCGTTCCAGAGGGGGCTGCGCCAGCTCCCGATCAGCCGCGACGAACCGTTTCGCGGCTGGGAGATCGGAACCGGCACCGGAGTGAACGCCCTCATGCTGGGGAAGTGGTTCCCCAACGCGCAGTTCCGCCTCTCCGACTCCGACGGCCGTTGCACGAGGCTCGCCTTCGAAAATCTGACCCGCAACGGCCTGGACGTCAGCCGCTTCGAACCCCTCGATGGCAACTGGGACCTAATCAAGAGCCCGAAAGGCCAAACGCCTTCGGGGCGAACGGACCTGGTCGTCGCCTGCATTCCGCAGGTGACGGTCCCAAAGGACAACGAGTTTCTTCACAAAGGCGACAACCTCGCCCACTACTACGACCCCGCCCAGTACCCGGACATCGACCTACAGTGGCACGCCGTTGGGCTAGGGCTCAACGCTGCGCTTCTCAAGCGCGGCAAGAAGGTGCTCTCGATCAACGGTCGAATCGTTCTCAACCTCGCCGGACGGCCGAGCAGGGAACGGTTGCTCCAGATGTTTGTGGAGCACGACTACCAGCCCAGAATCCTCCATGAGGAGGTGATCGCTCAGGATCCGAATACCGAGCTCACCACTATGGCTCAGCAGGAACGCGATGGCGACGGCCTGCAGTTCGAATTCTTCACGGATCAGGGGGGAAATCTGCGCATCAACGCGCGGACGGCCGAAAGAAGACGACTCGAAGGAAAGTCCCTCTTCCACAAGATCTACGTCATTGAGGGGCGGCCTCTCTAACGAGGCCTCCCTCAACCAATTACTCTACGGCGGCCGGGCTGGAGACACCTCTCCCGCTCGGCCGTCTCCCTACTTTCATACATTATGCTTTTCCAAAAAAATAATTTCTATATCCTCGACGGCGCCATGGGAACAGAACTCCAGCGCCGGGGCATTCCGGTCGAGCTTCCACTATGGTCTGCGCAGGCGTTATTTGACCACCCCGAAGAAGTAAGAAATATTCATCAAGAATATATCCGCTCTGGCGCTGACATCATCACCACCAATACCTTCCGTACACAACGGCGCAGTCTTCAAAAAGCAGGGCTGGAGTCAGAAACGAAACGCATCAATACACTGGCGGTAGACCTGGCGGTTGAAGCGCGCAACGAAACCCCAGTGGACCGCCCAATCTTCATTGCCGCTTCGTTAACGACCCTTGAAGATTGTTACCGCCCCGACCTCGTTCCAGACCAGCAGATTCTTGTTGCGGAACATCGCGAACAAGCAGAATTCCTCAACCGGCCAGAGGTTGATTTTTTCTTGTTGGAGACCTTTAACACGATTCGCGAAGCACGCGCCGCTTCCGACGCAGCCCGGCAAACCGGAAAACCATTTGCCGTGAGTTTTGTTATCAATACCGAAGGAAATTTATACAGCGGCGAGTCTCTTGCCGCGGCGGTCGCCCAACTCGAACCCTTAGAACCGCTCGCATTTTTGATCAACTGCTCGCCTCAGACCATTGCCACCAAAGGGCTGCAAATCCTCCGCACCAAAACACAACGGCCGGTCGGAATTTACGCCAACGGCCAAGGCCACGCCTCCTCCACAGGGGAGTGGTTACTGGAAGGAGGCCAGGATATCGACGAGTATGCCCAACACTGTCGTCAATGGAAAGAGCTCGGCGCCTCTATTATCGGAGGATGTTGCGGAACCACTCCAGCATATACAAAGTCATACAGCACCATTCGATAGTCCATTGACCTCAATTTCACACTATAATTCGAGCGATTGCAAAAAACAACTATTCGTGGTAGGGTACCCTCATAAATCAATTAATTGCTTTTGTCTTCAGAAAAATCGCAATTTCTTGAATTGTATGCTTTGCTTTAATAGACCTGCACATCTGGACACTATTTCACATACACAGCTCAACGGGCGTTCCTTTTTGTGGCTCGCAGTTCTATCCACAACCAATAGTCTTTCCGGTTAAAAAGCCAAGTATACAATAGAAGAACTGTTTTTCACTCTGAAGACAAGAGATTCGTCTCTATGTCTTTTTATTATCTTCTTGCCGGCCTGTTGGCAGGGTTTGCGGCAGGATATATTGTTCGTAAAATCTTGGCCGCTCAGGCAGTGAATTCCGCTGAAACCAGGGCCCTCCAACTCGTCGAAGAGGCCAAGATCAAACAAAAAGAACTCATGATCGAGGCCAAAGACAAATCCTTGGCCATTGTGGAGACGGCCAAAAAAGAAGAGACGGAACGCCGCAAAGAAATGTCGAAGCAACAAGAACACCTCCAAAAACGGGAGTCCATGTTCGACCAGAAGCTCTTGGACCTGGAAAAACGCAATGAACAGCTCCAAGGCGAATTCCAACACGTTGAAAAATCCAAACAGGAGATCGCTGAGATTAAAAAAGAGCAGATCGCTAAACTGGAGCGTGTTGCCAATCTTTCACAAGAAGAGGCGAAAAATGTCCTGATGGATTACACGGAAAAACAGATTAAAGAGGACATTCTTCACCGCGTCAAAAAACTGGAGCAAGAAGCAGACGATATGTTCGATGCCCGCGCTAAAAATATTATCGCTGGGGCTATTCAGCGGTTTGCCTCAAGCCAATCCGTGGAGACCACCACCACGAGTGTGGCGATCCCATCGGAAGAAATGAAGGGTCGGATTATTGGCCGCGAAGGACGCAACATTAAAACAATTGAAACGCTCACCGGCACGGAGATTATCGTGGATGATACCCCCATGGCGATCACGGTTTCTGGCTTCTCGCCCATCCGCCGACAGATTGCCAAAAAAGCCATCGAAAAATTAGTGAGCGACGGCCGCATTCACCCTGCTCGCATTGAAGAAACGATTGAAGAAGCGAAAAAAGAATTGGCTGTGGATATTAAAAAAGCGGGTGATGATGCATTATATCAGATGGGGATTACCGGAGTGGATCCAAAACTGGTTCAAATTCTCGGGCGCCTCAAGTATCGCACCAGCTACAGCCAGAACGTGCTCCAACATTCGATTGAAGTGTCCACCTTGGCCGGGATGATGGCCGAAGAACTCGGTGCGAATGTGGCAGAATGTAAAAAGGCCGGCCTTTTCCACGACATTGGCAAAGCAGTGGACCACGAAGTGCAAGGCACGCACCCGGAAATCGGCTACCATATCATGAAGAAGTTTAATTACCCCGAAGAAATTTCCTACCACTGCATCAGCCACCACGAAGATCACCCCAAGACCATCGAAGGGATCATCGTGAAAGCCGCGGATGCCATCTCGGGCGCCAGGCCCGGGGCCCGCAAAGACACCTACGAACAGTACGTACACCGACTGGAAGAACTAGAGGCTGTGGCCACATCGTTTGATGGAGTCGAAAAAAGCTATGCCATCCAAGCCGGCCGCGAACTGCGTGTGTTTGTGACTCCTGAAAAAATGGATGATATGGCTTGCTACAAACTTGCCCAAGAAATTGCCCGTCGGATCGAGGCAGAGCTCAACTATCCTGGAGAAATTAAAGTAACGGTGATTCGAGATAAGCGCGTTATCGAGTATGCGCGTTAGTGAATAGTTGGTAGGTTGTAGTGGGTAGGATTCGTTTACGAACTACTCACTACTCACTACTCACTACTCACTACAACCTTATGCGAATTTTAATCTTCGGCGACGTCGTCGCCAAACCCGGTCGCAAGGCCATTGCCCAAATACTCCCCCGTTGGCACGAGGAATACCAACCGGATTTGGTGATTGCCAATGCTGAAAATTTGAGCCATGGGATCGGCGCAACTCCCTCAACAATTAAGGAACTTCAGACGGCGGGAGTGGAACTCTTCACCAGTGGGAATCATATCTGGAAAAAACCAGAGGCTATTGCCCTCATGGAAGTACGGGACCCAATTTTGTTACGTCCTGCCAACTACCCGCCACAACTTCCGGGCACCGGAGAGCGTCTGGTGAATGTTGGCGCACGCCAAGTGCTTGTGATAAACTTAATGGGAAGAGTATTTTTTCGAGAATCACTCGACTGCCCCTTCCGCGGGGCTGACGAAATCCTCACCCGCTATCATCTGCGTGAGGATCAACCCCGACCGCAAGCCTCGCACCCGGTCGACGGTATTCTGGTAG
>ORMF011184429.1_pt1 | contig 29655 bp, 23 predicted proteins | sample 1779871 | NCBI WGS metagenome assembly ORMF01 (sample SAMEA104232316, study PRJEB22302) | groundwater metagenome | biome: forest; feature: aquifer; material: groundwater | place: USA | collected 2011-08-07 | depth 5.4 m | reverse complement strand
TCGAAGGGGACGAGCCGCTCGCGCTCGAGGCGGCCCGGGCCGAGCGCCATTTCACCCAGCCGCCGCCGCGCTACACCGAGGCGAGCCTCGTCAAAAAGCTCGAGGAGCTCGGCATCGGCCGACCCTCGACCTACGCCTCGATCCTTTCGATGCTCCAGGAACGCAACTACGTGCGCATGGAAAAGCACCACTTCGTGCCGGAAGACCGCGGCCGGCTCGTCACCGCCTTCCTCGTGAGCTTCTTCAAGCGCTACGTGGAATACGACTTCACCGCCGATCTGGAGGAGAAGCTCGACCTCATCTCCGACGGCAAGCTCGAGTGGAAGGACGTGCTGCGCGACTTCTGGCGCGACTTCACCGGCGCCGTCGGCGAGATCAAGGACCTGCGCGTGGCCGAGGTCCTGGAGGCCATGAACGAGATCCTGGGTCCCCACATCTTCCCGCCCAAGGCCGAGGGCGGCGACCCGCGCCAATGCCCGAACTGCGGCGAGGGGCGCCTCAGCCTCAAGGTCGGCAAGTTCGGCGCCTTCATCGGCTGCTCGAACTATCCCGAGTGCCGCTTCACGCGCCAGTTCTCGGATTCGCAGAACGGGTCGCCGGAAGCCTCCACGCCCGAGGGCAAGCTGCTGGGCAACGATCCGGAGACGGGTCTGCCCGTGACGCTGCGCACAGGGCGTTTCGGCCCCTACGTGCAGCTGGGCGAGGCCGAGGGTGACGAGAAACCCAAGCGCGCCTCCGTGCCCAAGGCCATCGATGCGGCGACGCTGGACCTGGAGCGCGCCCTGCAGCTCCTGTCGCTGCCGCGCGAGATCGGCCTGCATCCGGAGACCGGCAAGCCCATCACCGCCAGCCTCGGCCGCTACGGGCCCTTCATTCTGCACGATGGCACCTATGCCAACCTGTCGGGCCTCGAGGAGGTGTTCACGGTCGGCATCAACCGCGCGGTTGTGCTGCTGGCGGAGAAGAAAGCCGGCGGCGGCAAGGGGCGTTTCCAGCGCGCCGCGCCGACCGTGCTCAAGGACCTGGGCGAGCATCCGAGCGAAGGTGGCAAGGTGCAGGTGCTGTCCGGCCGCTACGGACCCTACGTGAAGCACGGCGACGTCAACGCCACGCTCCCGCGCGGCAAAGAGCCGGCCGCTCTCACCATGGACGAGGCTGCACAGCTGATCGCCGAGCGCATCGCCAAAGGTCCGGTGAAGCCCAAGGGTCGCCGCGCCAAGGGCGCCGGCAAGCCTAACGGCGAAGCGGCGAAGCCGAACGCGGCCAAAGCGAAGAAGCCCAAACCCGGCGGGACGCGCGAGGCCGCGGAGTAGCTTTCAGGACCTATTGACACGGTGCCCCGCAAATCCAAAGAAGCCCGCGGCACGGCTCTGCCCAGCAAAGAAGATATCCTGAAGTACGTGCGCACCGCCGGGGTCAAGGCCGGCAAGCGCGAGATCGCGCGCGCCTTCGCCGTCAAGGGCGGCGACCGCATCGCCCTCAAGGCGTTGCTGGCCGAGATGGCCGAGGAGGGGCTGCTCGCGGGCAACCGCAAGGGCTTCAAGGAGCGCGGACGCCTGCCGCCGGTGGCCGTGCTGGAGATCGTCGCGCGCGATGCCGATGGCGAGCTGATCGCCGAGCCCGCCGACTGGGATGCGGCCGAGGGCGAGCGCCCCCGCGCGCTGGTGTTGGCGCCGCGCGGTTCCCGTGCGGGCGAGCCGGCGCTTGGCCAAGGCGACCGCATCTTGGCGCGGCTGACGCGGCTCGAGGAGGCCGACGTCGCCGGCTACCGCTACGAAGCCGAGCCGATCAAGCGCCTGCCGCGCGAGCAGCGCCGCCTGCTCGGCATCTACCGGGCCAAGGAGAAGGGCGGCGGGCTGATCGACCCCGTCGATCGCCGGGAGCTCCGGGAATGGCCGATTGCGCCCGGCGACGAGGCCGGCGCGAAAGCGGGCGACCTCGTGCGCTTCGAGCTCAGCCGCACGCACCGCTATGGCGTGCCCCAGGCGCGCGTCGTCGAGACGCTGGGCAACCCGCAGGACCAGCGCCAGATCAGCCTGATCGCCGTCCATGCGCACGGCATCCCCGACGAGTTCCCGCCCGCCGTGCTGGCGGAGCTCGAGAAGCTCGAGGCGCCCAAGCTCGAGGGCCGCACCGACCTGCGCGCCCTCGACCTCGTCACCATCGACCCCGCCGATGCGCGCGACCACGACGACGCCGTCCACGCCGCGCCAGACCCGGACCCCAAGAACAGCGGCGGCTTCATCGTGCACGTGGCGATCGCCGACGTCGCCCACTACGTGCGGCCCGGCACCAAGCTCGACCGTGAGGCGCAAATCCGCGGCAACTCGGTCTACTTCCCCGACCGCGTCGTCCCCATGCTGCCCGAGCGCATCTCCAACGATCTGTGCTCGCTCAGGGAGCGCGAGGAGCGCGCCTGCCTCGCCGTGCGCATGGTGTTCGACCGGCACGGCAACAAGAAGGGCCACACGTTCCTGCGCGGCCTGATGCGCTCGGCCGCCAAGCTCTCCTACGAGGAGGCGCAGGCCGCCATCGACGGCCGGCCGAGCCCGAAGTCGCGGCCTCTCCTGGGCAGCGCGCTCGAGCCTTTGTGGGCGGCCTACAGGGCCGTGGCGCAGGCGCGCGACCGGCGTCAGCCGCTCGACCTCGACCTGCCCGAGCGCAAGGTCCTGCTCGACAGCGAGGGCCGGGTCGAGCGTGTCGCCACACCCGAGCGGCTGGAGGCGCACCGCCTGATCGAGGAGTTCATGATCCAGGCCAACGTGGCGGCGGCGGAGGCGCTCGAAGGCAGAAAGGCGCCCGTCGTCTACCGCGTGCACGATGCGCCCTCCAAGGAGAAGCTCGCGGCCCTGCGCGAGTTCCTGGAGAGCCTGGGGCTCGAGCTGCCGGGCGTCGGCGCCTTGCGCGCGGGGGACTTCAACCGCGTGCTGCAGCGGGCCAAGTCGCTGCCGGTGACGGACCTCGTCAACGAGATCGTGTTGCGCGCGCAGGCGCAGGCGCTATACGCCACCGACAACCTCGGTCATTTCGGGCTGAACCTGCGCCGCTACGCGCATTTCACCTCGCCGATCCGCCGCTACGCCGATCTCCTGGTGCACCGCTCGCTGATCCGCGCCCTGGGGTTCAGCCAGGGCCGCCTCGCCGACGACGAGGCCGGGCGGCTTGCGGGCATCGCCCAGGCCATCTCGGACTTGGAGCGGCGCGCCATGGCGGCCGAGCGCGAGACCACCGACCGGCTGATCGCGGCCTACCTCGCCGACCGCGTGGGGGCGGAGTTCGAAGCACGCATTTCGGGCGTCACGCGCGCCGGCCTGTTCGTGCGCCTCAAGGACACCGGCGCCGACGGCTTCGTGCCGGCCGCCACCATCGGCAACGACTACTATCGCCATCACGAAGGGGTACACGCCCTCGTCGGCGACCGCACCGGCGAGACCTATCGCCTGGGCGATGACGTGCGCGTTCGCCTGGTCGAGGCCATTCCCTCGGCCGGCGCGCTGCGCTTCGAGATGCTGTCGGAGGGCAAGCGGCAAGGCGCGGCCGCGACTCGGCTGCCGAAGGGCCGCCGCTTGCACTGGGGCCGCAAGGGGCCGCGATCGCGTTGAAGGGGCAGGGGCCGTGCGCATAGAGCATTGGCCGCATGCGCTGGCGCCGAGCGGCGCAGCTTGACGGGCGGGCAAAGCCGCTCGATCGTGCGCCGGCGGGCTTGGGGAAGGATGCTATGACTGATGCGCGGCCGGACACTGCGACACCGCCACAGCCGGTGAAGGCGCGTGCGCTGCGCCCGCGCGACGCGGCTACGCTGATCATCGTCGATGCCTCCTCCGGCGAGCCGCGCGTGCTGCTCGGGCGGCGCCGCCTCGACATGGCGTTCATGCCGGGCCGCTACGTGTTCCCCGGCGGGCGCGTGGACCGCGCCGACCGGCACATCGCGGTCGAGGCCGACCTGAGGCCCGGCGAGCTGCACAGGCTGATGGTCGCCATGAAGGGCACGGCAAGCGAGGCGCGCGCCCGCGCCCTGGCGCTTGCCGCGGTGCGCGAGACGTTCGAGGAGGCGGGCCTGCTGATCGGTGCGCCGCTGCGCAACCCCACGACGCCGAAATCGAGCGGCTGGCAAGCCTTCTACGCGCACGGCTTTCAGCCGGCGCTGGCAAAGCTCGCGTTTTTCGCCCGCGCAATTACCCCGCCCGGCCGGCCACGCCGGTTCGACACGCGCTTCTTCTGCGTTGCGGCCGAGGCCATTGTGCATAGGGTCAAGGTGCAAGACGGCGAACTCTCCGACCTCGAGTGGCATTCGATCGCCCAGGCCCGCTCGCTGGAGCTGCCCAACATAACTCGTGTCGTGCTCGAGGATTTGGGCGAGCGCATCGCCGCCGGCGCGCTGCACACCGTCGACATTCCGGTACCGTTCTACCATCGGCGCAGGGGCAGCTTCAGACGCGACCTCATTCGCCTCGATAGTGCGCTTGACTAACTTCGCGCGGAGCGTAAAGTCCGCCGCAAGTTCAGTCCGGTCTCCACCAACATCAGGGTTGGGAAGTCATGGCCAAGCCGATTACGCAGAAGATCAAGTTGTTGAGCACCGCCGGCACGGGCTTCTTCTACGTCACGAGGAAGAACCCGAGAACGGCGACCGAGAAACTCTCCTTCAAAAAGTACGATCCGATTGCGCGCAAGCACGTGGCCTTCAAGGAAACGAAGATCAAGTAAGCGCCGACTGCGACGCAGCGCTCTCTCGCCAACGTTAACCGTCAGTTACCCGATGTCAGACCGCATACCGCTCCCATCTGGAGCCACGCTCGAGCACGGGTCGGCGACTTGGCCGACATGGCTTGCGCGCGCACACGCGACAGAGGTGTCAGCGTGGCAAGAGATTGTTTGCGATTGGCTGAGAAGGTGGCCGCGTCCGTGACTACATCGGCAGCGGGGTAGAAGTCCGAGCAGTCACGGACGCCGGCCTGCCAAGTCATGGACCAAAGAGGGCGTTGGCCAGACCTGGCGTTCGGTCGTCCCTGGGTGGCACTACTAGAGGAGGCCACTCCTAGCCACTTGAGGACGACCTCACCTCGCGATGTCAGGAAATGCGGCGGACCTGACTCCCGCGAGGATCTCGATCTCGGTATCTTTTCAGTGGAGATAGCGGCGCACGTTGAGGCGCCATTCGCAGCTGTTCCCGCTGTTTCCCCTCCTCCCGCCATTTTCCCCGCCTGAGCAAAGCAGATCGCTAGCGAATTGGCAATACTTCCTGTGTTGCATCAATGTGTTGAAGGTTATTGCGCGGCATATCGGCTACTTTCCAGCGTATGCAGGATAGCGAATATCAGATAGAAGTTGTACGCAATTCCAGGAGCTTAAGCCGTCACGTTCACAAGCGAAGGAACTAGTCCGGAGCTAGGCCGCGTCCGCTACTACGCGGTTGCGCCCGCCCCTCTTGGCCACGTACAGCGCCTGGTCCGCCCGTTTGAATAGGCCCTCGAGGGAGTCCTGCGCCCCGTCGAGCGTAGCAATGCCGACGCTTGCCGTCACCTCGAGCCGCGCCTCGTAGCCGGCCTGGAACGGCTCGGCGGCAATACAAGCCCGCAGCCGCTCCCCCACCTGGCACGCCCGCTCCAGAGGCGTGTCGGGCATGACGATGACGAACTCCTCGCCGCCGATGCGGCAGGCCAGATCGATGCTGCGGGTGTTGCGGCGAAACCGGCAGGCGAACTCGCGCAGCACGGTGTCGCCGGCGTCATGGCCGTAGGTATCGTTGACCGACTTGAAGTTGTCGATGTCGGCGAGCAGCACCGACAGAGGTCGGCCCCCGACCTTGGCCTGCTCCGCAAGGGTCCGCAGGTGCGTTTCCATGTACCGGCGGTTGTGCAGGCCAGTGAGCGCGTCGGTGAGGGCAAGCTCCACGCTTTGCTCGAGACGGTCGCGCAGGTGGTCGGAGTAGCGCTTGCGCTTGATCTGCGTGCGCACCCGAGCCAGCAGCTCGTTGCGGTCGATCGGCCGCGTCACGTAGTCGTTGACGCCCATGTCGAGCGCGCGCAGCAGCCGCGCGTCCTCCCCCGGCTGCACGACGACGATGATGGGCAGGTGGCGCGTACGCTCGAGCGAGCGCACCTGGCTGCAGAGGCGCAAGCCATCCGCATCCGCCAGGTTCAGGCTGACGATCAGGAGGTCGCAGGCCACGCTGCCGAGCCGCAGCAGCGCCGCGCGCAGATCGGGCTCGACGTCGACCGCGTGGGTTTTGGCAAGGGCGGCGAGCACGCGATTGGCCACGCGCACCTGGTCCTCGACCAGCAGAATGCGCCCGGCCCGGTCCGCGCTCGGCCATGCCGACATGACGGCCGGCAGGGCGCCGAGCTCTGCGCCGGTCGCCATCCGCAGCAGCATCTCGTCGTTCAGCGTCTTCAGCCGGGCGAGGTTCTTGACGCGCGTGACGAGGGCGATGTCGTCGACCGGCTTGGTGAGAAAGTCGTCGGCGCCGGCCTCGAGCCCCTGCACCTTGTCGGCCGGCTGATCCAGCGCCGTGACCATGATCACCGGGACGTGCATGGTCTTGGGCGAGCTCTTGATGCGTCGGCAGACCTCGAAGCCGTCCATGCCCGGCATCATCACGTCGAGCAGCACGACATCGATGCGCTCGGCCTGCAGGCGCTCGAGCGCCTCCGGGCCGGAATAGGCCGTGAGCACGTCGAAGTATTCGGCGGAGAGCCGGGCTTCCAGCAATTTGACGTTGGCAAGGATATCGTCAACGACCAATACGCGGCCAGTCATCGGGCACCTTCGAAACGCTGCACACCCACCCCTATGCTTCTCCGAGGTACCGGCGCACGGTCTCCAGAAACGTGCCGATCGATATCGGCTTGGAAATGTGGGCCTCGCAGCCGCCCTGCCGGATCCGCTCCTCGTCGCCCTTCATGGCAAAGGCGGTGACGGCAATGACCGGGATGTCGCGCAGCTCCTCGTCGTCCTTCAGCCACTTGGTGACTTCGAGGCCCGAGATCTCGGGCAGCTGGATGTCCATCAGAATGAGGTTGGGCTTTTGCTCGCGCGCTATGCGGAGCGCGTCCATGCCGTTGCGAGTCTGCAGCGTGCGGTAGCCGTGGGCATCCAAAAGATCGTGGAAGAGCTTCATGTTGAGCTCGTTGTCCTCCACGATCAGCACGGTCTTGGCGACCTGCTGCGCATCAGGTCGGCGGCCGGCGACGGCTTTGCTGCTCTCCTGGTAGGTCATGCCCCTGCCGAGCCTTACTCTGGCGGCCCCCGGCGCACTCTTGCACCGATTCTACGCAGCCCTGGCAGCCGAGTTTGCTTCAGAAGGCCTACCAACTGTTTAAGATGGGTGCGATGCCGCACCTCCCGCGTGAGCGAGCCATGTCAACACCACGAAAACGACGCTCTATGGACCGGCAGACGGCCGAAACTATTGCATTACAAGGGCTTGCGTTTCTGGCGGAGGACCCGATGCGCATGGCGCGCTTCCTCAAGCTTACCGGGCTCGAGGCCAGCGAGGTGCGCGCTCGCGCCGACACGCCGGAGCTCCTGTGCGCGGTGCTGGAGCACCTGGCTGGGGATGAATCGCTCCTGCTGGTGTTCACGGCGAGCCGCGGAGTTGCACCAGAAAGCATCGCGCCGGCCATTGCCCTGCTGCAGGCGCCGCCGCCATGACGGGCAACCAGCAAGCCCTGCGCCTGGGCATCGACCTCGGCGGTACCAAGATCGCCGGCGTGGCGCTGGGCCCGGGCGGCCGCATGCTCGCCGAGCATCGCATGCCGGCCCCGCGCCACGACTACGCCGCCACCGTTGGCGCCATCGCCGACATGGTGCGCGAGCTGGAGGAAGACGCGGGCGGCCAGGGCAGCATCGGCGTCGGCATGCCGGGCTCCCTGTCGCCGTCGAGCGGGCTGGTGCAGAACGCCAACTCGACCTGGCTCAACGGCCGGCCGTTCCGGCGCGACCTGGAGGCGCAGATCGAGCGCCCCGTGCGGCTCGCCAACGACGCCAACTGCTTTGCGCTATCCGAAGCCGTCGATGGCGCCGGGGCCGGCGCTCGCTCGGTGTTCGGCGTGATCCTCGGCACGGGATGTGGCGGCGGGCTCGTGCTCGACGGCGCGCTCATCGATGGACCGCGCGGCATTGGTGGGGAGTGGGGCCACAATCCGCTGCCCTGGGCAGAAGCGAGCGAGCATCCTGGCCCCACATGCTGGTGCGGTCGCAGAGGATGCGTGGAGACCTGGGTGTCGGGACCCGGCCTCGAGGCGGATCACGCGAAAGCCACGGGAGAACAGCTGTCCGCCGAGGCCATCGCCGCCCGCGCGGCCGGTGGCGACGCTGCGGCACTCGCCACGCTCGATCGCCACGCCAGCCGTCTCGCCCGCGGGCTTGCCAGCGTGATCAATATCTTCGATCCGGAGGTGATCGTGCTGGGCGGCGGGCTGTCGAAGCTTGCGCACCTCTACGCGGAGCTTCCAGCCCTCGTGGCGCCCTACGTCCTCGCCGAGCAGGCCCAGGTGGTGATCAAGCCGCCGCTGTGGGGGGATGCCAGCGGCGTGCGCGGGGCTGCTTGGCTGTGGCCGTGACGCGGCTACTTCGGCTCGCATTTGGTGGGGGCGTGAAAGACGATCTCCTTGAGGTCGCCGCGGATGGCGAACTCGCCGTAGTCGATGAACAGCTTGCGGCTGACGCCATTCTCGAAGAACAGGAACGTCAGCTCGTAGACCGGCACCGCATCGTTCTTGTCGGAGCCCGGCTCGAAGTAGGCGATCGCGACCGGCCACACCGCCACGTCGTCGAGCCGCTCGGCATTCTTCACCGGCGGCAGCTTGCGGTTGCCGCCAGGTGCCCTCACCCGGCCGATGATGGAGATGGTGTCGTAGACCTTCTCGCCCTTCTCCGACCCGTCGTAGAGGTCGGCGCGGAAGGTCGGCTTGCCCGCCTTGGCGGCCTGGATCAGCGCAATCGAATGCTGGATCGGGAAGTAGACGCGCGCCGACAGCGACAGGCCCTTCTTGCCCGGCTTGGTCAGCTCGACCTTGACGTCGTCGGTGGTGCTGGTGCGTGCGGCGTCGCCGGCGGTGACCTCGGTCGGCTTCTCGTCGCGAAACTGGCTCGAGTTGAAGCGAAAGCGCTTGCCGTTGCCCTCCTCCCAGCTCGAGGACCGCAGGTCGGTGATGATGGTGTTGCCACTCTGATTGACCATCTGCGTGACGAACCGCATGTTCTGCGTGTAGCCCTCGCAGGCCGAGCCCGTGAGCTCGTACACCATGCGCCCGGTCACCGCCGTCACGCCGGTGCCTCCGCGCGCGGTCACCAGCGACATCTCGTAGATGGCGCGGTGGGGGGCCATGACGATGCCCTCGCCGGCAGCCATTGCGGGCCCGGCAGGCCACGCCGGCAGCAGCGCCAGGGCGCCCATTGCCGCGGCGAGACCGCGCCTGAGCATCGGATGCGTCATGCTTGCTCTTTTTCTTCTAGAGAAGGGGCCGTTGTAAGGCTCTTGCCTTGCAATATCGTATTCGCTGATCATTCTCCAGCATATTGGGGCGTCAGCGAGTTGCCATCGCCACGGCAGCATATGGGGATACGAAGTCGCAATGATTGCAAAGAGTTCGGCTGCGGCGGGGCGTCGCGCACCGCGGGCAGGGGGTGCGCTTGATCGCAGCGTGTTCCTGCGACCGATCGCCCACCGCGGCCTGCACGATCGCTCGAGCGGGCGCATTGAGAACACCGCGCCTGCGTTCCTCGCGGCCATCGCCAAGAATTACGGCATCGAGTGCGACCTGCAGGCGGCCAAGGACGGCACGCCGATGGTGTTTCACGACGCGAGCCTCCACCGCCTGGTCGGGTTGCCCGGCCCCTTGGCAGGCCATACTTCCGCCGCCCTGGCCCGCCTGCGCTACCGGGGGCGGGACGCGCGCATCCTGCCGTTTGCCGACCTGCTGGACCTGGTCGGGGGCCGCGTACCGCTGCTGGTCGAGGTCAAGGTCAACGGCGACCCGCCCAACACGTTTCTGGACAAGATCGCGCGGCTCGCCAGGGCCTACAATGACCCGATCGCGCTGATGTCCTTCAATGCCGACGTCGTGGCAGAGCTCGGCAGGCTAGCCCCAATGATCCCGCGCGGGCTGATCGCGGGGACGCATCAGCTGCGCCCCAGCCTGTTGGCGGCCCCGCGCGCGGCCACTCGCAGCAAGATGCTCGACCGAATATTGGGGACGGCCCCGAGCGGCATTGCCTTCTTCGCCATCGACGTCCGCATGTTGCGCGGCGCGCGGGCCTGGATGTCGCGCCATGCGCCCGAGCTGGCCCTCTTCAGCTGGACCATTCGAACAGCCCGGGAGCGGGCCTCGGCAGCAAAATGGGCCGATGCGCCGATCTTCGAGGGTTACGAGGCCTGAGGGGCTTCTGCTATAATATTGCGCAGCGGGACGGCTCGATCCCGCGCACAGGCGTCATCCCCCCGCAAAGGCATGGGGTTCTGGTCACGCTCTTCCAGGCGGGACAGGGCCCTTCTTGTCGCCACCTACGGAACCTTACTGCGAACCAATCTCGCCCATGTCCATCCTCTCGCCCACGAGCCCCATTGCAAGTCCGGCAGGCGACGTCGACTCCGCCCGCGCCTGGCTGCGGCTTGCCGTGGCCGTGCTTGTCGGCACCATCGGCAGCGTCGGCATGTGGTCGTTCGTGGTGGCGCTGCCCGCGGTGCAGGCCGATTTCGGCATCGCGCGGGCCGATGCCTCGCTGCCCTACACGCTTGCCATGATCGGCTTCGGCATCGGCGCCGTCGTTATCGGCCGGCTGGTCGACCGCTTCGGCATCGTCGGCCCGCTGATCGGGGGCGCCCTGCTGCTCGGCCTCGGTTTCATCGCCTCGGCCTTCGCGCCCGACATCACCGTCTTCGCTCTGGCCAATCTGCTGATCGGGGTCGGCAGCTCCGCCACCTTTGCGCCGCTGATTGCCGACATCTCGCACTGGTTCCAGCGCCGGCGCGGCATCGCGGTGGCGATCTGCGCCTCGGGCAATTACTTCGGCGGCGCCATCTGGCCCCCGATCGTGCAGCGGCTGATCGACGCCTCCAACTGGCGCATCAACCAGATCATAATCGGCATGGTGTGCATCGCCACCATGGTGCCGCTCGCCCGGGTGCTGAGCCGGCGCCTCGCCGCGCACCACGCCGAGGATGGGGCGGTGCCGAACGGCGGCGCCGGCGTCTCGCTCGGCCTCCGCCCCGGCGTCCTGTTCGCCCTGCTCTGCCTCGCCGGCGTCGCGTGTTGCGTCGCCATGTCGATGCCGCAGGTGCACATTGTCGCCTACTGCGGCGATTTGGGCTACGGCGCGGCGCGCGGCGCCGAGATGCTCTCGCTGATGCTGGGCTTCGGCATCGTCAGCCGCGTCGCCTCGGGCTTCATTGCCGACCGCATCGGCGGGGTTGCTACCCTGCTGGTGGGCTCGATCATGCAGGGCGTTGCGCTCTTTCTCTATCTCCTGTTCGACGGTCTCACGCCGCTTTACGTGATCTCGGCGCTGTTCGGCCTGTTCCAGGGCGGCATCGTGCCGATGTATGCCATCATCGTGCGCGAGTATTTCGCCCCCAAGCAGGCCGGCACGCTGGTCGGCCTCGTCATCATGGCGACGATTTTCGGCATGGCGCTCGGGGGGTGGATGTCGGGCGCTATTTTCGACCTCACCGGCTCCTACTGGCAGGCGTTCGGCAACGGGCTGCTGTGGAACCTGCTCAACGCGTCGATCATGCTCTTCCTGCTGCGACGGCGACGCGAGCGCCTGCAATACGCGTAGCCGGCCGGTCAGTAACCAAATGTTCCCGAAGGAACAGCGCGGCCGGGCGTGACGAGCCATTATCCGCCGACTGCGAAGATGACTTGCTCAATCCGAGGGAGACCTGCGTCGTGATCGCGCGCGTCATCGCCATCGTCGGCGCCATCGGCATTGCCGCGCTGAGCGGCGCCGCACCAGCTCGTGCGGCTCAAGCCTCTCCTGGCACCTCTTCCGACATCCGCACCTTCGTGCTCACCGAAGGACGCACGAACGCGGCCGGCGAGCAGAAGCCCCTCGACAATGCGGAACTCAGGTACGGCGAGGAGCTCCACGTCTATGTCGAGCCCGAGATTTTCGGCTGGCACAACCGCAATGGCGCGGCCAGGTTCAGCGTCATCGCGGATGCCGAGCTGCGCCGGCGCGATGGGCGGATCGTTTCGGGCGGGCCCGACCCCAAGGCGATCAACCGTGAGGCGCCGGCCCGGCCCGACGCCTTCTTCCTCTCGTTCAGTCTGAAGGTCAGGCTCCCCGTCGGCGCCTATCAGCTCGTGATCCGCCTGCGCGATGCCGTCACCGGCCAAGTCGCCGAGAAAAGCTTCCCGTTCGTGATGGTCAGCCACCGGTCGGCGCCGACCGCCGCGCACGAGCCGAAATCGTCGCGCCCCGCGAAGAGCGCGTCGGAAGCCGCCGGCTGCAAGAAGTATTTTCCGCAGGTCGGACAGATGATCGCGGTCCCGTGCCAGCGCTAGCCAGCGTTGCACCAGCCGCTCACCGACGCGTCGCGCCGAACAGGGCGAGCACGGCCAAGCCGACCAGCGTCAGCCCGGCCACGGCAGAGAACGGCACGGTGTAGCCCCCGCTCGCCTCGAACAGGAGGCCCATCAGCGCCGGACAGCCGGCAACGCCCGTCACCGTGATGAGCTGGCTCGTGGAATAGATGCGGCCGTAGTCGCGGGTGCCGAACCTCTCGGCCAGCAGCAGCGGGTGCATCATCAGCGAGTTGCCCATGGTGACGCCGAACAGCACGGTGCCGGCCAGGATCTGGGCGCGGTCCTCGGCCACCGCCAGCAGCGCCAGGCCGATGGCCTGCACCACCATCAGCGCCAGCGCGAACGCGCGCACCGGCACGTAGAGCATCAGCCAGCCGCCGACGAGCCGGCCGATGGTGCTGGACGCGGCCATCAGGGCCACGGCCAGCGCCGCCGTGGCGACGCCCGTGCGCAAGCTCGCCAGCCGGTAGATGTGGGCGATGCCGCCGACCTGGGCGCCGAGCAGGAACAGGTAGGCGACCGAGACGGCGTAGAAATAGCGGCTGCGGCGCGCTTCGGCGAAGGCCACGGCCGGCGGCGGGGCCGCGCCTTCCGCGCGCTGCGCCACCGCCGCGCCATCGGGCGCTTCGCCCATCGCTGCCGGGCTCGGGCGCAAAACCAGGAGCGTCACCGGCACGACGCCGAGGAAGAAGGCGAGACCCAGCCACGGTGCGGCGCCCTCGAGGCCCAGGCGCTCGATCGCCAGCGCCGCGAACGGCGCCACCAGCACGCCGCCGAACGACAGCCCGGTCGAGGCGATCGAGAAGGCGAGCGCCCGGCGCACGCTGAACCAGCGCGCCACCACCGTCGTCACCGGCACCAGGCCGTTGGCGCCGTGGCACAGGCCGAACACGACATGGAAGGCAAACAGCTGCCAGGTCTCGTGCAGTTGGCCGACCGAGGACAAGGCGAGCGCCCCGATGCTGGCGGAGGTGGCGATGACGATGCGGGCATCGATGCGGTCGACCAGCCGGCCGGCGATCGCCCCGCCGATGCCGCCGGCGATGAAGAAGGTGGCGGTCGCGGTGCTGGCGAGGCCGACGGGGAAGCCGCGCTCGGCCACGAAGGCGGCGAGCAGGATGGAGAGATTGTAGAACGCCAGCCCCGACGTAGTCATGCAGATCACGAACACGGCGGCGACGATGTACCAGCCGTAGAAAAGGCGGCGCGGGGTGGATGCGGCAGGGTGCATTGCTGGGAGGGACACCTGGGCGAGCGGGCCCGGACCCTAGTCGCACCGGCCGGTGCAGGCAAACGCTGCGGGCGCAGCCCAGCTGCGCGGGCAGAGAGGGCGCTGCACTGCTGTGCCGCCATGTTGATGAAGGGGAATAAGTCACGGCTTTGCGGCGAATCGCAGTAGCCTGAAGGCACCCGTGCACAAGGAGAACGTTCATGGCCAAGAACAAGACCCCCGGCGACAACCAGCGCAAGGGCGCCGTCAAGGCGCGCTCGCAGATCAAGAACCCGATTACCGGCACTTGGACCAAGCGCGACGACAAGTCCGGCAAGTTCATGGACGTGAAGGCCGACCCCAAGCCCTTCAAGGGTGTGCGCAAGGAGAAGGCGAAATAGCCCTTCTCCTTCCGTCGGCGATTCGAGCGGCATGATGTTGCGCATCGTGCCGCTTTGCTTTTCTAGTCTAGGCCGTGCCGAACCGGCGGGCGATCAGCCAGGCGAGCGCAGCCGGCACACCGAACACGACGATCAGCACGGGGACCTCGACGCTATAGGGGATGTTGGCCCAGTAGACGCCGAACAGCATATTGACGAGCGAGACCGCGAGCCACGGCCAGATGAAGATGCGCGCGCCGTTGGCGATACCCTGCTTCAGCAGGACCGCGGCCAGAATGAAAATGCCGAGGGCCACCAGGCCACCCACCACCAGCATCAGCGTGTGCATCGACCTGCCTCCTCAAGTCCGCGATCGCGTCGACAGCTTATGCTGGCGGGGCTCGTGCTCTCCACCTCCATTCCCACCCACCACACCGCCATCAGCAGCAGCGTCGTCTCTACGGCACCGATGGCGGTGAAATGCTCGAGCAGGGAGTGGGAGAGCTGCGTGACGGCGAACACGAACACGAGGTCGAAGAACAGCTCGACGAACGTGACCTTGCTCTTCTCCTCCTCGCCTCGATCGCGCAGGAGGCCTCTCTCGCCGCTCGTCATGCGCGCCGGCCCCTCTTGCGACGCCAGCTCTAGCGCAGCGCGTAGGTGACGTGTACCTCCACGGTGAGGGTACGCGTGCCGACCTCGATCGGAATGGAGGCGGCCATGGCGCGCACCGGTCCCGACGGACGCGCCTCGCTGACGCTCTCGGAGATGCGCATCACTTGGCCGAGCTGGACGCCGGCCGCGCTGGCGTAGAGCTCGGCGCGCCGCTTGGCGTTCCCCATCGCCTGCTTGCGGGCCTCGTCCTTCAGCGTCTCGGCATTGGCGACGTCGAAGCTGATGCCGCCCACCTGATTGGCGCCGAGCACGATGGCCTGGTCGAGGATCTCGCCCAGCCGCTTGATCTCCCGCACCGTGATGCGCACCTGATTGACGACGCGGTAGCCGGCGATGGTGGCGGGGCGGCCGTCCTTGGCCTGCGTATAGCGCGGCTCGACATTGAGCGTCGTGGTGCGGATGTCGCGCGGAGCGATGCCGGCGCTCTTGAGGCCGTCGATGACCTTGGTCATGGCGGCGTTGTTGCGTGTGATGGCATCCTTGGCGCTATCGCCCTCCGTGGCGACGCCGGTGGAGATATAGGCCAGGTCCGGCTCGGCAGCGACCATGCCGCTCGCCGAGACGCTGACCGAGCGTTCCATCGCCTTGTCGCCTTCTGCCGCCATGCCGATCCTCGCCTGCAAGAGACACGCTGCGGCCACCAGCGCGGCCGCCATGCCGATGGTCTCGAGTCTGCGCATGCTGCCCTCGCGATCTGTCCTCGCGATCCTGGCCGTGATCGGCCCGCAGCACAGCCTACATTCTTGTCCGAACAATGCCCAGCCGAGCATTCCAAGGCGCGGCGAAGCGGGGTATAGAGGCGCACCCGTCTCGAGGCCGGGCCCGTAGCTCAATGGTTAGAGCCGGCGGCTCATAACCGTCTGGTTGCAGGTTCGAGTCCTGCCGGGCCCACCAGTGCCACCCGCGAGCCCCAGGGTCCTGAGCTCTTGCACCTGCGCCCCCTCAACGCCCTGCTGCTGTCGGACGGCAAACCCGGCCATTACCACCAGGCCGAAGGCGTGATCGCCGCCATCGGCCGGCTGCGCCCTGTCGCCACCACGCGGCTGGAGGTCCAGCGCCGCTTCATCGTGCCCACGCGCACGCTGATCCAGCTGCTGAACGCCGGCACTTCCCCAGCCACGGTGCTGCGGCTGGGCTACGGCGTACGGGCCGCTGCGCTGCCGGCCGCCGACGTCGTCGTGTCGGCGGGCGGGGAGACGCTGGCCGCCAATGCGGCAATCGCCAGGGTGTTGGGTGCGGCCAACGTTTTCTGCGGCCGGCTGCGCCGGCTGGCGCCCGAGCACGTGAAGCTCGTCATCGTGTCGCTGCAGCGGTTCGCCGAGCTTCCCAATCACATGGTCTCCCTGCCGCCCTCGCCGATCGAGGTGGCCCGCTCGAGCGATGCCAGGCGCTACGGTCGAGCCAACCCGCCGGCCCGCGTCGGCGTTCTCGTCGGCGGCAACTCCGGCGCCTTCCGCTACGGCAGCGAGGACTGGGGACAGCTCATTTGCTTTCTCACTGAGGCCCACGCGGCCCACGGCATACGCTGGCTGGCGACGACCTCGCGCCGCTCCGGGCGCTTCATCGGCGATGCGCTGGCGGCCTTGGCGGCGGACTCGAATGGCGGCGTTGAGAAGTTCATCGACTTCCGCACCGCCGGGCCCGGCACGCTGCCGCAGATCTTTGCCGGGGCCGATGCCGTGCTGTGCACGGATGATTCCACCACCATGATCTCCGAGGCCGTCGGCGCCTGTCTGCCCGTGGTGTCGGTGGCGCCGGCCGCCGGCAAGCTCGAGGCGCGCGAGGCCGAATACCGCCAGGTCCTCGCCAGCCAAGGCTGGTACCGGCAGATGCCGCTGTCGCAGCTCACCCCGGAGACGTTTCTCGCCGCGCTCGAGGAGATCGCCCCCCGCACCAGCAGCCAGCTCGACGAGCTGGCCGACGCCCTCGGCCGGCGGCTGCCGGAGCTGTTCGCAGACGTTTGAAGAGCCGCGCGCGCCCCTCCCCCTGCGCCGAAGGCAGCGCCTTCGGCGCGTAGGAGGGGGGAGGGAGATGCGTCCGCGGCTTAGATCGGCCATCGCCGACCTCGACGCGAACGCAACGGCCGATCTAAGTCGCTGGACGCATCGGGTGGGGGTGTCTCTGCCAAGGTGCAGCATTCCTCACCCCCACCAGGAACGCCATCGGCCTTAGCTCGCCTGTTGGTGTGCTAGTTGCCGTCGAGCCGGGCGAGCTAAGCCCGTGGCGTTCCGTCCTCCCCCCTCGAGGGGGAGGCGGAGTGCGCGGCGCGCTTCGTCCCCTCAGGTGCCATGGCGCCAACATCCTCGCGAAACTTGTTGGTGATGGGATAGCGCCGGTCGCGGCCGAAGTTGCGGGCGGAGATCTTGACGCCCGGCGCCGCCTGCCGGCGCTTGTACTCGGCGATGTAGAGCAGCCGCTCGACCTTCTTGACGGTCTCCGGCGCATGCCCGCGGGCGACGATCTCAGAAAGCGGCATCTCGCCCTCGACCAGGCACGCCAGGATATCGTCGAGCACCTCGTAGGGGGGGAGCGAGTCCTGGTCCGTCTGGTTCTCGCGCAGCTCCGCCGTCGGCGGCCGCGTCAGGATGTTCTCCGGGATCACCACCCCGGCCGGCCCCTTGCCGGCCTTCGGCACATGGGCGTTGCGCCAGCGCGAGAGGCGATAGACCTCCATCTTGTAGAGGTCCTTGATCGGATTGAAGCCGCCGTTCATGTCGCCGTAGAGCGTGGCGTAGCCGACCGACATCTCGCTCTTGTTGCCGGTGGTCACGACCATGCCGCCGAACTTGTTGGAGATCGCCATCAGGGCGGTGCCGCGCACTCTGGACTGCACGTTCTCCTCGGCGACGTCGGGGGCGCGGCCGGCGAACAGCGGTTTCAGCATTGCAAAGAAGCCTTCGACGGCCGGTGCGATCGGCACGATGTCGTAGCGCACGCCCAGCGCCTCGGCGCATTTGGCGGCGTCGGACAGGCTCTCGTTGGAGGTGTAGCGGTAGGGCAGCATCACGCAGTGCACGCGCTGAGGCCCCAGGGCGTCCACCGCGAGCGCCGCGACCAGCGCCGAGTCGATGCCGCCCGACAGCCCCAGCACGACGCCGGGAAAGCCATTCTTGTCGACGTAGTCGCGCAAGCCCAGCACGCAGGCGTGATAGGCGGCCGACTCGGCCTGTTCCAGCAGCGCACGCGCGCCCTCCACACACCGCCAGCCTCCCCCGGTGCGACGCATCTCGACGACGCCGACGGCCTCCTCCCAGGCCGGCAGCTGCACGGCGAGATGAGCGTCCGCGTTCAGCACGAACGAGGCGCCGTCGAATACCAGCTCGTCCTGGCCGCCGATCTGGTTGAGGTAGACGAGCGGCAGCCCGGTCTCCTTCACGCGCGCGACGGCCACATTCATGCGCAGGTCCGGCTTGGGCCAGTCGAATGGCGAGCCGTTGGGCGAGATCAAGATCTCGGAGCCCGTCTCCTGCAGGCACTCGCACACCTCCTCGCGCCAGATGTCCTCGCAGATGGGCACGCCGATGCGCACGCCGCGGAAGCTGACCGGCCCCGGCATCGGTCCCTGGTCGAACACGCGTTTCTCGTCGAACACGCCGTAGTTCGGCAGCTCGACCTTGTGCCGGACGGCCTCGATGCGGCCACCGTCGAGGAGGGCGATGGAGTTGTAGAGCTTGCCGTCCTCGGCCCAGATGGTGCCGACGATCACGCCGGGGCCGCCATCGCCGGTCTCGGCCGCCACCGCCTCGATCGGGGCCCGTGCGGCGGCTGCGAACGCCGGCTTGCGCACCAGGTCCTCGGGCGGGTAGCCGGTGATGAAAAGCTCAGGAAAAACAACAAGATCGGCGCCCTTGGCGGCGGCATGCGCGCGCGCCACCCGCAGCTTTGCCGCATTGCCGGCGAGGTCGCCGACCACGGGATTGAGCTGGGCCAGGGCTATCTTGAGCGTGTCTTTGATGGCATGTGGCATGGGCCGACATTAGGGCCGCGGGCGCGGCAAGCGCAACGCGGCTGATGGGGATTGCGGGAGGGAAACCGATGACATCGTCCAGGACCGCCACCGCCCTCGGCATGGGCGCAATTCTGCTGTGGGCATCGCTCGCCACGCTGACGACGCTGAAGGGTCCCATCCCGCCGTTCCAGATCACGGCCATGGTGTTTACCATTGGCGCGGCGGTGGCGGCCCTGGTCGCCCTGGTCAGGGGGCGGCTCAATTGCATCAGGCCGACGGCGGCCTCCCTGGCCCTGGGCATCTACGGCCTGTTTGGCTATCACGCCCTCTACTTCGCCGCGCTCAGGCTCGCGCCTCCCGCCGAAGCGCACCTGATCTCCTCGCTCTGGGCCCTGCTCACCGTCCTGCTGTCCGGCCTGCTGCCTGGTGCCGGCCTGCGCTTGCGCCACGTGCTGGCTGCCATGCTCGGGCTCGGCGCCGCCGCGCTGCTGGTGTGGGACCAGCTCGATCTCGCGCAGGGCCCCGGCACGCAACGGCTGGGCTTCCTGCTGGCGCTCGGGTGCGCGCTGGTATGGTCCACCTATTCGGTCGGCTCGCGCCTGCTCGCCGGCGTGCCGAGCGAAAGTATCGCTGCCTCCTGCCTCGCCACCGCCGTGCTCGCCCTCGCCTGCAGCCTCGCCTTCGAGCAGTGGGCCATGCCGCAAGACCGCACCGCATGGCTCGCGCTGCTGGGGCTCGGCCTCGGTCCCGTCGGTGCTGCCTTCCTGCTCTGGGACATCGGCATGAAGGGCGGCAGCGTGCCGCTGCTGGGCGTGCTCTCCTACGCCTCGCCCATCATCTCCACCGCGCTGCTCGTGCTGCTCGGCTATGCGCAAGCCGCCTGGTCGCTTGCTGCAGCGTGCGTGCTCATGGTGCTCGCCGCCGTGATCGCCACGCGCGGCTCGTGAAGGGTCGCCGATGCCCCCATCCCCGGTCGAAATCCGGGCTGGGCAGGGGGACGTTCGCGCCCGCTGCTCCGCAAGAGCATATCGTGGCATCACGGCCTAGCGTAGGATAACCGGGCCCAACCCTATTTCGTCCATAGGCCGGCAGGCTTGGTGGGCGTGTCCGCGGACGCCGCGCAATTCCGGCGAGCATTCAAAGGATTGGATGTCGCGATGTCGTCTGAAGTGTCGACCGCCGGAGCAGGGCAAGATCTGGGCCGCGTGGTCGTGGAGCTCGAGCGCGAGCTGGCCGAGGCGCATCGGCGCGAGGCGGCGCCCGCCGAGATTCTGCGCGTCATCGGCAGCTGCCTGAGCAATGCGCAGCCCGTGTTCGAGGCGATCGCAAGAAACGCTGTCCTGCTCTGCAACGCAATGTGGGGCGGCGTTTTCAGTTTCGACGGGACGCTTTCGCACTTCATGGCGGGATACGGTTTCTCCGAGGACGCCCTGCGACATCTCCGTGATGAGTATCCGATTGCGCCTCGGGGCGTGATTCGTCTGGCGATCATGGATCGCGCTGCCGTCCACGTGGTGGATGCGCTGAATGACCCACGGGTAGCGAATCTCGAGCTGACCCGTAGACTGGGATATCGAAGCCACCTTGTCGTACCGATGCTGCAGGCTGGGCGGGCAATAGGTACTATTCATGTCTACGGTGCGCAGCCGAAGCCGTTTTCTGACGCGCAGATCTCCCTGCTCCAGACCTTCGCCGACCAGGCCGTGATCGCCATCGAGAACACGCGCCTGTTCGAGGCGGTGCAGCAAAAGAACAACGCGCTGACCGATGCCAATGCTCAGCTAACCGAGACGCTGGAGCAGCAGACGGCCACCAGTGAGATTCTTCGCGTAATCAGCGGCTCACCGACAGACGTGCAGCCCGTGTTCGACGCGATAGCGCAGAGCGCGGCCCAATTGTGCGAGGCTCAATTCTGCAATGTATTCCGCTTCGATGGTGAACTTGTCCATTTCGCTGCCTCTTACGGCACGTCGCCGGAAGCTCGGGAAGAAATAATAAGGCTCACACCGCTACGGCCGAATCGGAGCTTCGCCGCGGCCCGCGCAATTCTCAGCAACGCCGTTGTAGAGATCCCTGATATCTACGCGGACGCGGACTACGCCCATCGCGATATTGCGAGAGCCGCAGCATTCCACAGTACTGTGGCCGTGCCAATGCGCAAGGACGGGTTGCCGGTAGGGGCAATCGCAGTAGTGCGCTCACAAGTTGGAAAATTTCCAGAGCGGCAAGTCGAACTACTGAAGACCTTCGCCGACCAGGCCGTGATCGCCATTGAGAATACGCGCCTGTTCGAGCAGGTGCAGGCGCGCACGCGCGAATTGCGGGAGTCGCTCGAATACCAGACCGCGATCAGTGAAGTCCTGGACGTCATCTCACGCTCGCCGAACGAGCTCCGCCCGGTTCTCGACGTGATCGCCAAGACTGCATCTCGGTTGTGCGAGGCGGATTATTCGCTCTTCTTTGAGAGCCGGGACGATGCCTTTGTCGTCACGGCGTGCAATGATGCTGATGAATTAGTCATCAAATACTTCAACGAGCATCCGTTGACGCCGAACCGCGGCTCGACTGTCGGAAGGGCCTGTGTGGATCGGCGGACTGTTCATATACCGGATACCCTCGCCGATCCCGAATTCGAATCCTTTGACCGGCAGAGCGTATCTAATACCCGAACAGGGCTTGCCGTGCCTCTGTTGCGAGACGGTAACGCGATTGGAGTGATCTTTGTTGGACGGAAGAAAGTCCGCCCATTCTCGAAGAGGCAGGTTGATCTCGTCACCACGTTCGCCGATCAGGCGCTGATTGCCATAAATAACGTGCGGCTGTTCGAGGAGGTGCAGGCGCGCACGAGCGAGCTGGCCGAGTCGCTCGAATATCAGACCGCGACCAGCGACGTGCTCAACGTCATCAGCCGCTCGCCCAGCCAGCTGCAGCCCGTGTTCGATTTCATCGCGCGCAGCGCCAGCAGGCTGTGTGGCAATGAATATGCAATCGTCACGCGCTACGACGGCGCGCAGGTTCACCTCGTCGCGCAGCACAATCCACGGCCTGGCGCATCCGAAGAAGTTGCAAGTTTTTATCCGGTGGCCGCCGCCCGCAGCGGTTTTGTCTCAGTGCGGGCAATCGTCACCGCTGCGGTCGTCCACGTCCCCGACATCGAGGCCGAAGAGTTTGCGCGGCCAAGCTTGGAAAGGTATCGCCGGATCGCGGCGCGGGCGCTCCTCAGCGTCCCGATGATGCATCAGGGCCTTCCGATTGGCAGCATTTCCGTATCGCGCGCGACGCCGGGACCGTTCTCGAAGCGACAGATTGATCTGCTGCAGACCTTCGCCGACCAGGCCGTGATCGCCATCGAGAACACGCGGCTGTTCGAGGAGGTGCAGGCGAGGACGCGGGAGCTGACCGAGGCGCTGGAGTATCGGACTGCGACCTCAGATGTGCTCAACGTCATTTCCCGCTCTCCAACCGACGTTCAGCCGGTGTTCGACATGATCGCCGAAAGCGCGGCGCGGCTCTGCGAGGCCCAATACTGCTTTGTCTACCGGTTCGACGGCCAGCTCCTCCACTTCGTGGCACACCATGGCCTCACCGCCGAGGTCCTCGAGATCAACCAACGCGCCTATCCCGCGCCGCCGGGTCGAACGAGCGTCGCGGCTCGCGCAGTACTCGAGCGAAGTGTCGTGCAGATCCCGGATGTCAACGCGGACTCAGACTATGCCCTGGGCGTTATGGCGGCGGCCGGCGGATATAGCAGTGCCGTAGCCGTCCCGATACTGCGCCACGGCCTTCCGATCGGGTCGATTGCGGTCACCCGCGCTCAGGCCGGGCTGCTCCCCGATCGACAGATCGAGCTCTTGCAGACCTTCGCCGACCAGGCCGTGATCGCCATCGAGAACACGCGCCTGTTCGAGGAGGTCCAGGCGCGCACGCGCGAGGTGACCGAGGCGCTGGAGCAGCAGACGGCGACAAGCGAGATCCTTCGCGTCATCTCCAGCTCGCCAACCGACGTTCAGCCGGTTTTCGATGCGATCGCAAGCACCGCCGCCAGGCTGTGCGAGGCCTTCGATGCCATCGTCCTGCGCGTAGACGGAGACTTGTTGCGCCTCGTCGCGCATCACGGAGCCATGCCGGCCGGCGACGTGCCGCTTCACCGCGGAACGCTGGGCGGGCGCACGGTGATGGAGCGGCAAATGTTCCACATCGAGGATCTTCAGGCCGAAAGCGCCGAGTTCCCGGAAGGCAGCGCCATTGCCAGGGAACGCGGTCACCGGAGCACGCTGAGCGTTCCCCTGCTGCGTGAAGGCGCCGCGATCGGTAACATCCAGGTGCGGCGCAACGAGGTCCGGCTCTTCACGGACAAGCAGATCGAGCTCCTGCAAACCTTCGCCGACCAGGCCGTGATCGCCATCGAGAACACGCGCCTGTTCGAGGCGGAGCAGACACGCACACGAGAGTTGAGCGAGGCGCTAGAATACCAGACTGCAACCTCCGAAGTTCTTGGCGTCATCTCGCGCTCGCCCAACGAGCTGAACCCGGTCTTCGAGACGATCGCCCGTACGGCCAGGCGCTTATGTCAGGCGGAACGCGCGAGCATCTTCAGACTCGAGGATGGGGCGTATCGACTTGTGACAGTCGATGGAGCGCGCCAGGCGGCCCTAGAGGAGCAATTGGCGCAGGTACGCCTCGTACCTGGCGGTGATTCGATTGCGGGCCGCGTTGCCGTTGGCCGCTGCGCCGTGCACGTGCTTGACATGCAGGCCGACCCTGACCTGAAGAAAGGGAACGACGCACGGGGGGTATCGATAATTGGGCGCACCATGCTGGGTGTGCCGCTTCTGTCACGTGGCACCGTGGTCGGGATCATCATCCTCGCGCGTAGCGAGGTCAGACCGTTCGTCCAGCGACAAATAGATTTGGTGTCGACGTTTGCCGACCAGGCCGTGATCGCCATCGAGAACACGCGCCTGTTCGAGGCCGAGCAGGCCCGCACCCGCGAGCTGCAGGAGGCGCTCGAATACCAGACCGCGACCAGCCAAGTGCTGAGCGTAATCAGCACGTCACCCAACGACCTGCGGCCCGTCTACGCGACGATTTTGCAGAGCGTGACGCGCCTATGCGAATCCAACATTGCTTCGTTGTTTCTCTACGACGGCCAAATGCTCCGAGCAGCTGCCCACCAAGGGGCAACGCCGGAATTCGCGGCCCAGTTGGACTCCCTGCGCTTCCCTCCAAGTCGAGATACCCCTACGCGAAGGGCCGCGCTGGAGGGTCGAGTGGTCCACGTTCCGGATTTGCTCGCCGACCCCGAGTGGGGCCCCACGCCGGCGCACAGAATAGAGAGCCCACGGACTTGTCTGTCGGTACCGATGCTCCGTGAGGGCAACCTCGTCGGCGTGATCACCACCTGGCGGCGCGAAGTCAGACCGTTCAGCAAACGGCAGATCGAGCTGGTCGAGACGTTCGCCGACCAGGCCGTGATCGCCATCGAGAACACGCGGCTGTTCGAGGCGGTGCAGGCGCGCACGCGCGAGCTGACCGAGGCGCTGGAGCAGCAGACGGCAACCGCAGACGTCTTGAGCGTCATCTCGAGTTCGCCCGGCGAGTTGGAGCCTGTCTTTCGGGCCATGTTGGCGAATGCGGTCCGAATTTGCGAGGCCAAGTTCGGCACACTGTTCCTGCGCGACGCCGATGCCTTCCGCACAGTTGCCACGCACAATGCCCCGCCTGCGTTTGTCGAGGCAGTCACGCGCGACCCCCTGTTCCGACCACCGCCGGACGTGCCCCTTGGCCTTGCCGCCATAACGAAGCAAGTGGCCCAAGGCGACCTCGAGGCGACGCAGTCCTATATCGAGCGCCATCCATTTGTCGTCAACGCCGTCGAACTTGGCGGCTATCGAACCGCGCTGGCCGTGCCAATGCTCAAGGACAATGAGCTGATTGGCTCGATCAACATTCTCCGCCAGGAGGTTCGCCCCTTCACCGACAAGCAAATTGAACTGGTGAAAAGTTTCGCCAATCAAGCTGTCATCGCCATCGAGAACACGCGCCTGCTCAACGAGCTGCGTGAGTCGCTCCAACAACAGACCGCCACCGCCGACGTGCTCAAGGTCATCAGCCGCTCGCCTACCGATCTGCAGCGGGTCCTCGATACCATAGTCGAGACAGCACAGCGTTTAAGCAATTCTTACGATGCCGCCATCGTCCTGCGCGAAGGCCAAGGCCTGAAGGTGCGAGCGCACAACGGCCCCATTCCGATGCGTACCGAATGGCCGACCCTAAACAGGGGTTCAGTTGCGGCGCGTTCGGTCTTGGACAGGAAGACGGTCCACGTTGCCGATCTCGCTTCCGCGGGCGCGGAGTTCCCGGAGGGCCAGGTCTACGCCATTCAACTGGGGCATCGGACGATAATCGCGGTACCGCTCATGCACATTGGCGAAGCTATCGGTACGCTAATCGTTCGCCGCAAGGAGGTGCGACCCTTCACCGACAAAGAGGGTGAGCTTCTCAAGACATTCGCCGACCAGGCCGTGATCCCCATCGAGAACACGCGGCTGTTCGAGGAAGTCGAGGCGCGCAACCGCGACCTCACCGCCTTGGGCGAGGTCGGCCGGGCGGTGAGCTCGACGCTCGATCTGAAGGTCGTTCTAAAGACCATCGTCGACCGTGCGGTCGAGCTTTCCGGCACCGATGCTGGCTCCATATTCTACTACCGCGAGGAGACTGGTGCCTTCGAACTCGGCGAGACGTCCGGACTCGACGATGAGATCGTTGCCAGGTTTCGCAAACTAGACATTTCAGCTGGACAAACGGGCCTGGGCGAGGCGATCGCCAAACGACAGCCGCTGCAGGTCCCGGACGTGACCAAGCGGGCGAGCAATCCCCTGCGCGACGCCGCGCTCGAAGCAGGCCTGCGCGCAGCCCTCATCGTCCCCCTGCTCGGAGCCGAGGGTCCGCTCGGCGCGCTGGTTCTGCAGCGCCGCCGCCCTGGCGAGTTCCCAGAGGCCGTCGTCAGCCTCATGCAGACCTTCGCCGACCAGTCCGCCATCGCGCTCGAAAACGCCCGGCTGTTCGAGGAGATCGCCCGGAAGGGCCGCGAGCTCGAGATCGCGAGCCAGCACAAGTCGCAGTTCGTCGCCAACATGAGCCACGAGCTGCGGACCCCGCTCGCCGCCATCCTGGGTTATGCCGAGCTGATGCAGGAAGGCTTCTACGGAGCGCTGTCCGAGAAATCCACCGACGCCCTAACGCGCATACGATCCAACGGCAAGCATCTGCTGGGCCTGATCAACACCGTGCTCGACATCGCCAAGATCGAGGCCGGCCAGTTCAGCCTGAGCCTTGCCGAATATGCCCTCGACAGCGTGGTCGAGACGGTGCGGGTGGCAACCGAGTCGTTGGCGGAGACCAAGAAGCTCTCCCTCAAGACCGAAGTTGGCAAGCGCCTGCCGATCGGCCTGGGCGACGAGCAGCGGCTCACGCAGGTGCTGCTCAACCTGGTCGGCAACGCCATCAAGTTCACCGACACTGGCGAGGTGCGCATCAGCGCGGGGGCCAAAGACGGTCATTTTGTCGTGGCCGTGACAGACACGGGTCCCGGAATCCCGGATGAGGAGCTGAAGCGCGTGTTCGAGCAGTTCCACCAGGTCGACAGCTCCAATACCAAGGCCAAGGGCGGGACCGGTCTCGGGCTCGCCATCGCCAAGCAGATCGTCGAGATGCACGGCGGTCGCATCTGGGTCGAATCGACGCTGGGCAAGGGTGCAACCTTTCAAATGAAGCTGCCCGTTCGCGCGGAATTTCGGAAAGGCGCCACAGCCTCATGACAAAGCGCATTCTCGTCGTCGAAGACCAAGAAGACCTGCGCGGCATCCTGCGCGACCTCCTGACCGGATCGGGTTACGAAGTTACCGAGGCCGCGGACGGTAGGGATGGCGTGGCGAAAGCAAAGGCCGAGCGGCCCGATCTCATTCTGATGGACATCCACCTCCCCGTCCTCGACGGCCACGAGGCTACTCGGCAGATCAAGGCTGATCCCAATCTCAAGGCAACGCCGATCATTGCCGTCAGCTCGTTCGCGATGAAGGGCGATGAGGAGAAGGCTCACGCGTCTGGTTGCGACAGATACGTCACGAAACCCTACAGCCCCCTCCAGCTCCTGCGCGTGATCCAAGGCTTTCTAGGCGAGAAGGTGTGAGGACGCATCGAGTCCGGTTTGTGGCTCCGCTTTCGAGGCGGAGAGACATCACATGAGCGACTTCTCTTAATGGGTCACGATCGCGCTTCTATCACACGGCTTTCGTCCGCGGCACATCGCAACTGGACGTCGGCGGCCAGGGCACGGCCGTTTGGCCAGGCTGGGCAGACCCGCTCAGGGCCTAGGCGGCTGTGCCTTTGCCGATGCCGCGCGCCGTCACTCCTTCGCCAGGACGCCGGCGCCGCGGAAGCCGCCGTGCACGGCGACGATCTCGCCGGTCATGTAGCTCGAGCGCGTGCCGTCGAGCAGGAACTCGATGACGCTGGCGATCTCGTCGGGCTTGGCGTAGCGGCGCATCGGCACATGGCGCAGCCACAGCTCGCGGTCGCCCTTGGAGTGCATGCCCTCCGCCATCGGCGTGTCGACCGGCCCCGGCGCCACGGCGTTGACGCGGATGCCGTAGCGCGCGAGGTCGTTGGCCAGCACCTGGGTGAGCACGACCACGGCACCCTTGGAGGCGCCATAGGCGCTGCGCCCCTTGTTGCCGCGCACGCCCGAGATCGAGCTGATGTTGACGATGGCGCCGCCGGTGCCCTTCATGACGCGCGCCGCCGCCCGGGCGACGATGAAGGTTCCCACCACGTTGACGTCGAGGATCTTGCGGAACAGGTCGACCGGTGTCTCGAGCGCGTGGATGTCGGCGGCGATGCCGGCCGAGTTGACCACGCCGTCCAGCCCGCCCAGCGCCTCCGCCGCCATGGCGACGGCTTTTTCCGCCGCCGGCTCATCGGTCACGTCGAGCCTGGACGTGAAAACCCGCGAAGGCTTGCCGAGCTCCTTGGATAAAGCCGCAAGCGCCTTCTCGTCGCGGTCGATGGCCGCCACCTTCCACCCCGCCTCCAGCAGCCGGCGCACGGTGGCGAGCCCGATGCCCGACGCCCCACCCGTGACCAGCGCCACCCTGTCTTTGGTCCCAGCCTTTGCCATTCCGCTCCTCCCGAATTGAGCTATTGTTCCTCGTGCGCGCTCATGCGCTGCTTCGTGCTCCGGCGCCTCACTCACCCTACCTCATGCTGTTCCACTCCCAGGGCTTCATTCTGCTCTTCCTGCCCGTGCTGCTCGCTGCCTACTACGCTGCAGCACGGCGCCCGCTCGTGCGCGAATGGGTGCTGCTGGCGGGCTCGCTCGTGTTCTACAGCTGGTGGGACGTGCGCTTCCTGCCCGTGCTCCTGGCCCAGTCGACCGCCACCTGGGGCGCCGTCGCCCTCTACCGCGCTACCCGGCGCAAGGGTTGGCTGTGGGCCGGCGTCACCGCCAACTTCGCCTCCCTCGTGTTCTTCAAATACACCGTCTTCCTCGCCGGCACGATCGCCTCCCTGCTCGGCCGGCCGCCGCCGCCGTTCTCCATCGTGCTGCCGATCGGCATCTCCTTCTTCACCTTCCAGCTCACCTGCTACCTGGTCGACGTCGCCCGTGGTGATGCGCACTGGTACCCGTGGCGCCGCGTCGCGCTGTTCGTGTCGCTGTTCCCGCACCTGATCGCGGGCCCGATCGTGCGCCACCACCAGATCATGCCCCAGCTCGACGCCGACCCGCTGCGCCCCGGCCTGCCCGAGCGCCTCTGCAAGGGCCTCGCCTTCTTCGTCATCGGCTGCGCCAAGAAGGTGTTCCTGGCCGATCCGATGGCGCGCTTTGCCGATCCGATCTTCGCTGCTGCCGCCACCTCCTCGCCCTCGCTCGTCGACGCCTGGCACGGTGCGCTGGCGTTCTCGTTCCAGCTCTTTCTCGACTTCTCGGCCTACAGCGAGATGGCGATCGGGCTGGGGCTGATGCTGGGCGTGCGCTTCCCCGACAACTTCGACATGCCCTACCGCGCCGCCGACCTCTCCGCCTTCTGGCGGCGCTGGCACATGACGCTGTCGCAGCTGATCCGCGACTACCTCTATATCCCGCTCGGCGGCAGCCGCCACGGCTGGGGCACCTACGTCAAGGCGACCCTCTTCTCCATGGGGCTGTGCGGGCTGTGGCACGGGGCGGGCTGGACCTTCGTGGCCTGGGGCCTGATGCACGGGGCGGGCCTCATCGTCTGCCGGGCCTGGCAGAAGGGCGGGCTGCCGCTGCCGATGGCAGCCGGCTGGGCGCTGACGGCGCTGTTCGTATTGATCGGCTGGGTTCTGTTCCGGGCGCCGGATTTCACCACCGCGGGCCACATGCTGATGGGGCTCGCCGGCCTCGGCGCCGGGTTCGGCCCCACGATCGGCATCAAGCCGGTATTGGCGGCCGCCATGGTCGCCTCGGTGCTGGTGCCCTCGACCCAGCAGCTGGCGGAAGGTGGCTGGCTGCAGCCCGTCGCCTACCAGGCCATCGGCCTCGCCCTGCTGCTGGTCGCGTGCGTGCTGGTGGTCGGCCAGGGCCAGCCGACGGCCTTCATCTACTTCCAGTTCTAAGCGGGTTTGCGGCGCCCGGCCAGCGCTTGGGCCAAGGCCGCAGGGTCCGCTTTCGGCCTCTTGCTGCCGGACGCCGCGCCTGGCAGGGCAATTTTTGACCCACTGCGGACCTGGGCGACGCGCGCCCATTGCGGCGCAGCATTGCCAGAGCGCCCTATGCCAAATCATCTGATATTCTGATCCCAATATGGTGGATGAGGTGGTCGAGTGAAGCGGCGGGAATTTATCGCGCTTGCTGGTGGCGCTGCCGCCTGGCCGCTCGCCGCCGCCGCC
>ORMF010619952.1_pt1 | contig 29684 bp, 27 predicted proteins | sample 1779871 | NCBI WGS metagenome assembly ORMF01 (sample SAMEA104232316, study PRJEB22302) | groundwater metagenome | biome: forest; feature: aquifer; material: groundwater | place: USA | collected 2011-08-07 | depth 5.4 m | reverse complement strand
GCGCCCGGGGCGCCCGCCGCGGGAACTCCCCCGACAACGGGTGGCTCGCCGGAAAACGCGACGGGCGTGCGCGCGGCGCAGCAGCACCTGGCACGTGCGACGCAGTTCTTTCGCAACCGCCAGTACGAAGAGGCGATCCACGAGTTCGAGCTCGCGAACGCCGCGGCGCCATCCGCCGATTTTTGGTTCAACATCGCGCGTGCGTACGAGCTCCTAAATCGATACGACGAGTCGGTCGACTATTACCGACGCTACCTCCGGGACAAAGTCGATCCACCCGATCGTGCCGACGTCGAGCACCGAATCACCGAACTCGCTCGTCTCGCGGAGCAGGCACGGCGAAATCGCCGTGCGGCTGTCACCCAGGGCACGTTGCGGTTCGACGTGAATCCGCCCGGTGCGAGCATCTCGCTCGCCGGCCGGCCGGTGGGACGCGCGCCGATGGTCGAGTCGCTCACGGTGCCGCCGGGAACGCACGAACTGCGTGTCACGGCGGCGGGGATGCAGGAATGGCGCAGCTCCGTTCGCGTCCGCGCGGGCGACAGCGTCACCGCATTCGCGACGCTCGCCCCGTCCACGCAATACCGAACTCGTTCGGGGGGGCACATCCTGAGCTTCATCCTCGGCGGAATTGGAATCGCGAGCTTAGGTACCGGCGTCGGATTCGGTATTTCCGCCGCGACGCAGGACCCGTGCATCCAGGGCGTGGCCGACTGCAGCCGGCGGAACACTGCCGTGATCGCCGACGTGTTCTTCGGGGCCGCAGCGACGCTCGCGGTGTCCGCCGTGATCGCGTATTTCGTCGAGGCCGGCTCGTCGCGCACCGTGCGCGTCGCGGCACCGCCCGCGCGCTAGACGGCGCCGCGCCAGTACGGACGTTGGGCTTCGATGGCCCGGTCGATCGCGGCTTGTTCGGGTTGACCGGGCGGCTGCTCGCGCGCAGCGCTCCGCGCGTCCTCGATCCGGAGTCCTGAGAGCGCGTCGAGCGTCGCAGCGACGCAATCTTCGATCGCGCGGAGGTCGTACCCGCCCTCGAGAACCAATCCAACCGGACGATCGGGCGCCCCGGTGCGGTCGCACAATTGCGCGGCCATCCACGCGAAGTCGCTCGTGGCAAGTTGCATCCCGCCAAGCGGATCCCGCTCGTGCGAGTCGAAACCGGCGGAAACCAACAGCAGGTCCGGCGCGAACTCTTCGACGACGGGCAGAACGATCTGTTCGAACACTGCACGGTACGTCCGCCCGCCCGTGCTGGCCGGCAGCGGCACGTTGACCGTTCGCCCCCGACCTTCGCCGCGGCCGACCTCATCGTTCCGACCGGTGCCCGGGTAGAACGGCGCGCGGTGCAGCGAGACGAAGAGCACCGAGGGGTCGGCTTCGAACGCCTCCTGCGTTCCGTTCCCGTGGTGGACGTCCCAGTCGACGATCGCGACACGACCCACGCCCCGCGCCCGCGCGTGCGCAGCGGCCACCGCGATGTTGTTCAGCAGGCAGAAGCCCATCGCGCGTGTCGGCGTTGCGTGATGCCCCGGCGGCCGTGCCAGCAATGCTCCGCGCCGTACGCCGCGATCGAGCAGCGCGTCGACCATCGCGCAGGCCCCTCCGGCCGCACGCCAGGCAGCCTCGCCCGTGCCTGGACCGAAAAACGTGTCCGGGTCGAGGTGTCCCCGGCCGCCCGCCAACGCCGCTTGCAGTTCGTCGATGTACCGCTCGTCGTGGACGCGCGTCAGTTCCTCCAGGCTCGCACGTCGCGCCGGGATGTCGATGCACGCCGCCGCGCTTGCGACGCGACCGCGCGACGCGGCGTCGAGCCGAGCGGGCCGTTCGGGGTGGGCGCCCAAGGCTTCGTGGGCGCGGAACGCCGCGTCCGTGACGATACACACTTCGTGGTGGGGCACCGGCATCGAGCTGAAAGCCTTTCCGTGCCGCGTGGAGCGCCTTGACCACGCGATTCGTGGAATGTTACTCGACTGCTGTCGTAGCCTGCACGCGCCGGCGCACGCCGATTGCGGCCGGGCCGGGCGGCCCTACTGGGGACGGGAGCATTCGATGCGCTGGAAATTGATGTCGGGCAACCTGATTGTGCTCCTGCTCGTCAGTGTGCTGGCGTGGTTGATGGTTCGATCGTCGGTGGGCGACGCGCTCGTTCGTGACGCGGACGGGTCCGTGCAGCGGAGCATCGGGCTGTTCCAAGCCGTGCGGTCGGCCGAGGGCGAGCGCTTCAACGCAGAAGCGGCCGCGGCCTCTCGGCGCCCGGACGCAGCATCGATTTTTGCGCTCACCAGCGAGCGCGAGCAGAACAGCGCGGCGTTCCAGTTGGCGGGCCGTCTCGCCGAGGACATCGGCACGCGCTACCCGGTGCGCAGCCCGCACGCGGCGGACGTCGTCGCAATCATCCGCGCGGACGGTCGCGTGATTGCGCGAAACGTCGATCAGAATCAGGACCGTGGGCGCAACCTGCGCAACGAGTACGAGTCCATCGCGTTCGCGCTCGACGGCGCGGGGCACCCTGCACGGGACGTGATTCGCTACGACGGCCAGAGTTGGTACGACGTCGCGATCTCTCCCGTAGTCTCCGAGGGTCAGGTCCGCGGCGCGGTCTTGATCGGGTACGAGATCGCGGACACGGTCGCGAGGGACGATCGCGATCGTCTCGGGGTCGACGTGGGATACCTTCTCCGCGAGGGCAACGGATTCCGGCTCCATTCGCTCTCGTTCGGCACTCAGTCGGACAAGGACGAGCTGCGCCGCTGGGCCAACGGCACGGAGGCGAACCTCGCGACGGTGTTCTCGGGCGAGTCCGCTGCGCCGGTTCGCGACGTCGTGATCCGTGGGCAAACGTACCGGGCCACGGCGGCCGCGATGCCTGGCATTTTCCGCCGAACACGTGCGGGGGAGACGCGGCCGGGATTCGTCGTGCTTCAGAACGTGAGCGCGCTTCGTGCGCCGGCGACCGGGTCGACGTTGCCGATTCTGCTCTTCGCTCTCGGTGGGCTGCTGTTGCTCGCGGTGTTCAACATCATGGTGGGCAACTATCTCGAGCGACCGATCGAGCAGATCGAAGAGAGCTTGCTGCGGATCATCAACGGCGACCGGGATCACCGAATCGAGTTGCAGCACGCGGAACTCGGTGGCGTGGTCTATCGGATCAACCAACTCGTGGCGGAACTCACCGGGGCCGACGAGACCGACGACAGCGGTCGGATTTCGCACCCGCCGCCGCCGCCGACCCGCGACGAAGCGCCCGTCGGCGCGCCGCTGATCGACGAATCGGGAATCACCACACCCGATCCGAAAGACATCGACGTGGCGCAGCGCCTCGCCGTCGAGCCCGAGAACGAGTACTACGAACGCCTGCGACGCGAGCACGTGGCTGCGCGACAGAAGCTCGGCCAGGGCGGCGACGGGATGACGCACGAGCAGTTCGTGGAAACCGTTCGCTCGAGCGAGCAGGCACTTGCGCAAAAGCATGCGCTGACGGCCGTGCGATTCGCAGTGGTCGTGCAGGGGAATCAGATCGTGTTCCGCGCGGTTCCGATTCGATAGGACATGGGCCTATTCGATCTGTTCAAGGGCAAGAGCGGGGGCGAGAGTGCCGAGCGCTCCATCGCCCGCCACGCCGAACGCGTGCTCGACAAGCGGGCGCTGAGTCCCGATCGCTTCGCGTCGATCGAGTACCTCGCACGGCTCGGCACGCGCGAGGCGTGGGCGTCGCTGCTGCCACGGATGAATTTTGCTGTCGATCCGTCGATCACGGATCAAGAAGAGAAGGACTACATCTTCGAAGCGATCACTTCGAGCCCGGACGAAGCCGTCGAGCCGGTGAAGAAGTTCCTCCGCGAAACGTCGTCGCTCAACTGGCCGCTGAAGATGCTTCGCTCCATGGTGTCGAGCGAGGACCTGGTGACGGAGTTGACGGATTTTCTGGGGTCGTTCGGAACCGCGTATGAAAAGAACCACGAGCGCAAAGTGCAGCTGCTCATGGCGCTCGAGGAAGAGAAGGATCCGCGCATCGCACCGGCTGTCCTGCCGTTTCTTGCCGACTTCAACGAGGACGTGCGCTTTCACGCTGTGCGAGCGCTCACGGCCCAGCCCGACGACGCCGCGCGGACCGCGTTGATCCAACTCTTGTTGGACGACACTTCCGCGCGCATCCGCGTGACGGTCGTCGACGGATTGAGCGAGCGCGGCTGGTCGCTCGATCCTGAGCAGAAAGACGCCGTGGCCAAGATCCTGCCGAGTCTGCCGACGGGGCCGTGGCGGATTTCCAAGGACTTGAAGATCGTCAAGCGTTGAGTCGGCGAGTCGCGGCGCGCCGCGTTCCGGGGCTCAATCCGAGTACGGTGCGATCGAGTCCGGCGATCCGAGCGCGACGGCCATGTCGGCACGCAACGCTCGCATTTTCTCGATGACACTTGCGGGCGCGCTCTGGCTCTCGGCATCGATGATCGCCGCGTCGAGCTTCGCCATCTCGCCCCGCTGATATTCCTTCAGAGACTCGGTCATCTTCAGGAAGGTGTCGAAGAGGTCCTCGAGTTCGTCGCCCTTTCGCAAACGCTCTCGAATGTCGAGCTTGCCGGTGCCGACCTGGCGCAACAGTCGCTTCATCTTGAATACGGGCCCCACGACCTTGTGCGTGATCACGACGCCGGTGATGAACAAGAGCAGAATGAGCAACAGCCCTGCGACGATCAGCGTGTACAGCGTGCGAATCCGGTTGCGCTCGATGTTGGCGCGCTGCGCGGAAATCGCGTGACGCTGATCCTGCACCTCGCGAAGATTGCGTCGCCCCTGCTGCTCGATCTCCTGCAGTTCGTGCTCGATCGTCTGCACGAGGTCGGGATTGTCGGCCGCTCTCGAGAGCTGCTCCATGCGCACGACGGTCGACGTCGTCTGCGACTCGTGCATGGCGCGCTCGGCTTGGTTCGCCGCAGCGAGGGATTGCGCGACCGCCGTCCGGGCCTGGTCGGCCGCGACGTTGGCGATTCGCCAGATTACCGTGCCGAGCGCGGCCATCAAGACCATCGCGACCCCGCACAGCAGCGCCGAGTACTTCAGTTGGAAGCGGGGATTGAGGAGATAGTTCCGAAATCGGCGTTTCGGAGGACCGACCGATTGGGACGCGTCGGCGCTTGCAGGCGGTGAAGTCATGATCTCCTCGAACGGTAAGGGTACAAAACCAAGGCTCGAATCGGCCAATAACGTACCGGCATCGCGGACCCCCTGAAGGCCAAGTGTTTCACTGCGCGCTCAACTGGTTGACCGCTCGATTGGTTGCAGACTCCGTCGCGCGCCGTACGGCGTCCGCCTGGGTGGCCGTGCCGGCGCCCGAACCGCCCGTGATCGTAATCGTGCTCTGCGAGTCGAACTCGAACACACGGCCCGGATACGTCGACACGGCGATGGAGACGGAAACCCGTACTCCGTTGCCGCGCGGCTGGACCGACTGGATCACCGGGTCGAAGAAGTGCCCGCGCAACGGGCGGCCACGCATGAGTCGCTGCGCCGCGGCGGCGTTGCCGGTGTGCAGCATCACGCTGCCGTTCTGACCCAACGTCGTTCGGAGTTGCTCCTGCGCGGCGCCTGCGAGGTCCGACGAAACGCCGGGCTGCGTCGTGACGCTGCCGACGCCCACGAGAAACCGCGCTGAACCGCCCGTCGGCACCGGCGTCGCCGGACCCGGTGTCGCGACGTTGCGCGCCGCAGCCTGCAGCACGGGCAGGGCACGCCGAGCCTGGGCAGCGACGCTTGCGTTCGGATTGCGGATCGCGGCTTGGACGACGGGGAGCGCGCGCGGGTCACCGATCGAGCTGAACGCCGACAGCACCGCCGCCTGAACGGTCGGATCGCGCTCTTGATCGAACGCCTGGATCATCGGCTCGACGGTCTCAGCCTCGCGCAGTTCGCCCAATCGCAGCGCGGCCGACAAGCGAACGCGCGCATCGGGGTTTTGCCGCAACATCTGCAGGAAGAAACTGGCGCGAGCCGTCTGGCCGAACGCTGTGACCGGGCGGAACACGAGCGCCACGAGGACGAGTGCTGCGGTGACCAGCCAGCGTGGGTCGTGCTTGCACGGGCGCCGCATCATGCCAGCGGCAGTATAGAGCACCCAACCGGAGAGGGAACGCTCTCGTTGCGGTCTTCGGTCGGGCACGTCACGATCCCGTGGTGCGAGTGCTCGCGTGCGCTGGTCTCATTGCCGTCGTGCTTTTCGCGTCGCAAGGCCACGCCGAGCCGATTCGAATCGTGGCGGGATCCGAAATCCGCATCGCGCCCAGGCTGCGTGGCGACCGTTCCGCGCTCGACGTCGTCGTTCGCGTCACGGATGATCATGGCGCCATCGCGCACGGACAGGTCGAGCTGACGTCGCAGCAGCAGGGATCGGTGTTGCATGCCGTCGTCCAGACCGCGGCGATCGGTGCCAACGGCCAGGCGCAATTCGTGGTTCGCCCCGACCCCACAGCTCCCGGTGTGATGCTGCTGCACGCCGAATTCCATGGCAGTGAGCGCACGGCGCAGGCCGAGGCGGACGCCCGCGTGGATCTCGATGCGCCGTTCATCACACTCGGGCTGCGGGTGCCTGCAACGAGCAATTATGGTGATCCTCCGGTCGAGGCGATCGTCGACGTCGATGTCGGCGAGGTCGTGCCGCTGAACCCGGCGGGACTCGAAGTAGGGCTGCGAGTCGACGACCGCATCGTTGCGACCGGCGCAGCCGAGGCGACCGGGCGCGTCGCGATTCGAATTCCGTCTGCGGACCTCGGCGGTCCTGGTGTGCGAACGGTTCGCGCGGAGTTGCAGCGCGGTGCGGATGTTCTTCGGTCGCCCGCGCGTCGAATCGTCGTCCGTGCACCGACGACATTGACACTCGGTCGCAGCAGCTCGACGGACCGCGGCGCAACGCTCGTTGGTGCGCTCGTGACGCGCGCCGGTCCCGTCGTGGGAGGTGCGGTCCAGGTCGTATGGAACGAGCAGTTGCTTGGCGCGGCGCTCACGTCGGACGACGGCACGTTCGCGCTGCAGATCGATCGAGACATCACCGTACAGCCTGACGTTGTCGCGCAAGCGATATTCAACCCCGCGGAGCCATGGTTCGGACCGTCCCGCAGCGGCCGTGTGCGCTTGACGCTCGCTCGCGCAGCGCCGGTACGCTGGCCCGTCCTCGCGGTGCCTGCGACGCTCGCACTGATGCTCTTCGCCCTCGTCGCATGGCGAACGCGCGTGCGCGGACGTCGCGTGAGTCTCACACCCCCGCAGCCACTCGCGAACGCGGGAAGTCTCGCGCACGTCGCCGAGCGCAACGATGGCATCGCGCTGATTCGGACCGAGGCGTTCGACCTGGCGACCGGAACGGTCCTCGTGCCCTTCACAGTCGAGTGGCGAATCGCGGGCGGCGAGTTTCGGCCCGGCGACGAGGTCCGGCTCGAGCCGAGCGCGCGATTCGAAGTGCGGGTTGCCGCGGCCGGCCACGCGCCGCGAACACTCGCGGCGACGGCGGGTCGGGCGAGCACGTACGTGTTGCGCATCGGACTGAAGTCGTGGCGCGAGGAGCTCTTCGATCGGCTGCGGTCCTGGATGGCGGGCCGTGGCGCTGCCGGCGCGGCCGTGATTCCAACGCCGACCGAGGCCCTCGCGGACGCCGAGCCGTCGCCTCCCGCTCGGGCACTCGTGGCGTTCGTGGAATCAGGAGTCTACGGACGCGACGACCCGGGCGAGCCCGATGTCACACACGCGGACTCTCTTCTGGCATCGACTGCGCCCGACGACGCGTCGAGCGTTGACGCCCCGAATTGAGGCTTCCTATAGTGCCGTCCGACCGCTGCCGATGCCGCTCGGGCACTCGGCGCTCGAAGGACTCCGAAATCCAATGCCGCTCATCGCAATCATTCTCGGTGTCCTCGCCGTCCTCGTGATCGTCGTGATCGTGTTGCGATCGCGAAAGCCGGCGGACAAGCTGCCGGCGCCCGTCGACGTTCCAGCACTCCCACCGGAGAAATCGCCGGCCCGCGAGCCGCGCCCCGCCGAGTCGCGCAGCGCGGTTCGCGCGGCCAGCGAGTCCGCGGCGGCCGCGGCAGAGCCGTCGTCGAAGATCATCGTCGAGACCGAAACGCGACACCCGCGCGCGGGTGCCGTCGATGAGACCCTACCCGCAGCTCCCGATGCGCGCGTGTCCGCGCCCACTCCGCCGCCGTCGGAGGCTGCCGTCGTTGCGCCCGTCGCACCGGCGAAACGCGATCTCACCGCCCTTCGAAAAGGCCTTCAACAAACTCGCGGCGGCTGGGTGGCGAAACTCGTCGGGCTCTTCCGCGGAAAGAAGGAGATCGACCCGAGCCTCGTTCGCGAGATCGAGGAATTGCTGCTGACCGGCGACGTCGGCGCGAAGACCACCGAACGCATGATCGAGCGCTTGAAGGTCCGGCTCGAGGGCGCGGACCTGGAGAACGAAGACATCGTGTGGACCGCGTTACACGACGTGGCCGGAGAAATTCTCGGACTGGCGTCGGATCGATTCGGCGCGAAAGCGGGCAACGCGAAGCCGCTCGTGATTCTCGTGGTGGGGGTGAACGGTGTGGGCAAGACCACGACGATCGGCAAGCTCGCGTCGCGCTACAAGGACGAGGGCAAGAAAGTCGTACTCGCGGCCGGCGACACGTTTCGTGCAGCGGCCGTCGCGCAGCTCGAAGCGTGGGGACGTCGCGTCGGAGTTCCGGTCGTGAAGGGCAAGGACGCGTCGAAGCCGAGCGCGGTCGTGTTCGACGCGGTGCAAGCGGCGGTCAAAGACGGTGCGGACGTCGTCATTGCAGACACGGCGGGGCGACTGCACACGAAGGCCCCGCTGATGGACGAGCTCCGAAAGATGGGCGACGCCGCAACGAAGGCCATGGCCGGGGCGCCGCACGAGGTGCTCCTCGTTCTGGACGCGACGACGGGGCAGAACGGAATCGTTCAAGTTCGCGAGTTTCGCGACGCGTTGCCCTTGAGCGGAATCGTGCTGACCAAGCTCGATGGAACGGCAAAAGGCGGCGTGATTCTCGGGATTTGCGATGAATTCAAGCTGCCGGTGCGGTTCATCGGCGTCGGAGAGAAAGTCGACGACTTGCGACCGTTCGACGCGTCGGACTTCACCGCCGCGCTGTTCGGCCGAAGTGAGAGCGACGATGTGGCCGCGGTCTAGCCGGGCGGGGTGCCGGGACGCTGCGATACCACGGGATTTTTCAGGTTGCCGCGCGAAATGGCGGCATGATATAGTCGCGCCGCCGTTGCAAAAAGTGTATTGATTTCGGGCACTTATCTTGTGTAGACAGATCGACGAGACACTCGAACGACGGTCGTGGGACCGATGGAGTTCAGGGGTACCGATGCGTGTCAGAACGTTGTCCCGTGCACTGCTGGTGATCGCGATCTGCATGGCGCCGACCGTCGCGTCGGCTCAGCGCCGTCGCGGGCGAGGTCAGACGACGCCGACCGCTCCTGCCGGGGGAGCCACTGCGCCCGCGGGCGGTGGCGATACGGGCGGCGGCATGTCGTTCGGCGTCGACGAGGCGAACCAGACGGGGACCACTCCGCCCGCCGGCGGCGCGGCGACGCCCGACACCGGAACCGGCGGCGCGGCGACGCCCGACACGGGAACCGGCGGCGCGGCGGGAGCGGGCGGCGGACTCGAGGGCATCGGCGGTCAGGACGTCACCGCGCAGCGGCGACCGATTCGCGAAAACATCTATGCCGTTCAGCAAATCTACGCGCTGCGCAATCGTCGCTTCGAACTTCGGCCGATGGCAGGCTTCTCCCTCAACGATCCGTTCGTGTCGCACACCGGCGCGGGACTCTCCGCGAGCTTCTGGGTCTCCAACGTGCTGGCGGTCGGTGCGAACTTCGTGTGGTTCCAGGGGCTCAACGGGCGCTCGGACGTCGACTACCGACTGGCTCGCTCGACGCACATCGTCGTGCCCGTGAACGAATACCAGCTCGCAGCGTCGGCGAATTTTTCGTACGTGCCGCTCTACGGCAAGTTCCTGATTTTCAACCAGTTCATCTTCCACTGGGATCTCTACCTTACGGCGGGCGTCGGCGTGATGCGAACGCGACCCATCGCCGTCGTCGACCCGGAAGTCCGGTCGTTCGATTGGAACACCAGCATCTTGTTCAATGCGGGTGTCGGGATTCGAGTCTTCGTCAATCGATTCTTCGGCATCGTGGCCGAGTTGCAGAACTACATCTACCTCGAGTCGCTCGAGGCGATCTCGATCGCGCCGCTGGACATTCCGGGGTCGCGCCAGATGGGCAGCCGCCAGGACCCCGCGACGTGGCGCGGTCAGAGTGCGCTGACCGACAACGTGATGCTCACGGTCGGACTGACATTCTTCCTGCCCGCGGTCTTCTCGTACCGCCTGCAGCGATGATTCTGTGAACCGTGCGAACGGCTCGAACGAATTCGATTCCAGGACAAGGACCCGACGGAACCCATGCGTGAGGGAACTCGAATGAAGCGATGGTTGAGTGCGCTGCTGTTTGCCGGGGTCTTGGCCTCGGCGGGCATCTCGCAGGCGCAGGAAGTCCAGATTCGCGGCCCGCTCGCGGGGGCGTCGGCGTGCCGCCGATGCGTCTTGTATCGCGAGGGGCGATTCTCGATCGCACCCACGTTCGGGCTCACGCTGCAGGACGAGTACAGCCGTGCATTCATGATCGGTGCGCAGGCGAACTATCACTTCTCGGACGGCATCGCGCTCGGCATCTGGGGCGCCGGTGCGATCAGCTTCGACTCGCCGCTCACCGGCCGGATCAACGGGGCTCTCCTGGCGCCCGGCGCCATGCTCTCGACGCCGAACATTCCGAACGCTGGCGATGCGGCCAATCCAACGTTCTCGCGACAGATCGGACGGCTCAATTTCATCATCACGCCGCAACTCACGGGCATTCCGCTGCGAGGGAAACTCGCGCTGTTCCAGAACATCTTCATCGACACCGACTTCTATCTGTTCGCGGGAGTCGCGATTGCCGGCGTGACGGAACGCGCGCCCATCAACACGTCGACGTTCATGCAACCGCGAGTCACGGGAATGACCCCCGAGCTGATCGACAACCAAACGCAGCGCCGCGGCCGAGTCGCTGTCGGCCCGACCTTCGGAGTCGGATTGAATTTCTTCATCAACCGGTTTCTCTCGATCTCGTTCGAGTACCGCGCGTTTCCGTTCGCGTGGAACGTGGCCGGGACCGACGAGTATTCGCGCGGCGTGAATACCTGCGGCCGCACCAACGACCAGGGGTGCAACGCGTTCCCCGACTATCAAGTTCGGGACGACGGCGCGTTCATCATCGATGGCAACGACGCGACGTTCAAGTTCAACCAGATGATCAACCTGGCCGTGAATTTCTTCCTACCGCCTGAAGCGCGCATCTCGCGTTGACGAGCCAGCACGCGGGCTGCGCGCATTCTGGCGGCTAGTTCAAGCGCGGGTCGGACTCGTGGTCGTGCGCCATCGTCGCCGCGCCCGGCGAGACGATTTGGATGTGCAAGCCTGCGAGCGCCTCGGCCTCGGCTTCCCAGCGGGCCATGATCTCCCGCCCGCGCTGGCGACGTCGCGCCGCGGCCAGGACGAGAAGTCCGGCCGCCGCGATCCACAGGAGCCCCGTCCCCGCCCACAGCGGGGCCGTGAGAAAGCGCACGCGAACCTCCTGCCGCCAGTCTGCGTCGACGTTCAAGAGCGAGCGCGCGTAGGTTTCGCGCACGGCTTGCTCGAAGCCCATGCCCTCACGCAGGTGCACCACGAGCACCGGAAACCGCGCGGAGCCGCCCGAGTGCATCATGAAGTCCACGAAACTCGCGGACTGCGCGTACGCTATGTCCACCCGGCCGCTTCCGTCGGCAAACGCGGCGTCGAGTCGTGGCAGCGGCAGCAATGCGCCCGTGAAGCCGGCCATCGCGAGCGTGCGAAATCGCGTGAAGTCGTGCTCACCGGCCTGCTGAATCGCGAGCCCTTCGGAGAACCACCGCGGAACGTCGGCGTGCTCGGTCGCCGCCGCGAGCAGCAAGTGCGAGATCTCGTGGCGCAGGACGCGCGGCACATCGACGGCTTCTCGCCCACCGGGAGATACCATGGCGACCAACGTCAACCCGATCCGCGGATACGCGACGCCGACGGCGTAACTTGGCGGCGGTGCGGCGCGCGGGGCGAGCGCGCGCATGCCGTCGAGGTCGCGAACGAATCGCACGCGAAGTCGGGGGAGATCCGTCAGCCCGAGTTGATTCGCGATCGACCGCGCGTCGCGCGGAGCCTGCTCGATTGAGCGCGCGACCAACGGCTCCATGCGGGCCGGATACGAGAACTCGAATCGTCCGCGACGCACTTGTACGTGCTCGTGCGGAACCGGCGGCAGCGTCTGTTCGAGCACATCTCCGGGCAGATCGACCGAGTCTCGCGGAATCGCGATGTCCGACGCGCCGGCTCGCGCCGGGGCCAGGCCTATCGCCAGCAGCATCACCGCGGCACGCAGCGCATGGACGATGCGCTGCACGTTCACCGCATCGCCCCGCTCCCGGGATGAAACACCGTGATGGTCGTTTCGCCGGGTCCGATCGCCTGATTGGCGACGAAGATCCCGATCAACGTCGCGGCGGCTCCGCCAGCGATGATCCACGGGACGTACGCGGCCGCGCCGGTCGGTGCACGGCGTTCGGTTGGGCGCAGGGCGACTCGCGGATCCCCTGGGCGGGCAGGCGCGGCGGTCGCCGCAGGGGGCGGCACGACGGCCCGCGGTGCCGAGGCCGTCGCGGATGCCGACGACGTCGCGGATGTCGCGGGCGTCGACGTAGCGCTCGGGTTGCCCGGTGGCGTTGCCACGCTCGTCGGTGCGCTTGGATTCGCGAGCGTCATCGGAGCCGTCTGGCTCGGGGCCGGGCTCGCGGGCGGGCTCGCCGGCGGACCTACCGGTGGATCGGCGTGCGCAACGGTCGCGAGTAGGAACATCGACGCAGCGATCGCCGTTTGGACGAGGCGACGAGAGAACGCGGGCGGAAATCGCGGAATCATCGTGAAGAGCTTTCTGTGAGCGCGGCAATCGGTGGCGGTTGCAAGATGTCGTCGGCAAGTCGATGTTCGGGCCGAACGAACACTTCGTCGAGATACAACCCGTGTGGCGGCGCCGTCATCCCGGCCAGGGTTCGATCGGGCCGTGCCAGAAGTTCCGAGACCCGACCTACGTCGTACCGCCCGCGACCGATGTCAACCAGCGTACCGACGATGATCCGCACCATGTTCTTCAGGAATGCGGTGCCTTCGACCTCGAATGCGAGCAAATCGTCGCGTTCCTGCCAGCGCGGAACCCAACGCACCGCGAACAGTTCGCGAACCGACGTCTTTCGCTCGCAATCGGCCGCGCGAAACGAGCCGAAGTCGTGCCGCCCGACGAGCGGAAGCGCCGACGCGCGGAGTCGATCGACGTCCAGCGGATCCCACACGTGCCACGCTCGATCGCGCATGAGAGGATCGCGCACGCGTCGGGTCAGCACGAGATATCGGTAGCGCTTGCCGCCGGAGATCCGTCGCGGGTCGTAGCCGTCGGGAACCTCGCGCGCGTCCGTGACGCTGATTCCCGCGGGGAGAAGCGTGGTCAGTCCGAGCGTCCAGCCGCGCACCGGGATCTGAGCCGGCGTATGGAACGCTGCGACCTGCGCAAGCGCGTGCACCCCGGCGTCGGTCCGCCCCGCGCCCCGCAACGTGACCCGTTGACCCGTCATTTTCGCGATCGCGTCTTCGAGTTCCTGTTGAACGGTGAAAACGCCGCGCTGCCGTTGCCAACCCGAAAATGGCGTGCCGTCGTAGCGCACGATGATACGGACCGTTGGCATGCGGGCGTTTATACCCCCCACGGGCCTCGTGGGTCTTGACAGGTTCGTGGTCCCTGAGCGTTGATTCGCACGTCCTTCGCGGCGCGACTGCCGAGGGCGGACGGAGGATATCAGTGTGACGCTCGAAGGCGGCGATGTGCAGTCCGAACTCACCCGATGCGCGGCGATGGTCGAGGACACGATCCGCGGACTCGGCATCGATCCGGCAACCGTTCGTTTGCCCCCGCCCGGAGGGGGCCACGCGTGGTCGCTCATGCGAGGTAGCGCGGCGATGGCGATCTTCTTGCGGCCGCCGCGGCCCACCGAGGATTGTCCGTGCCTGCGCGTGGTGTCGCCCATCATCGTGATCAACACGACGAACGAAGTGGAACTGTATCGGCGATTGCTAGAGCTCAACGCGGGAGGGCTCGGATCCGTTGCGTTCGGTGTTCACGACGGTCGCGTCGTCGCGGTCTCGGAGCGGCCGACGCGGGACATCGATCCGTCCGAGGTGCGGCATGTGATTCAGTCGGTCGGCGCCGTCGCGGACCACTACGACGACGAGCTCACCCGGACGTTCGGCGGCACGCGTGTGAGCGACGCGTCGCGCTGAAGGGCGCACAGCCCTTACCTCCAAGACGTCACCCCCGCCACCGGCGTGGCGACCCCTCTCGCACGTCGCCGAGCGACTCGGGCGAGGGGTGGAGAAGGGACAAGAGTGAAGCAGCGCAATCATCGAGTGAACGCGCTCTCACCTCTTCTCCTCGCGTTCGCGTGCGTCGCGGAGTCGCCGCGCGCGTGGTGCGAAGCGATCGTCGGCGCCGAGACGCTCGCGCAGGCCGTGCAGATTCGCGGACCGGCCGGGACCCCGCTGATCTCGTCGCGACGCGTGACGCAGTTCGTGTCCGTGGCGATCGTCGAGCGGCCTTGGGGGCGTCGCGGTGCGGTCTTCACGTTCCGAGCGCGTGTGCGCATCGATGCGGATTTCGGCGAATCCTGCGACCCGACGTCGGGCCGGTGCTTCGACGAGGTCAACCGCAGTCGTCTCTCGGAGTTCGTGCCGTTGTTCGCGCGGCGATCGTTCGACGTTCCGTACGCGTACGCGGATCTCTCGGGCATCGCGCGCGGCGTCATGGACGTTCGCGTGGGGCGAATCTTCCAGAGTGACGCCCTTGGCTTCGCGCTGTTCGACGGCGCACGAGCGAGGCTCGCGCCGGGCATCGGCGTCGTGCTCGAGCTGGCGGGAGGGCTCCAGACACGCGGGGGCCTCCCACTGTCGACAGGACGGTTCGAACCGGACGGAGTCATCCGACTCGATCGGACCGCGTGGACGAGCGCGCTCTTGCCCTACGTCGCACCGTCCGTCGTCGCGCCGATGGTCGCGTTCGCGCTCGAGACCAGCGATCCGGGTCCCGTGACGGCGCGGATTGCGTATCGCAGGGTGTGGACCGATCGGGGCGTCGCGGACGAGCGCATCGGTGCCGGCGTCGATGCCACCGTCGGCGTGCTGCGCGCGCGGGCCGAAGCTGCGTACGTGCCCGCCGTGCGAGAAGTGTCGCAGGCACGAATCGACGCAGCGTTGCGGTTCGGCGCGGGGCGCTACGTCGGACTGGAGTTCGCAAGGACGCGACCGGTCTTCGATTTCACGTCCATCTGGATGGCATTCTGGATGGACGGCACCGACGACATGCGTGCGTACGCAGAAATCGACATGAGCGGTCGGACGGCGCTCTCGGGCGCGGCGTACGTCCGTCGCTACGCGCTCGGGGACAGCGGTCCGAGCAATCGCGGCATCGATCAGGGTGACCTGTGGAACGCGGGGGGCGCGGCGTCGGTGCGATATCGCGCACCGGCGTGGCAGGCACACGTTCGTGCGCGCGGCGAAGCGGGGGCCGTGGGCGCTCGCGTGGGCGTCGACGGCGACGCGTGGTGGTGGATGATCCCGGACGTGCTGCGGGTCGATGCGCGACTGTCCCTGTGGGCGATCCGCGACGAGTTGCGGCCGGATCGCGGGGGGCTTTCGTTTGGCGTCGTGTTGGGCGCGACCGCGAGACTCGGATCGCTCGCGGACGTGCATCTGGACATTGAAGACGACGTGAATCCGATCGTGGGGCAGAGATTTCGAGCGACGGCCGCGCTGAACTTGCGAGCGCCGCTGTGACGGGGGATTCGGGCACGGTGAGGGGGGGAGGGGGAGCGCTCGTCGTCGGGGCGGTTGTGGTGATTGCGACGCTGGTAGCGTGTCAGTTGTTGCGGCCGACGGCGACGCCGGAGATCGCGCGCAGGCGGCACATGCTCGATCGCGCCCAGCGGACCCGCGGGCCGTCGCCGGTGATTTTTCCCGAGCAACAGTTGCCGCTGCGTTTCGACCACCGCCGGCACCTCGCCATGCCAGGAGTCACCTGCGAGCGTTGCCACACGGATGCTGCGCGCAGCACACTCGCGTCCGATCGTCTCGTGCCCGCCGAGTCCGCGTGTACGCCGTGTCACTCGATTGACCGGCACGACATCACGCGTGTCGCGCGGCCGGCCGCGCGCTGCGACGCGTGTCACGAAGGCTTCGACGCCCGCGCGCCGTTTCGCATTGCACGCGTGCAGATTCCCACTCCGAACCTGCTGTTCTCACACCGCGAACACGTCTCGCGTGGCCAACGGTGTGAGACGTGCCACGGGGACATGCGTCGTGTCACGCTCGGCACGCGGTTGGATCTTCCCGAGATGCGGACGTGCTTCCAGTGTCACCGCGACGGGGGCTCGGCCGCCGCGGCGTGTGTCACGTGCCACCTCACGCAACGGGACGGATTGCTGCGAACCGAGTTCGACGAAGGCTGGATGAACCCACCCGAATGGATGGCGGGCCTTCACCACGACGCAGACTTCTGGGTGAACCATCGGACGGCGGCTGCGCAGAACAGTCAGCGATGCACCGTGTGCCACCGCGAGAGTGAGTGTGTCGGATGCCATGATGGTCGTGTGCGCGATCGACGCAATCACCCGAACGACTTCTTGTCCATGCACGGAGCCGAAGCGCGCCAGTCCGCGGCATCGTGCAATTCGTGTCACCGGGTGTCGTCATTCTGCGAAGCGTGTCACCAGCGTTCGGGCGTCGCGATGTCGTCGCCCACCGCCGAGCGCACGACGGCGCGTTTCCATCCGCCGCCGGACGAGTGGTCTGGACGCGTCGTCGCCGGGCGCCACCACGCCATCGAAGCGCGTCGATCGATGCCAGCGTGCGTGTCGTGTCACACCGAGCGCGACTGCGTGACGTGCCACGCGACGGCAGCCCTCGGCGGGGCGGGATCGAACCCGCATCCTCCTGGGTGGCTGTCGCGGTGCGGTGCGTTGCTGCGCGCGAGTTCGGCGGGATGTGTCCAGTGCCACGCGGATCTCGCGGCGATCGAGAGTCGGTGTCAGTGAGGGGCGAGAGGGAATATCCTTATCTCGAATCTCGTGGCGTGAGCGGGGAGGTCAAGACGCGCCGAACGACGACGTGCCGAAACGCCTTCGAAGCAGGATGCGGTTGTACCGCTGAAGCATGACGGGATAACCGTTGACGAGGACGTTGAACAGCAGCGTGCTGCTCGCAGCGGACCACCAGCCACGTACTGCTCCGTGGGCGACGATCGACAGCGAGAGTACGAACAGAATGAGGTGACTCGCCTCCGCGGCGCGCATGCGGTTCTCGAGCCGCGTCAGGGTCTCCGGTGTTCGCTCGGCTGGAAGGTGCAGACCGGGATTGAACAGCGCCAGTGGACCGCGGCGCAACAACCGCTTCACCAAGCGAACACCGAGTCGTTCGTACAGGCGGCCGTCTTGCTCAAAACGGCGGAGCGAGTGGCAGGCCTCCGGCAGCCGCACGGGGACGATGTGGCTCACGGTGCCGAGCCATGTCATGGGGAGCCATACAACGGCGAACGCAAACGCGACGCTCTCCGTTCCGAACGCCCGCAACGACCCCATGAGTAGTGCGGCGATGGCCACCGTCGTCCCGGCGAGAAGAATCGGCTTGCGCACGTTGCGACTATCGCGCGCGGCGGAGCCGACGGCGAGGTCGGCGCGGCCTCGGCCGTCACTTCGTGCGCGAGTATGTGCCGCCGCCGGCCGCAGCATCGCGATTGTGCGACGGATGACTTGCGAGCACGCGCACGACCACCGCAAACCTGTCTGCGCATTCCGAAGTGTGCCAACCTCCCCGCGATGCAACGCCGTCGAATCCAGTCCGGCGGGCTCGCCTTCGCCCTGGCGTCGCTTACTGCCGCCGTGGTCTCAGCGCAGGTGCCCTGCCCGCCGTGCTCCGAGTGGTCGTGCTTGAACCACCCCGACTTCGTGCGGGCCCGCGAGGCCAAGCGGGCGCAGATGCGCGCCTTCGGGTACCCCGACCGGCTCATTGCTCTGCTCGACCGGGTCAGCCCCTGCCCGCGCTGCATCCATATGTCGCCCGACGGGTTCAGCATCGTGATGGAGTACACGCCCGACAGCCCCGAGGGTCGTCGTGGCGTCGGGTGGCACAGCATGGGATGGACGCGTGCGCTCGAGCGAGAGGCCCGAGCCGCACTGCGCCGAGGGGAGCTGCGCGCCTTCCACGTGATCCAGAGCGCAGTGCCGTGCGAATGCTGCGGCCAGTTCGACGCGCGGCCCGAGGACCGCGCCGACTGGAACGCGCGCCTCGAGATCAACATGGACCTCGCGCTGAGTTACTCCAACCCCCGTGCGCTCGGGCCCGATCCTTCCGATCTGCGCGAACCGGATCCGCCCGACCTACCGCCGGTGCCTCCGCCGATGGAAATTCCGCAGGAGCGCATCGCGCATCCGGTGTGCCGTTTGTGCGCGCCGATCGCGGACGCGCGCAACGATGTCGCACGCCGGGTGAACGAGCTGCGCCGGCTTCTCCGCCGGCGGCAGTGGGAACTCCAGATCACCGAGCAGGCGCTGGCGCGGGAGTTCGCCCACGGAATGCGCCGCTCGCACGGCACCGACGTCGAGCGGTTTCCTGCAGACGTACGCGCTCAGCTCGATGCGCGCCTACAGGAGCGCGACAGCTCGCGCGCCGAGCGGGACGACGCGCGGCGACAGTTGGTCGAGGCGGAGGCGCAGCTCCGCGCACGCCACGCGGAACTCCTTGCGTGCGAGGCGCGACCCTGCGTCGAGCCACCGCCACCGCGTGCGGCGAGTTCCGCCGACCCGTCGCGTGCGACCGCGGTCCCGCCGACCGACGGTCGCGTGCCGCGAACGGCAACGCCCCTGGCGATTGGGTTGCACGTGGGTGGCGGGATCCGGTTGCTGCAAACCGACTCGCAGTTCGTAGCTGGACTGAATGGCTCGTTTGCCGTCACGCACAATCGCCTCGGGCGGCTGCTCTTCTCGCCCGCGGTCGGCCTGCTCGGCGGGAGCATCACCGTGTACCTCCCGCTTGGCTTCGGGTACCTCATCCCGACGCCTCTCGCGTGGCTCTACATCTCGACGCAATTGAGCTTGGGGTATGTCGGGCAGATCTTCTCGGCCGGACGGGTCACCTACGCGCAGCACGGCATCCTGGTGCTGCCCGAGATCGGGCTGCGCTTCGTGTTTCCGTCGGGCGGCCGCGCGCTGTGGTTCGGCGCGGATCTCGTCAGTGTGCCGATTTTCCTCTACCCGGCGTACGGCGTCGCGCTGACGTATCGTCTGCTGGCCCTGGCGGCCATCCAGTTCTAGCGCGGTGCGGTGTACGCAGATTGCCCGGTGGGTTGGGTGCGCCGCGCGTCTCGAACGTGTCTCGTGAAGCGCGGTCGAGGCGCTGCAAACGCGGCGTCACCGAACGACGCGCAGCGAGCGGAGATAGGTGATCAACGCGGGCATGTCCGCGTCGGCGAGTCGCGACGTTGCGATTGCTCTCATCCGCGCACTCCCGCTGCGAATCTGCGTGCGCACGCGCGCCTCGGACCAAGCGATGCCAAGAATGCGCGGCCCGGTGTCCTCGTTGCCACCCGGATGACACCGTCCGCACACTCGATCGAACAGCGTGCGCCCCGACGCAGCAGATGCGGCCGTCGTGGACGCGACGACGGGCGTGCCGGGTCGAGCGGTCGCACGCCCGGAATCGCTCGACGCCGGACGAGACCCTTGCGCGTCGGCGCGGGAGGGCGCGCCGGCATCGCGCGGGACCGTCCCGTGCAGCGTGGCTTCTGGGACGTCGAGACCGACGGCGCCCGAGTCGATCGCAGGCCCCGAATCGGCTTGCACGGTTTCGCGCGCGATCGTCGCTGCGTCCATCGAAGCTGCGGGTTCGGTGGACCCGTCCTCCGTTTGACGCGTTGCAAGACCGTCGCGGGGGTTGGCGGGCGCATTCGGTGTGTTCGTGCCAGTGCTTGCCGGTGTCTGCGCGGAGCCACAGGAAGTCGGAATCGCGATCATCGTCGTGATCGACATCGCGAGCCGCAGGCCGGTCCGCCGCATTCGAGCGTGCGACTCGTTCATCCGCCCATCCTCGGAGCGAGTTCGCGCATCAGCGCAACGGCGTCCTCGAACGTGTACGCGCCCTGCAATCGGTTCGCAAACCGGGTCAACGCGTCGTGGCCGCGAACCGTCGCGGTCTCGAAATCGACCCCCCACACCTGTTGCAGTGCGACCAGCGCTACGAGTACGCCGACGGTGCCGATGCTGTACGAGATGTTCATGCGGCGAGGATCCCACGAGAATGCCGCCCGCGCGCGCACTTCGAGGCCCGCGCGGCTCGGCCGTCACCGCGTGCGCGGATGCGGGCACTCGGCCTTGCGCCCAAAAGTTAATAAGTTAAATAGTTAACTCCCGGATGCATCCCGATGTTGTTGATCAACGCGGACCTTCGTTCAATGGACGCGGCGAACACGCGCCACGACGCGATCGCGTGGCGCGATGGGCGGATCATCGCCGTCGGCGCTCGCGCGGACGTCGAACGCATCGCGGGCGGCACGCCGAGCGTCCTCGACGCGCGCGGCGCCACGGTGCTTCCCGGCTTCGTCGACGCCCACCAGCACCCCGCGATCTTCGCGCTCTACGGCGGCACGTGCCGCCTCGCTGCGCCTGCGGTCACCGATGTCCCATCGCTCCTCGCTGCGCTCGCCGCCGCGTCGGCTGCACTCCCGGCCGACCGCTGGCTCGTCGCAATTGATTGGAACGAAGACCTTCTGGCCGAACGCCGCCCGCCCACGCGCGCCCAACTCGATGCCGCGGTGCCCGATCGCCCGCTGATGGCCTTGCACCACACTTGCCACCGCGCCCTTGCGAACTCGCGCGCGCTTGAACGCGTCGGCATCGACCGGCATAGCCCCGACCCCGCCGGGGGCTCGATCTCGCGCGGCCCTCGCGGCGTTCCCGACGGGCTGCTCGTCGAACGCGCGATGAGTCCCGTCGAGGCCGCGGCCCGCGCGAACCTACGCGCGCACGACGCCGAGGGTTTTCTCTCCCGCCTCGCGGAACACCACCAGGCCCTGCTCGCTGCCGGCATCACCTGCGTTGTCGACGCCGCGGTTCCGCTCGACCTCCTCGCGCTCTATCGCGAGGCCCTCCGCCGCGGCGACCTTCGGGTGCCGACCGTCGCGATGCCGGTGTCCGCGTCGGGGTGGCTCGAAGAACCCACCGACGTGCTCGCCGCGTCGCTCGACTTCGCAGACGCGACCGGCGCGCTGACGATCGGCCCGGTCAAGCTCGTTTTCGACGGCGCACCGGCGTGTTCGATGTGTCTCGCTTGGTGGCAGTCTTCGGGTGCCGCGCTCCGCTCGTTTGCGCTCTCTGTCCGCCACGGGTCTCTCGATCCGGTTCGCGCCGCGATGTCGTTGCGTCCTCGACTCGGTGCCGGCATGACCGTTCGCACCGGCATCACGATCTATCCCCGCGAGGACGCGCGTCGCGTCGTGAGCGCAATCGCGCACAGCGGCCGGCCCGTGGCGACGCACGCGGTCGGCAACGAAGCCGTCGCCGTGGCCCTTGACGCGTTCGCGGCCGCGGGTTCTGCGCTTCACGCCGCGGGAATTCCGCGTATCGAACACGCCGCCTTCCTCGATCGCGAACTCGTATCCCGGATCGCGGACGCCGGAGCCGCCGTGGTCTCCCAACCGCATCTCACGAGTCTCTCTGCCGTCGAGCACGCATCGTCGATTCCAGGCATCCGCTACCTTCCTCATCGCTGGTTGCTCGACGCCGGCGTGCTACTCGCGGGAAGCTCGGATCATCCCGTCGCGAGCTTCGCGCCGCTCGATGGCATTCGCTCCGCCGTGTCTCGACGCACCCGCGGGGGCCGCGCACACGAAGCCGACCAGTGCATCACGCTCGACGAAGCCCTCGTGATGTACACCCGCAGCGCGGCGCGCGCGTCTGGCCTCGAAGCAGCGCGTGGAACGCTCGAGGTCGGAAAGCGCGCGGACCTCGTTGTGCTCGACGCCGTGCTCGGGGACAACGAGGCACTCGAGAACGCACGGGTTCGAACTACGATCGTCGGCGGGGAGATCGCGTTCGGAGAAGATCGCCGCGCGTGACGCGCTGCTCCGTTGCTCTTCGCCGCCGCGCTGCAATCGATCCCGCGATCGCGAGCATCACGATCGCGCTTGATCCGCGGGCGGGCCCCGCGCTTCGACACGAACACCCGCCCTCCACCGGCGATCCTCGCCCCGAATCGGCTCGACCGCCGTCCACGCTTCCATCGCGCGGCGGCATCGTGACGTCCATGCCTGCGTCCGCAGCGGCATCCGCAGTGCCCGCATCGACCGGCGGCGGCGTCGTGTCGACCGTGAGGCGAAGTCGCGGCCCGCGCGCGGGGGTCACCTCTTTCGAATCGAAATGCACGCCATTGGTGTCTCCCGGCTCGGTCACGAGCGCGAATGCGTACGTGCCTGCTCCCGTGATCGCCGGCGTCACGTCCAGTACGTAGTCCATGTCCGACTGCACTCCTGTGACGCGCGCGAGGCGTTCGCCCGTGCGTCCGGGCCGCGCCGACCAGGTGAGCGTCGTCTCGGACCAGCCTGTTCCCGCGGCGCGAAACGCGCTTGCGCCGCTGCCCTCGGCGCTTGGCGACGCAGCCGACCGCAGCAATATTTCCGCGCGCACGACGCGACCGGGAACACTGTCGACACGGAACTTGAGATACACCTCGGACTCAACCTCGACGGCGAGGTCGCGCACGTCGGGATACACGGTCGTCGGCGCGAGCATGGTCACCGTGACGTCTTCGATCACGGGGCTCTCGATGACGCTGGTCGCGCTGCCGGTGTCCGCGGGCGTCGCGTCGGCCGGAGCGCTGGCGTCAGGCGGCGGAGTCGTGCCGCTGCAACTCGGAGTGCCGGCGCCCGGATCGCCCTGCACGAGTACGTTGCTGAACGTCACGCCTCGCGGCATCGCCGTGTCCGGCCCGCGCTCGGAACTCGGCGGTCCAATGCGCACATGCAGTTCGCGTGGCGCGTACGTGCCCGGGAACGTCAGTGACGAAGCTCCTTCGGGGCCGCCACGCGTGTACGTCATTCGACCGGGCTCCCACGTGATCACGAAGCGGTACGGAGTCGCGGCGTCCCACGGCAGCGGCTCGCCGCGACCACGCGGTCCGAGATACGCCTGCCAGAAGCTGAACCCTGCGGCGACGCAGGCGGCAGGGCACATGGTCTCCACGTAACCGAGCGGCGAGAGGGCGGGACAGAGTGCGAGTTCCAGCTTGGATGAGCCGACGGCCTGGCAGCCAGCGCACGTGTTGAGCGCGCCGAATACGCGGACGAAGACCTTGAACTCGTTGTTCCGGTACCACGGGATGTACGAGATCGGCTCGGCGCGGTCAGTCGGACCGTAGATCGCGACCAGGTCGTGCTCCTGGCCGACGAGGCTCGTGGCGGTCGAGAGTCCGGTTGCGGTGACCTCGAAGCGCCCGCGTGGAATCGTGGCGGGAATGACCCACCAGACCGTGTCCGTGGCACCGGTGGTCGTCCATCCGCCCGCCCCGAAACTTCCGCCGCGTGTGCCGGCCGTCACGCCCGGCGCCGCTCCGCCCGATGGCGGGGAGCTCAGCGGGTCGCTGACGTAGGTCGTCTGTGCGAACGCGATGCCCGTCGCGCACGTCGTCGCGAGCGCAAGCAGCACAGCCGGCATCCGGGATCGGGTCCATTCCATCGCGTTCGCTGCACTATACACCGTCTCCGAAGACACCGTCTTCGAAGTCGGTCCGCGCGTTTGAGCGACGGTCGATTGGCGTCCGACCGACTACGGGCTCGGATGCTCGGTGTCGTACGCACGCATCACGGCGTCTGTGATGTCGGGCGGCGCGGGGTGCGCCGGATCGGTGAAGACGATCGACGCACGTTCGACGACCACGGCGATTTTTTGGGCGCTGGCCTGGCGTCGCACGACGTCGGTCAGGTCGCCTTGGATGCGCTTGGTGAGCTGCGACTCGCGCTCCTGCAACTCCTGTTGAAATCGCTGGAACGTCTGCTGGAGGCTCGCGAGACGCGTCTGGAATTCGCCGCTGCGCCGTTCCCACTCCTGCACCGGCATCACGCCATTGCGCAGGCGTTCGAGTTCCTCGCGCTCACGACGCAGCGCCTCCTGTCGGCGCTCGAGTTCCGCCTGTCGCGCGTCGAACATCGCGCGCAATTCGCGCATCGCCCGTTGCCCGGCGCCCGACTCACGCACGGCCCGCGACATGTCGATGACCGCGAGGCGTACCTGCGCGTAGAGAGTGGGCGAAGCGATCGCCACCCCGAGCGCCGCGGCGAGTGACCACGCGAACGAAGCACGGGCAGATCGAACGGCATGTGTCATCCCTGGGGTACGACACGTTGTTGCCGCACCTTCCCGCGCGCGCCCGTGTTCCCTGGTGGGCCGCGTGCGAGGCGTCCTACTGCAGCGCGGGACCCGTTGGAGTTGCGGCGCGCAGCGCGTACCGCGGGTCCCCGGCTTCGAGTCCGAGGCACGCGCGCATCATCGCGTGTCGTGATTGAAGCGCACTCACCGACACTCCGTGACTCTCCGCGATTTCGCGCTGGTTCGCCGGTGCGCGGTTCACGCGCGAGAGTGCGTACTCGATGGCCGCAGCGAACACCGCCGCACGACCGGCCGCCGGCGCGGCCACGCGTCGGTAGTCCCGCCACAAGCGAATCGCCGCGTCGGATGTGGCCGACCCATACGGCCGCCCGCTGAAACGCTCGCACAGAAGGCGCTCTACGCTCTCGGACAACCGATGGCAGTTGCAGCTCTTCCCGCAGCCATCCGTCGAGTGCACGACGATCGTGCTCGAGAAGTCCGATTGGGACGTAGGCGGCGCTGCGGGAGCATAGAACGGTGCGATGAGACTTGGGACACTCCGCGCGCGCTGCCGCGGAGCACCCTCGTCGATCCAACGCTCGAGCGCTCGGATCTCGCCGTCGCGCCCGCGCTCGTAGTGCAGTGCCGCGAGCAGCGCTCGCGCCTCGGACGTCGCGCCGCTGCGCGCGAGCGCATGGGCGAGCGACAACGTCAGCTCGCGCTGCGTCGGTTCGAGCGTGTGGGCGTGGCGCAGATACGGAATGGCGGTGGCTGTGTCGTCCAGCGAGACGTCGAGCAAGTGACCCAAATTGTGAAGATGGTACGGATTGTTCGGCGACAGGCGCGTCGCTCGGTGGAAGTGGCGCGCCGCGGCCCGATAGTTCGCCATCAGCGCGTGACACAAGCCGGCCATGGCGTGCGCGGCGTCGTCGTGTGGGTCGATCTCGAGGACGCGACGAAGATGCAGCGCGGCGTGCCACGGCGACTCCTCCAATCGCAGTTCCGCAAGCTGTCGGTGCGCCCATCGAGACGTGTCGGCGTGACTGCGCGCGGCCGAGGCAAGCTGCTCGAGAACGCGAATGACATAGACGCGGGGCTTGGCCTGTCGAAGGGCCTGCTCGGCTCGTCGCCGCAGTGCCGTAACGTCTTGTTGCGTGTCTCCCGAACCCATGACGCAGGCCGCGGTGATATGACGGCGATTTCTGCGCTGCAAGGGGCCCCCAGAGGATTTTCTAAGAGAATCGGGAAGCGCCCCCTCCCGGACGGCGTAAGATGGACCGTAACGGCAATTGCGCTCGGTTTGAACGCGAATGCCCAGAGTGATAGTAGAGGATGGCCATGGTGCAACTCACTCCAAAGATGCTCGCCGCGACGCTCGCTGTCGCCGCCGCGTCGGCGGGATGCATCCTCGAATCGCGTTCGGGCGGCGGCTACTACCCTACGCAGGTATACGGTTCGGGCGGGTACGCCAGCGTACCGACGTACGGCTTCCAAGCGGAATATCAGCCGGGGTACGTGTACTACGCGGGCGGCTACTACGGCGGCTCGTACTTTCGCCCCGGATACTACCAACAGAACGCACCATTCGTGACGGTCCAGGCTGCGCCGCCGCAGTACGGCGCTCCGGCGTACGGCGCTGCCTATGCCGCGCCGGCCTACGCTCAACCGTCGTACGCGCAGCCCGCGTACGCGCAGCCCGCGTACGCTCAGCCGTCGTACGCGCAGCCCGCCTACGCGCAACCCGCCTACGCACAGCCGCAACAGGCTCGACCAGCGTATGCGGTGCCCGGTGGCAACGCTGCCGTCGCGGTTCCATCCGGTGGTGGCGCCGTCGCGGTGCCGTCGGGCGGAGCCGCGGTCGCCGTTCCCGTCGGGCCGCGCTGAATACCTACGAGGCGCGCGTGGCCGCACGGCGGCGAGAATCATCGCGCGGCGGGTTCACATGAATCCGGTGCGGCGGCCTTTGTTCGTCTCGCTCGGGTTTTCCTCGGCCGTGAAACCGCGGATCTCGTCGACCCAGAATGTCACGCGCTGCCCCTTGTGGGTCTCCGCGTAGAGGTGCTCCCCGCAGAATGTGATCTTGGTCACTTGCTGGATCGAGATCATCGATCCAGGCCGTCCGCCATGCATCGTGAGGTCCCAGCCGTCCTCGATGACGTAGCTGTCTCCGTCGCGCTTGGTGACCTTGAGCGATTCGAGCATCGAATGCAGGGAGTCTTTCGCCATGGCAGCGGGATAGGACCGGGCCGCCCGAGTGTCAACGGACTCGATCGGACTCTGCCTGCGAACGCTACGGTGGGCACAGCGGCACGAGCGGATACGGAATGACCGGACGCGGTCGCGTCATGCGTGCGCCGTCGCCGGGACCGAGGTCCTCGGTAAACGTGCCGAAGTCCGCGACGAGGTCGGCCATCGTCTGCCCCGTCAGGTCGGGAGCGCCGGGACCGCGCGAGACGCAGATGCGCTTGTCGACGCCGCAGTACGTCGCGTCTTCGCAGTTCGCGAGGAGAGACGCAGGCAGCGCGTTCATCAGGGGTCGATCGCCGTACAGCGGGCGCCCGCCGACGAACACCATCTCGACGTCGGCGGTCGCCGTGTCGATCAACGTGTCGTACGCGTCGCAACCGAAGTCGGGTACGACGAGCACGTCGGCGTACAACCCCTCGGTCAGCGAACCGATGAGCGTGTGTCGATCGAGCACCCGGGCTGCACGGCTCGTGACCATTTCAAACAGGTCACGTGCGGTCAGGCGCCCGGCGAACAGACGCGTGGAAACCTCGCGCGCGTAGCGCAGCTCGGAGAGCAGGTTGGGACCGCCGCTCGGCGTCCAGTCCGGCGCGAGCGCCACCAACGTGCCGCTGTCGAGCGCGAGCGGGATGTTCGTCGTGCCGCGGTACAGAATGATGTTCGATCGCGGCGACCAGACCAGCCGACCGCCGATGGCACCGAACGCCGTGTGCTCCGCCGCACCGAGTGCGGTGCCGTGGATGATCACGACCTGCGGGACGAGCATCATGCGGGCGGTGAGCTGCGACCACTCCGACAGGGCCGTCGTGTCGGTTCCCTCGGCCAGGTGCAGGATGTACGTCGTAACGCCACCGTCGCTGAAGCTATTGAGCACCGCCGTCGCGGGGTTGGGAACGGTGCTGATGCCCAACACATTGGTCGAGTGGCGGTCGACACCGCCGAAGTCCCGGCCGAATTCGGGGCTGCGCACGAGCGAGGCGAGGCAGAGTCGGTTGGGCGAGCCCTGGATCGACGTCGTGCCCGCGACGAGGGAGCGCAACTCGCCCCACTTGCCCATCGTGCACTCGTGCAGGCTCGTGTTGTCGCTGTAGGGCTGCACGAACGCGTTGTACGACGCCGTGCGCTGCCACTGGCCGTGGTTGCCGTACGCCATCGGCGGCGTCCATTCGGGCAGCCAGTTGTACGCTGTGTGATTGTGCGCATCGATCAGCCCCGGGTAGATCACCCCGGCCGTCGTGACGATCGTCGCGCCGGCGTATTCCGCACGCGCCGAGCACGACGCAGCGACGCACGCGAGTCGTCCGGCGGCGATCAGTACCTCGCCCGCGGCGATCACTCCGGTCGGAGTCACGACGCGCCCGCGTAGGACGAACCGATCGGGCGCGCCGGCAGTGACCGACGGAGTGCCCGCGCGAGGGCCGCACGTGACACGGCGCTCGGGAATCGCGGCCGGGGACAGCGATCCTCCGTCGACGACGGGGACGTCCGTCGGGATGATCCTGTCGGTCGGCCGGTCCGCGAGAACGTCCATTCCCGGGGCATCGACCGAAGCGACGTCGACGGTGTCCGTGCCCATGTCGTTTGGAGTCGGCGAGTCTGCGAGGTCGTCGATAGGCTCAGAACCTACGTCCGCTCCGTTTCCGTCCGCGCCGGCCTCTGCGACGTCGGGCTGGACGAGTGCGTCGCGGCACGCACCAAGCGCCAGAGCCATCGCGACGACCGATGCTATGCTTCGCCAGTGGAAACCGCGGCGGAGCGAATCGCACCGAGCGTCGAGAGACTGTCGTTGCGAACGCCCACGCTGCCGCCCGCCACCGAGACCAACACGTATTTCATCGAGAACGACGGCGAGTTCATCGTCGTCGAGCCAGCAAGCCCTCACCGCGCAGAACAGACGCTGCTCTTTCACGAGACTCGAGCACGGATCGACGCAGGTCGCCGGCTGGTGGGGGGGTTGGTCACGCATCACCACTCCGATCACGTTGGCGCCGCTCGCGCGTTTCGCTCTGAGTTTGCCGTACCTATGTACGCACATGCAATGACGCGCGAACGATTGCGTGGCGAAGTGGAAATCGATGACACGCTCGTGGAGGGCGACACACTCCTCGGCGCAACGGTCTCGGTCTTCCACACGCCGGGCCACGCGCCGGGCCACGTGTGCCTTTTCCACGGGAAAGAACGCTGGTTCATCGTCGGGGACATGGTTGCGTCGGTCGGGACGATCGTGATCGATCCCGACGACGCCGGAGACATGCACGCCTACATCGCGCAGCTCGAGCGCCTGCGTGCCGTGGGCGCGGGCGTTCTCCTGCCGGCGCATGGCGCACCGATTCTGGACGCCGATGCCCGTCTGGCGTTCTACGTGCGTCACCGACTCGAGCGCGAGGGCAAGGTGCGTGAGGCGCTGGGGGGCCTCGCGGGCCGAGCCACGGTGCCGGCGATCGTAGCCGTCGCGTACGCGGACACGCCGCCGATCCTGTGGCCGCTCGCGGCATGCAGCGCGCGTGCGCACCTCGCGCGGCTCGCGAAACTGGGCGAGGCGCGAGCGGACGCGGGAGAGTGGATCGCGACGTAGGTATTTCGCCTTGCCACTCGCGGAAAATGAACAGGGAGAGCGTGAGGTCGGGAGTATTTTGCATTTTCGGAAATGGATTTGGCAGTGGATCCAACCGTCGTTCGAGCACATCTCGCTGCCGATTGCTCGCGCGTTTCCGCACCGAACTCCGCTTCGAACAATCCAAATGTTCCGGTAGGGACCGCCCTTTCGGGCGGCCCCCCGGACAGAACCCGGCGAGCAGATTTCCCGCACCGGGCTCCCACCTCGGGTCAACGGGCAGCGAACCGAGCTTCGGGCCATGGATGAAAGATCTTGGGCATC
>ORMF010054869.1_pt1 | contig 29684 bp, 38 predicted proteins | sample 1779871 | NCBI WGS metagenome assembly ORMF01 (sample SAMEA104232316, study PRJEB22302) | groundwater metagenome | biome: forest; feature: aquifer; material: groundwater | place: USA | collected 2011-08-07 | depth 5.4 m | reverse complement strand
GGGCGATGGATTCTTGATTAAATCTCCACGGAGTCCAAGTGTCTATTGGACCACCAACGGCCAGAAGCAACATATTGCCAATGAGCGTGTGTTTGCCGCGCATGCCTTCCGCTGGCAGGATATTCATGTGATCTCGGAGGATGAAGTAGCGAGTTACCCCACCGGCTCAGATATGGATCGTTAATCAACAATAATATGCATCTTCGTTACACGAAACAATTCCTTTCTCTTGCCCTGATCTTTGGCCTCATGACACCCGTGATTGCTCAAGAAACATGGAATTTGTCCGCGGAAAAAACAGATGAACCACCGGCACAGATTCGTTACGATTTTGATGCCGTGAAGGTGGTGTATGGGTTGAACTTTAAAGCCGATCCCCAGAACGTAAGCCCTGATTCCTGGATTTCTCAACTTGCTGGCTCTGAGAAAAAGATCGACGTACTCTTTGGCGCAGTGTACTTTTACAAGGATGGTCAGCACGTTGGGAAAGAACACTTTTTAAAAGTGACCGGGGCGAATGGCTCTCGTCGATTCTTAGAAAATTCAATGAAGAATATCTTTAAGAATCCCGGTGACAGCGCTCCCGAGACAATTGCGCAGTTTTTCTGGTCTGCAAAACAACTCGATGGCAATACGATCGTGAAAAATTTTGATCCACCCGTTGTTTCTTCCACACTATGGAGAAGCCAGAATCCAGAGGGTCCCGGTGGTGTGACCCAGCTCAAGCTGGCATTTTCTAACGATGGGAAAGCCGCGAATGAAGCATTCTGGGGCGATGGCATCCAAGAAAATGAATACTTAGGGTTGATGGACACCGTGAATGAGTGGACTGATCCGTGTACTTCAACGGGCGATTGCCTCGTTCAATAACCCACTTCTTCACACTATGTCTACTCCTTTTCAACGCGGTATCACCATGATCACTACAGCGGTATTGACGGGATTCATCTTCGTCACAGTCCCTCAAATAGTATCAGCGGCGACAACGTCATTTACATTCACTGGGCAGGTGACAAAGATAGTAACAAAATCAACTCAAGTTAACATGAATGTCACAACAGTAAATGTGGCATCGCTCAAAACTTTGCGCGGCGCGGAAGTGACTATCCAGCTGACTGGCCGCACACGTCTCATAGATGCGAAAGGCAAAAAGATGATTCTCCGCAATGTTCCAGTCAACAGCCTGGTCACTGTTGAAGGTTCCTATGACGGCAAACGATTTACCGCCAACAAGCTTACGGTGAAGAAGGTAGTAAAAATTCTTCCTGAGTCCGAGCGGATTCTGAACCGCATTGAGAGCGCTATTCAAAACACTGTTAAGCAAAAGGGAAAGAAGCCGAAGAAAGCAACAAAGTAATTATAAAAGACCCCCGCCATGGCGGGGGTCTTTCGTTTAGTGCAACAGACCGATATTATTCCGTACTTTCTCCATCGTCTTACTCGCCACCGCGCGGGCGCGGTCGGCACCGTCTTCAAGAATTTTTTTAAGATGGTCGGGTTTTTTCATGAGCTTGTGATATTCGCTTTGGAGGGGAGCGAGGGATTCGATAATCGTTTCGGCGAGTTCTTTCTTGAATGCGGCATAGCCCTTGCCCGCAAAGTGTTTTTCCAGTTGCCCAATGGTCTGGCCGCTCAAAATACTCATAATGGTCAAGAGGTTCGTCAACGCTGGCTTATCGTTACCACTCACCACGTCTGTTCCAGAGTCAGTTACGGCTCGTGAGATTTTCTTTTTGATGGTTTCGGCATCGTCAATCAATGCGATGTAACTGTTAGTTGAAACCGCGGATTTACTCATCTTTTTTGTGGGGTCGTCCAGGCCCATAATGCGTGCGCCTTCCTTTTGGAGTCGCGCTTGGGGCAATACAAACGTTTCTCCAAAGCGATGGTTGAATCGTTTGGCAATGTCGCGTGCCAATTCGATGTGCTGTACTTGGTCTTCGCCAACAGGAATAATCGTCGGCTGATACAGGAGAATATCCGCGGCCATGAGCACAGGATAGTCGAACAGTCCCACGCCAATCGAACCAGACGAAACATTACTCACCTTGTACGATTTTTCTTTAAACTGGGTCATGCGCTCCAGTTCGCCCATCATGGTGATGGTATTCAAGACCCACGCCAGCTCGGTGTGTTCCCGAACGTGGGATTGCACAAAGAGTGTGGCTTTGGTGACATCGAGTCCTGCGGCAAGATACAGCGCGGCAGTTTTCAGGGTATTTTCCCGCAGTCGTTGAGGATCTTGGGGGACGGTGATGGCATGCAGGTCCACAATAGGGTAATAGGCGTTCCCTTCATTTTGGAGTTGAATGCATTGGCTCAACATGCCGATGAAGTTGCCGAGGTGAAGTTCGCCCGAAGGTTGGATGCCGGATACGATGGTCATACGACGAGCAAGATAAGCCCGCCTAAATTTTGCCTAACAAAACTTAGGCGGGTAAGCGAGATAAGCCACCGCAGCGTGCGGGGTCCCGCCCGAGGCGGGATAAATCAAGTAAATTAAGCATTGACCTGCGCGGAGAGCAGCGGAGTCTCCGCCAAAGGCGGATGCGCCTCGGGCGCAGAACCCACTATGCAACCAGGTGAATCAACTGATTATCAGGCAGCGCCCCCTCCGCGGGGGAATACTCTCCACGCTGAAATAGTATAACATGCTGTTATAAACAATAATACTCCCGGAAAGGGAGTATTATTGTTTTGATCCACCATTGATGGATACGGTTGCACTGCCTGATACAATCTAAAGATAGCATACCATTTAGTTATTGTCAATATTCTGCACTCGTTGTATAGTGATGGCATTATGACCGAGCAAGAAATCCAACAACTCCAACAACAATTTCAAGACGATCTTCAGAAGGCTCAAACCCCCCAAGACTTCGAGGCTTTGGAGATTTTGTATTTGGGTCGGAAAGCCGGGAAGGTGAGCAATCTTCTGCGCGGACTCAAGGATGTTTCAGTGGAAGATCGGAAGACGGTAGGACCCATGCTGCAATCACTTAAACAAGAAATTGAATCGGTACTGGCCGCGCGCCGTCTACAAGCTGCAAGCTACAAGCTACAAGCTGACGTTGATGTAACGCTCCCAGGCAAGAAGCTGCCAATGGGCCACTATTCGCCGCTCACGACGACGCGCCGCGCCGTAGAAAAAGTATTCCAGTCCATGGGATTTATGGTGCTCGATGGGCCAGAGCTTGAGAGCGAGTATTATAATTTTGATGCGCTCAATATTCCGGATTGGCACCCTGCGCGGGAAATGTGGGATACGTTTTATGTTCGCGAAGCGAACAGAGATAAAGAGGTAAAGAGACAAGGAGATAAAGAATCAAACCGTTTATTGTTGCGTACCCATACATCGAGTATGCAGGTGCGGATTATGAAGCAATTCCCGCAGTTGCCAATTCGGGCTATCGTGCCGGGAACAGTGTACCGCAACGAAGCCACCGACGCGCGACATGAAAAAGCCTTCTTAAATGTAGAGGGTCTTATGGTGGGGGAGGGGATTTCGCTCCAAAATTTGATCTCCATCAGCCGATTGTTTTTGAAAAAAGTACTGGCCGAAGATGTTGAAGTCCGCTTCCGTCCGGGATTCTTTCCATTCACAGAGCCCAGCCTTGAACTTGATATCAGCTGTCTCATCTGTAAACAAAAAGGCTGTGCGGTCTGTAAAAAAACCGGTTGGCTGGAATTTATGGGCGCAGGTATGGTTCACCCCAATGTACTCAAAGCCGGGGGCATTGACTCTAAAAAGTATACGGGTTTTGCGTTTGGCTTTGGTCTGGATCGATTAGTCATGCTCAAATACGGCATCGACGACGTGCGGTTGTTCCGCAGCCAGGACCTCCGTTTCTTGAATCAGTTCTAGTATTGCTATGTATTTATCCGACCACGATCTTAAACAATTTGTTCCACATACTCTTGCGCCTGAAAAGCTAGCGCGGCTTTTGACTGAAAAAGTGGTGGAAGTTGAAGCACTGCACCGTTGGGAGTTGGACAATGTTGTGGTGGGCGAGGTAAGGGCAATCAATCCCCATCCGCAGGCAGACCGTTTGCGATTGGTAGAAACTTCAGTAGGGGATCGAACCCTCACGATTGTTTGCGGTGGGAGAAATTTGTACGCTGGGGAGCGAGTCGCCGTTGCGTTGGAAGGGGCGATGGTGCGCTGGCATGGGCAGGGGGATAAGGTGAAGCTCGAACCAGCCACCATTCGTGGCATTAAAAGTGAAGGCATGATTTGCGCGGCAGTGGAATTGGATTTGCCGATTGCGGACCGCGGTACCTCACCCCAACCCTCTCCTACTCTAGGAGAGGGAGTCGGCGACGGGCCGTTCATTCTCGATCTCACCCGATTTATTCCCAACGCAAAGGCCGGTACACCATTCGCCAAAGCATTGGGTCTTGATGACGTTCGGTACGAGATCGATAATAAATCCCTGGCGCGTAGGGCAGACCTCTGGGGGTATCAAGGCATGAGTCGCGAGGTCGCATTGATCACTGGCGGCAAAATGAAAGAAGCCGAGTTGGAGCCGATTAAATATTCCCTGAGCCTGTCGAAGGGCGATCGAATTGCGACCGTTCAAGACAAAGTTGGTTGCAAGCGCTACATCGCGGTACGCATCGACAACGTGAAGGTGCAAGAATCTCCATGGGAAGTTCAACGGAAACTCATTCAAGCAGGACTTCGGCCGATTAACCTCATCGTCGATCTCACCAATTTGGTCATGATCGAGCTTGCTCAGCCACTGCACGCCTTTGATGCGCGGTATGCCGATCGTATTGTCGTTCGTAAGGCCAAGAAAGGCGAGAAACTCATAGCCTTGAATGGCAAAGAGTATGCTCTTGAGTCTACGGATTGCGTCATCGTCAATTCCAAAGAACCTATGGCCTTGGCTGGTATTATTGGGGGCGAGCACTCTGGCATCCAAGCGGATACGACATCAATCGTCCTCGAGAGCGCCACGTTCGAACCGGTCATGATTCGCAAAACCTCGCAACGGTTGCAGCTGCGCACCGATTCTTCTGCACGCTTTGAAAAAGGTCAGCCGGTCGAAATGGCGAATCGCGGTGTGCGTCGATTTTTGTGGCTGTTAAATCAATATCAATCCAGCGTTGTGTTACATCATGTCGAATCCATTGGCCAAGACAAGACATCGGTCAAAAAAGTCACCGTGGATGGCGCCTGGCTCGATCGACTGATTGGTGTTGGGGTCGTACCGTTTTCAGCGACGAAGAAAATTCTGCAAGGTCTTGGCATGAAGGTCATTGGTTCAGCCAAGCGATTTACCGTTGTGCCTCCCTTCTGGCGCAATGATATTGAAATTTCCGCGGATGTTGCGGAAGAAGTATCGCGGCTTCATGGTTTTAATATCATCCCACACGCTCTGCCAACCTTGCCGATACAACCCGCGCCAGAAGACTCCACCCATACCCTCATCGATGAACTCAAAACATTTTTGGTGGAGCGCTGCGGGTTTACCGAAACAGAAAGTTATCCGTTTGCGCAGTCGACAATCCCCGCGCAGTACCCGAGGTTTCAGGTCGTGAGTCCTATTTCAGAAGAGAACACCGAGTTGCGGGATGATCTTGTTCCGGCGGTCGTCTCCGGAGTTGCGAAGAACCTTCGGTATTTCGATGTAGTGAGAATCTTTGAGATTGGGCGCGAGTTTCAGTCCGAGCACCAATCAACCGATCCGCGCGGCGCTGAGAAAAAATCCGGAATGCTTCCGTACCAGCCCATTCATTGTGTTGGGGGTATTGCCCAGAAAGGGGCAAACGAGGAAGAGTTGTTCTTCAGGGTTAAAGGTGTGGTGGAATCCTGGGCCGCTGCTCGCCATTACACTATCGCATGGGCCGCCCCCAAAGACGCCAAAGGTATTGCCAGCGGCGTGGGGTATGAACCAGGGCGATGTCTGACGATTCTTATCAACGGTCAAGCCGTCGGGAATATCGGGATCATTGGTAAAGACTGGCAGACGCGATTGGACAGCCCATTGCCGGTGGCGATCTTCGACGTACAGTTAGATTTGGTCATGGCGAGCACTGCCGGGTCGATCCGCTACCAACCTTCAAGCCCATATCCGCCAGCACTCCGCGATATTGCGATCGTCGTCGACGCTCCCCTCCCGTACGAGAGGGTAGCGGCACTATTTTTATCGCATGGAAATTTTTTGCAGCGCTTCGAACTCTTCGATTCCTATACTGGGCAAGAAGTTGGGGAAGGCAAAAAATCCTTAGCCTTCCATCTGACATTCTCCGACCCCACAAAAACGCTCACCAATCAAGAAGTCGATGCGTCGATGGAAAAGCTTATACAGAAACTCCGAAAGGATATTGGTGCTACTATTCGAAACTAGTCCTAAGAATCACTGTCATCCCCGACCCGACCCCCGATCAGGTCGGGGGCGGATCCAGAAAGAAAAGTGAACAAAAAAGACCTTATTTTTATGTTTTTTTCTGGATTCTCACCGCAGCGTGCGGGACCCCGCCCCGGCGGTGGCCGCTCAAGGCGGGAATGACAACGACGGAAACACGTAAGTCCTAATAACCTTAATTTCTACGCGGCATCTTTCAGCTTGACAATATATCATAAATGATATATACTTATGGGGGAGTATCGGACATTCTTTTATCGAGATTCACGGACAGGGAAAAGTTCGGTTGAAGAATACGTTCATGCCCAGGATAAGAAAATTACTTCAAAAATTTTGAAGTACATTGAGTATCTTCGGGAGCGCGATGGGTATCTCGACGAACCCTATAGCAAGCACATTCATGGGAGTATTCGGGAGTTACGAGTTGATTTTGCAAAACAACGCCATCGAATCTTCTTTTTTACATTTATTGGGAGAAGGATTATCTTTCTCCATGCTTTTGAAAAGAAATCAGCAAAGACTCCGATCAAGGAAATTGAAAAAGCCCAAGAACATTATCAAGACGTCATAACTCATTCTCAATTGTATGCGTAGCAAACTTCGTATTCAGCATGCCACCGATGTTGAACTTTATACAAAACAACGGTTAAAAGATAAGAAGTTTAAAGCTCTGTACGACGAATACGGCAAGCAGTTAGAGATTGCTTATCAGATTTTGCAATTGCGAAAAAAGGCAAAGCTGAGCCAGGCTACATTTGCTAAGAGAATCGGCACTACGCAAAGCAATGTGGCCCGTATGGAACAAGGGAATCAGAATTTTACCGTGAGCATGCTCACCAAGGTAGCCACTGCGTTAAATCGAGATCTAGTGGTAACACTTAAGTAAAAGTGGAAAAAATACTCAAAATGTGCCACAATGAATTAGGAGCAACGATTCGGTAATAATAGTAAATTCAGTAAAGCCAGCGAGACCAGTAAATCCAGTTTTCGTATTCGGAACTTGATTTACTGAATTTACTTGATTCACTGGATTTACTCGTCACTATGTTACAAACCTCTCAAGATCTTTTTTTCATCGTGGCCGCCATCGCCATTGTCTGGGTAACCGTGTTTTTATGTTGGGCGCTCTACCGATTGGCCATTTTTTTACGCACCATGAACTCCACAACCATCGAGGTGCACCGCAAAATTGAAGCCATTGACCAGTGGTACGAAATGACCAAACAGCGCGTGGCGCACACCTTCTCATTCATGAGCACCCTCACCCAAGGCATCGAAACAGCGCTGGGCATTCTCAAATCGAGAAAAGCCAAGAAAGCCGCCTCAAAAGCCAAGAAGGCGGCAGCAGTCGAAGAATAAGACTAATGTTTGACAAACCTTTGGGATTCCTCTATACTCTTTCTAGTATTAAAACGCTTCACGATAGCGTTTTCGACCAATCAATAGAGACCTTACTTATTGATAGGACCCCCCGCCCAGGCGGGGTGGCCCGTTAATATTTCGCTCTCGTGGTTTAATGGAGGGCGATATTTTCAACCCTATGGCAGCAGGGAAGTTTGAGCGCACAAAGCCTCATTTAAATATTGGAACCATTGGTCACGTGGACCATGGAAAGACAACGTTGACCGCCGCGATTTTGAATGTGATGGCGGCCAAGGGATTTGTCGCACAAAAGAAGAGCGTGGACGACATTGACAAGGCTCCGGAAGAAAAAGCTCGTGGTATTACGATCGCCACTGCGCACGTAGAGTACGAATCCGAAAAGCGTCACTACGCCCATGTGGACTGCCCAGGGCACGCGGATTATGTCAAAAACATGATTACCGGTGCTGCTCAGATGGACGGCGCCATTCTAGTCGTTTCCGCCACCGACGGCCCCATGCCGCAAACTCGAGAGCACATTCTTCTTGCACGCCAAGTGGGAGTTCCCTACATTGTCGTGTTTTTGAATAAAGTCGACATGGTGGAAGATAAGGAACTAATCGACTTGGTGGAAGAAGAAGTCCGCGACTTATTGAAGAAATATGAATTCCCTGGTGACACGACTCCGATCATTCGTGGAAGTGCCTTAAAGGCACTTCAGAACCCGGGGGGTCCCGACGGCGAGCCGGTGTTCGAACTTATTAAGAAGATTGATGAATACATTCCAGAACCGGTTCGTGACACCGACAAACCATTTTTAATGCCTGTTGAAGATGTATTCTCGATTGAAGGTCGCGGAACGGTGGTTACCGGGCGTATCGAACGCGGAATGGTCAAAATTAACGAAGAAATTGAAATTGTCGGGATTAAGCCGACCAGCAAAACAGTCGTCACCGGCATTGAAATGTTTAACAAACAATTGGATGAAGGTCGCGCCGGAGACAACGCGGGATTATTGCTTCGTGGCACTAAAAAAGAAGACGTGGAGCGCGGACAAGTGATTGCCAAACCTGGCACCGTGACCCCGCACACCGAATTCGAAGCAGAAATTTATGCCCTCACAAAAGAAGAAGGTGGACGACACAAACCGTTTTTTACCGGCTATAAGCCCCAGTTCTATATTCGCACGACGGATGTGACCGGTGATGTAGTGCTCCCGCAAGGGGTTGAAATGGTGATGCCTGGGGACACGGTGAATCTGACCGTTAAGCTTATTACCCCGGTGGCCATGGAAGAGAAGCTTCGTTTCGCCATCCGTGAAGGTGGGCACACAGTCGGTGCCGGTGTAGTGACCAAGATCCTGAAGTAATTATTTGTTGATTGAATATTGAATCCGTGTGACCAGTACGTCCCCCGCAACGAAAGCACATACCACGACCGATGCATCGGCAGCTCTGGAGCCAATCACGACTCGAAAACCGAAAGGCCGAGAGGACGATGCGCGTCAGAGAATCCGTATCAAGATTCGGGCGTATGATCATAAAATTATTGATCAGTCTACGCGCACGATTCTTGATACCGCAGGTCGCACCGGTGCCGAAGTGGTCGGGCCCATCCCATTGCCGATAGAAAAGAAGCGGATAACAGTGAATCGATCAACATTTGTCCATAAGGATGCGCGGGAACAGTATGAGATGCGGGTGCATAAGAGATTGATCGATATTGTAGAACCAACAAGTAAAACAATTGATGCGCTGATGAGTCTAACGTTACCAGCAGGTGTTGATATTGAAATAAAAATGTAGAAATTTTAAGGAAGGGAAGATGGTTGGCTGTCCCCAGCCCAAAGCCTGCGGGCATTGTGGCGGGGGAAAGCAATCCCTCATTCTCCTTCTTTTTTGTACGATGCAGGTTTTAAATCATATGAAAAGTATCATCGGAAAAAAAGTAGCCATGACACAAGTATTTGCTAAAGACGGTACGGTAACTCCCGTGACTGTTGTTCAGGCCGGTCCCTGTGTCGTGACTCAAATCAAAACAAAGGCGACGGACGGGGTAGATGCCGTTCAACTTGGGTATGGATTTTCGAAACATCTCTCAAAAGCACTGCAGGGTCACTTGAAGGGGATTGGATCGTTCCGGGTGTTGCGACAAGTGCGTGTTTCGAAAGAAGCTGGCTCCGGACTTGAGCGAGGAGCAACAGTCGATGTCAGTGGCTTTACGGAAGGCGACACGGTAACAGTGATTGGCACTTCAAAAGGAAAGGGATTCCAAGGCGTGGTGAAGCGTCATCATTTCCATGGTTCTCCCAAAACACACGGACATAAAGATCAATTGCGGATGCCAGGGAGTTCGGGGGCGGGCGGACTTCAACATGTAGCCAAGGGAAAACGCATGCCCGGACGAATGGGAAACGCCCGTGTTACGGTAAAAAATCTTTCGGTGATGAAAGTGGATCTTGAGAAGAATGAATTGTGGATACAAGGTGCAATTCCCGGAGCGCGAGGGAGTGTCGTGCTGCTTCAGGGTAAATCTTAAATGGTATGAGTTCTTCCTACACTATTTCTCGTTATCGCATGGATGGAACGGTTGCCGGAACCGAAGAATTGTCCGGGGATTTCTTCGGACGTCTTTCGAAGGGCAATACTTCTGCATTGCTGCATCAAGTGGCTGTTGCGATGATGGCGAATGTTCGCCAGCCTATCGCTCACACCAAACGACGAGGTGAAGTGCAAGGGGGCGGAAAAAAACCTTGGAAACAAAAAGGAACGGGTCGCGCGCGTGTCGGTTCTATCCGTTCTCCGTTATGGAAGGGTGGAGGTGTAGTGTTTGGTCCGCGATCAAATCGCAACTATACACAAAAGATCAATGCAAAAATGAAGCACAAGGCATTTTTGGCCGCGCTCAAAGAGCATCTCGACGGTAATGCACTCGCCATTCTTGAAGTCGACGCAGAAGCTCCAAAAACCAAAACCATGGCCACGACCTTAAAGAAAATTCGTTCTAGTTGGTCACCGCCCCATAAGGCTCTCTTGATGCTCTGTTCTCAATCATCGGATGCAACGGTGCGCCGCATGACGCGCAATATCGTTAATACAACCGTTGAGGATATTGCCACGTTGTCCGTGATGGATGTACTGCGATATCCATATTTACTGTTGACTCCGGCCGCTTTTGAATTGTTAAAGAAACGTATTCAAAAATAAATTTTCCATATTTATGAGCGCGCTCATGGGGCTATTTCGTACTAAGAAAGACAAGACACAGAAGACTGCTCCGGTGGCATCGTCGAATACTACTGCCCCGGTTGTTGCCCCTGTGCAACCCGTGGCATCAAAGGAACGGTTGCGTGTCCGAGGTCCGTTTCGTGCTGGTACAGTTCTTTTGGCGCCTCACGTCACCGAAAAAACATCAAAGGCCAATAAAGCCAACACGTATACATTTATTGTTACCAGAAGTTCGAGTAAGCAAACCGTCCGGCAGGCGATCCAGCAGTTGTATGGAGTGAAGGTTGCTTCGGTGAACATCATTCGTGAATCTGATGAGCATCGACAGACACGGTTTGGGTCGACCACACACCGTGGCCGGAAAAAAGCGATGGTGACGTTGCCCGCCGGCAGTAGTATCGATTTAAGTAAGGCACCCAAGGCGCAAACATAATGTATGGCAATCAAACAATACCGACCTCTGACACCCGGAAGACGCTTTGCGACCGTCGATACCATGGATGACGTTACAAAGAAACGTCCTGAGAAGACATTGCTACTGAGTAAAAAGCGTGCCAGTGGCAGGGATTCAAGTGGGAAAATCAGTGTTCGCCATCGCGGTGGTGGTGCGAAACGCGCGATTCGCGTTGTTGATGTTCGCGCCAACCGTTTGAATGAGTCGGCTCGTGTGACCGCTATTGAATATGATCCGAACCGCGGTGCACGTCTCGCGCTTGTTGAATATCCTGATCAAGAGCTCCGATATATTTTAGCGCCAGAAGGATTAACAGTCGGCATGAGTGTTACCACAAGCGATTCGGCCGGAGAAATTCAAGTGGGAAATCGATACCCGCTGAAATTGATCCCAATTGGCAGTACGGTCTGTAATGTAGAATTAAAACCGGGACAAGGGGGGATATTAGCCCGTGCCGCGGGAAGTTCAGTCCAGCTGATGGCGATTGAAAATGGATACGCGCAGCTGCGTCTTCCTTCAACCGAAGAGCGGTTGGTCACCGAAGATTGCTTTGCCACCATTGGGATCATGAGTAATGCCCAGTTTCGTCATCGCGTGTTGGGTAAAGCGGGTCGTTCACGGCATTTAGGGCATCGTCCAGAAGTGCGCGGGAAGGCGATGAACCCGGTGGATCACCCGCACGGCGGTGGAGAAGGAAAACAACCCATTGGGTTAAAATTTCCAAAAACCAAATGGGGGAAGCATGCCTTAGGCGTCAAAACACGCTCCCCTAAGAAATATTCTGATCGATGGATTCTCCATCGAAGAAAGAAATAATTTTTCTTCATTATGTCACGATCACTCAAAAAAGGTCCATTTGTGGAACTTGCATTATTAGAGAAGATCAAGAAGGCCGGTCCGAATAGCCGGACAGTGATTAAAACATGGTCACGGTCTTCCACGGTTGTTCCCGAGATGGTTGGATTGACGATTGGTGTCCATAATGGTAAAGTGCACGTCCCCGTTGTGGTGGTCGAAAATATGGTGGGTCATAAACTCGGAGAGTTTTCTCCCACACGGACATTCCATCGGCATGGTGGAAAGATGCAACGTGAACAAGAGATTGCAGCCAAAGAGGCGGAAAAGAAAGCGGTAGAGTCTGCAGCAGCAAGTACAACAAAAGCGGCCGGGAAGAAGTAACAACCAGAATCAGTGATCACTGATATGAAAGTCCAAGCACGAGCACGATTTATTCGAGTTTCACCCCGCAAGATGAATATTGTGGCTGGGCTTGTTCGTCAAAAATCGTTGGCTGTGGCTCAGCGAGAACTTTCATTTCGCCCTGAACGCGCTGCGCGATTGTTGCTGGAAGTGGTGAATTCCGCGGCAGCCAATGCTCTTGAAAATCATTCGCTCGATACCAATGGATTGATCATCGCTTCGATTCTTGTGGGCCAGGGTCCGCGCCTCAAGCGCTTTACTCCAAAAGCCTTTGGACGTGCGACTCCGATTCGCAAACCGACCAGTCATATTACAGTGGTTGTGGAAGGGGATACAACTGTTACCAAGACGATTCGCCGCAGTTCGCCCACAGCCGTTGTGTCAGCGAAATCCGATGATGAAAAGAAGACAGATGCGGGGCAACCCTCTTCCGCTAAGGCTCCCGAGGGTAAACGTTCCTCAGGGCCAGCGCCAAAAGGATTTTTACGTCGTGTATTTCAACGCAAAACTGGTTAGGATTGAGAACCATTACCAATCTCAAAGCAACTATGGGTCACAAAGTTAACGCGGTCATCTTTCGAATACCAACACTGTGGGGATGGAACTCCAAGTGGTTTTCGCGTCGAGAATATGGATTACTGTTGCGGCATGATACGCAGATGCGGAAAATTATTCGTACCGATTGTCGAGAGGCGGGTATTGCTGCTATCGAAATCGAACGGACAACTCGTCAGGTCAAGGTGACGATCCACGCGGCAAAGCCGGGGCTTATCATCGGCCGGGGCGGAACGCACGCGGAAGAATTAAAAAAGAAGTTAAAGAGTAAATTTATTCCGGTCGGTCAAGATTTACAACTCAATATTGTCGAAGTATCTCAACCCAACCTCAGCGCCCCCGTCGTGGTGTATGGGATGGTTACGGAAATCGAAAAACGCACTCCATTTCGTCGCGTTATGAAGCAAGTGATCGATCGAGTCCAAAAAGCCGGGGCACAGGGGATAAAAGTGGTCGTGTCCGGTCGGCTTGATGGTGCAGAAATCGCTCGTACTGAAATGCTGTCGTGGGGGAAAATTCCTCTTCACACGATTCGCGCTAATATTGATTATTCTCGTCTGGCTGCATTTACCACGTACGGCGCCGTCGGAATCAAAGTTTGGATTTACAAAGGAGACGTGTTTAATAAAAAAGAAGAAAAACAGTGATCATATGTTGTTACCCAAGAAAGTCAAACATCGCAAATGGCATAATCCACCGGTTCGTTTCGGTGTGGCTCGTCGTAAGATCGAACTGAATTTTGGCCAATTTGGCTTAAAAAGTTTGACGACCAGTTGGATCACTTCACGACAAATCGAAGCAGCCCGTCGAGCGATGACGCGTTCTCTTCAGCGTGGAGGGAAAGTATGGGTGCGGATTTTCCCAGCCCGTCCGGTCACTCAAAAAGGATCGGAAGTCACAATGGGCGGCGGAAAAGGAGCGGTGGACCACTATATGTGTACGGTGAAATCGGGAACGATTATGTTTGAAATCGACGGGGTAACGAACGAGGTGGCAAAACACGCATTACAATTGGCGGCCTATAAGTTACCAGTGAAAACTCGTATTGTGCAACGCAGTTAACTACTATGGCAAAAGCGAATATCCAACAGACAGAAATGAAACAATGGTCAGTCGATCAGTTGGCCCATGAGTTAGAAATACTCAGGGCCAAGATGGTCGAGCTTCGGTTTGAGCATGCGAATCGTGCGCTCAAAGACACAACGACGTTGGCTAAAACTCGCCGTACGACTGCTCGGATCCTGACATTGCAGCGTAAGGCGTCTGTAAAAAAGTAATCCCCACTATATGGAAAATTCGCGCATCGTTCGAACATTTCAAGGGGTCGTGGTTTCCGTGAAGGCTCATAAGACCTGTATCGTGAAAGTGGATCGTATGGTGGAACATCCAAAGTATGGAAAACGATATTTAGTCAGCAAACGGTTTCCTATTCATGACGCAGAGTCTCAAGCAAAAGAAGGAATGACCGTAGAATTTGTTGAGTGCCGACCATTGAGTAAAACAAAACGGTGGAAACTGCAAAAAATTATCAAATAATTTTTTGAACACAAAAACTAAAGAACAGAGCAACAAAGAAACGATCGTGTACGTTTTTTTGTCGCTCTGTCGCTTAGTTCATGAGTCGTTCTATGGTTCAACATCGCACAATGCTCACGACAGCGGATAATACAGGGGCGAAAAAGCTTCAGTGTATTCGTGTGCTGGGTGGATACAAAAAACGATATGCGTTCGTCGGGGATATCATAACAGTGGCCATTAAAGTTGCGCAACCTCAGGGTATGGTCAAGAAAGGGGAAGTGCATCACGCTGTGGTGGTACGCTCTCGAAAAGAATTGCGTCGAACAAACGGAGTGATGGTTCGTTTTAGTGACAATGCGGCGGTGATTATCGATAAGAAATCCAAAGAACCAAAAGGAACACGCATTTTCGGTCCGGTTCCGCGCGAACTGCGCGCTTTAGGATTTACAAAAATTATTTCATTGGCACCCGAAGTGTTATGAAGATTAAAAAAGGCGATACCGTAAAACTCATGGGGGGGAAAGACAAGGGGAAGACCGGAAAAGTCCTCCGCGTGTTCCCTGTACTTGGGAAGATGACCATTGAGGGTTTGAACATCGGGAAAAAACATCGCCGTCCGAAAGCCGCCAACCAAAAAGGTCAGGTTGTGGAATTTCCAAGGGCATTCCCGGTCTCACGAGCGATACTTGTGTGCCCCAAGTGTGGGAAAACGACTCGCGTGGGGTACGAACGATCCAGCGAGGGAGTAAAGAGTCGCAAGTGCCATGTTTGTAAAGCGACATTCGCGTAAGGAATATGACCAACACTGCCGTCACAGAACAATCAAAACAATTAGCAGAAGCGTTGGGGCTTTCTAATCTCAATAGTGCCCCGCGTCTTGTGAAAGTGTCTTTGAATGTTGGTATTCCTTCAACCACCAAAGACCCTAAGGTTGCCGAGACGATCAAGGCGACTCTTCGTCGTATTTCGGGTCAAACGCCAATAGCGACACTGGCAAAGAAATCGATTTCCAGTTTTAAGACGCGACAAGGCATGGTTGTGGGAATGGCAGTGACGTTGCGTGGGCGCCGCATGTACGATTTCGTTCAAAAATTTATTCATATCACATTGCCTCGTACACGTGACTTCTGGGGGATTTCTCCCAAGCATATCGACAAACAGGGGAACCTCAGTATCGGCATTAAAGAACATCTCGCATTTCCCGAGATTCGTTCGGACGAAGTGGAACATTTGCACGGACTCCAGGTTACTTTTGTGAGCTCCACCCGTGATACAGCCAAAGCATTGGCATTATATAAAATAATGGGAATACCGTTTAAGGAAGACTAATTATGGCTACTGAAGCACAAATTGCAAAATCAAAACGGAAGCCGAAATTTTCCAGCCGCATTGTGCGACGATGCTGGAAGTGTGGGCGCCCTCGCGGGTACCTCCGCGCGTTTGATCTCTGTCGTATTTGTTTCAGAGAATTAGCTAATCGTGGAGAGCTTCCTGGTATTCGTAAAGCAAGTTGGTAAATATGACCGATCCTATCGCAGACATGTTAACTCGCGTTCGTAATGCGTTAATGGCTCACAAAGAGTCTGTGGAGGTGCCGTATTCGAAATTAAAATTTCGGATCGCAGAGATTTTGGCATTGGAAGGGTGGGTGGAGTCCGCGACACTCGTTGGTGTTACTCCACATCAATCCATTCATATCGTGTTGAAATATGATACCAGTGGCAAGGCAGTGCTTACCCATATTAAGCGCATTAGTACAGTCAGTAAGCGTGTGTATGTGCGCCGTACAACCATTCCCCGTGTACTCAATGATTATGGGTTAGCGATCGTTTCAACCCCGCAAGGATTGATGACCGATCGAGAGGCACGAAAGCGGGGAATCGGAGGAGAAGTTCTTTGCGAAATATACTAAATATGTCTCGTTTAGCAAAAAAACCCATCATTATTCCTTCGGGGGTCACTGCCACAATCAGCGATCACTTGGTGATCAATGGTCCCAAAGGAGAATTGCGCAGACCGATCCCTGCCGCGGTTCATATTGCTCAAATTTCTGAAGGATTAAAGATCACCGTCGATCATCTTGATGACCATGCAGAACGTTCGTTACTCGGGTTATGGGCGAGACTCACCGAAAATATGATCAAAGGTGTGACCGTGGGGTTTGAGAAGGCTGTTGAGGTGAAAGGTATTGGGTACAGGGTTGCTATCAGCGGTAAGAATGTTGTTTTGGATATTGGATTTTCTCACTCGGTCACTGTGCCCATTCCCGAAGATTGTACGGCAACCGCCGAAAAAAGTGTGCTAACGGTGAGGGGGATGGACAAACAGTCGGTTGGTGGATTTGTTATCACGCTTCGCAATCTTCGTCCACCCGAACCGTATAAAGGGAAGGGGATCATGATCGTGGGCGAAGTGATTCGTCGAAAGGCTGGGAAAGCCGCAAAAGCTGCTGGCGCTAAAGCGTAATTACATTAATGTTCCCTCTCCTAGGGTAGGAGAGGGTTAGGGTGAGGTACGAATTTATGAGCACAACATTATCTCAACGCTCTCGTCGTCAACATCGAATCCGGACTAAGTTGAAGGATAATATTCTTCGGCCACGGTTATGTGTGTATCGTTCGAATCAATGGATGGAAGTACAATTGGTGGATGATCAGAAGTCTCATACGTTGGTGGGGATAAACGAACGCTTGATCGTAGCACAAAAAGAGACATGGGACCAAACTGTTCCCGAAGAGTTTGCGCGTTCCACTCGAAGCGGGCGTGCCTATCGTTTGGGATGGATGTTGGCGGAGAAAGCGAAGGCATTGGGGATTAGTACGGTGCAATTTGACCGTTCTGGATATCGATATCACGGGCGTGTGCGTGCCGTTGCCGAAGGAGCACGCGCCGGCGGACTCACCTTCTAAGTAATTTATTTATGGCAGGTCAATTTCAACAGCGGCGTGGCCGGTCTCGTGGAGGCCCTTCTCGAGAACGAGAGGTAAAGGAATTTGAACAAAAAGTACTCGAAGTCGCTCGCGTGACGCGTGTGACGGCTGGTGGAAAGCGGATGCGTTTTCGTGTGCTCGCTGTGATTGGTGATGGAAAAGGGCGCGTGGGAAGTGCTGTGGCCAAGGGAAGTGATGTCAGTCAAGCCATCACAAAGGCAACAACAAGAGCAAAAAAGAATATGCTCACCATTCCGCTCATCAACGGCACCATTCCCCATTCGGTGTACATGAAATTGGGTGCTTCCAAAGTACTGTTAAAGCCCGCTCCGAGAGGAACCGGAATTATCGCCGGGGGTGTTGTGCGCCCGATTATGGAATTAGCGGGTGTTGGAAATATTGTCAGCAAACTTTTAGGAAGTCGTAATAAATTAAACAATGTCAACGCGACATTCGCTGCATTGCGTGCTCTTCGGACCGATTCACCTTCCCGTCAGGCAAAAAGTCGCATAGCATCAACAGAAAAAATTGTGTAACATATGAATACACTTCATTCACTTCATCCCGCTCCAGCATCTCGCCGACATAAGCGTCGGGTGGGTCGCGGGCACGGGTCCGGCCGTGGAACGTACAGCACCCGTGGCATCAAGGGACAAAAAGCACGCAGTGGCGGGCGCAAGGGTCTCAAGATGCTCGGGCTTCGATCGATGATTTTGAGTCTACCAAAAAATCGTGGATTCAACCCCAAGCCTTCCGATGGCATGGAAATTCCGTTGGGTCGGTTGAATACGGTGCTCAAAGACGGTGAAATCTGCACACCGAAGCTTCTTCGCGATCGTCGTGTTTGGAAGCGCGAAGCGAATTGGGCGAAATTCATTTTGAGTGGAACTTTCGAACGCAAAAACATCACCGTCAAAGGCATTAAGTGTTCATCCGGAGCAGCCGCTCGCATTCGCGAACTCGGTGGAAAAATTGTGGTATGAGCGTCTGGCAGTCCATTCTTAAAACTCGCGACCTCCGAAACAGCATCATCTACGTGTTGTGCATGTTGGTTCTTTTTCGTTTCGCAGCTCATATTCCGATTCCCGGTGTTGACCCCATTGCGTTGCAGCGATTTTTTAGCTCAAACCAACTTTTCGGTCTTCTCAATATATTCTCGGGCGGGGCGCTCGAGCAGTTTTCCGTGGTGGCCATGGGCGTTGCTCCGTATATTACCGCCTCGATTATCTTTCAACTGTTGGTCATGATCGTTCCACGATTGGAAGAGTTGTCGAAAGAAGGGGAGTATGGTCGCGCCAAGATAAACCAATATACGCGCTACGTGACTGTGCCATTGGCGGTACTCCAGGCGTTTGGATTAATTACACTCTTAGAGCGCAGCAGCCAAGCCAGCTTACGTATTTTTCCAAGCCTCACGAACTTTGATAAAATTACCATGATTATTATTTTGACTGCCGGTAGTATTTTACTGATGTGGATTGGGGAGTTGGTGAGCGAAAAACATGTGGGTAATGGCATATCGCTCATGATCTTTGCTGGAATTATTTCCGGGTTTATTACTCAACTGCAACAGTTTTTTTCTATCTTCGATGCTTCTCAGATTCCGGTCACCCTTACGTTTGTGGCGGTGGGCGCCATCACCTTGTTAAGCATTGTGGTCATGAATGAAGCGCAGCGCAACGTTCCAGTGTCGTATGCCAAGATTGTGCGCGGCAACCGCATGATGGGCGGAGTCAACACGCACCTTCCCTTGCGGGTGAATCAAGTGGGTGTGATCCCCATCATCTTTGCGATTTCCATTATTTTATTCCCGCCCACCATTGCACAGTTTTTCGCCACCTCTGCCAACACCACATTACAGTCTGTTGCGCAGTTCACTCAACAATTGTTTGCCAACCAACTTTTTTATGGCATTCTTTATTTTACACTGGTATTTGCATTTACATATTTTTACACGGCAGTGATTTTTCAACCGGACCAGATTGCAGAAAATCTGCAAAAGCAAGGTGGTTTTATTCCGGGAATTAGGCCCGGAAAGCCCACGGCCAGTTTTTTGCAGTACACGATCAATCGTTTGATTCTTCCGGGGGCATTCTTCTTGGGCCTCATTGCGGTGTTGCCGGTGGCAGTCCAAAGCGCGACCGGTATCACAACGCTCACTGTTGGAGGAACAAGTATTTTAATTGTGGTTTCGGTGGTCATCGAAACGGTCAAACAAATTCAAGCGCAGTTGACCATGCGGCAGTACGATGCGTACTAGACAACCCTACTCGTCATTGCGAAGGGCCCTACCCCAATGTTCCCTCTCCTAGGGTAGGAGAGGGTTAGGGTGAGGTACGAATCAGATGGCGAGGTGGTTACCGCCGCAGCGGGATCCCGCTCGAGGCGGGACAATCCATGGCGTTGTTCACTGTCCAACGATACTTGTTCTTATGCAAAGGCCTTTAGTTATCATCCTTGGAGTCCCGGGTTCTGGCAAAGGGACCCAAGGCCGGAGATTAGCCGAAAAATTCGGCATGGCCTATTTAGCGACCGGTGATTTGGTCCGTGAAGTCCGCAAGAGGGCGGGAACAGGCGATGCCTTTGCTGATCAGGTCAAAGAACGCTACGACCGCGGTCGCCCTCAGCCCGATGCAGTGATTTTTAAAATTCTTCGCGATAAACTCTCCAGCCTCGATCTTGCCAAAGGGATTGTGCTTGACTCATTCCCCATTTCTCTTGGGCAAACTCAAGAGCTGTTTCATATTGTCAACGATTTTGGGCTCGACCAGCCGGTGGTCCTTTTTTTAACACTCGATGAATGGGAGTCGATTAAGCGCATTTCTAATCGAAAATTTTGTCCCACCTGCTCTGTTGCGTATAATCCAGGATCCGAAGCGTATACTCAAGGAACATGTCCCACTGATTCCAGTAAGCTCATTACTCGCGCGGACGACAATTTTCGCGTGGTCAGAACTCGCATGGAAGAATACACTGACCGGATGGAACACATTCACGAGTACTTCAAGCGCAAAGGGATCAGCGTTGATATCAACGGCCAACAAACCATTGACCAAGTGCATGATGAGATTGTGAAGAAGTTGAAGGAACACGGAATTGGATGACGAAAATTTTTCGCCCAAGCAGATAGAGACCCGCCGCGACATCCTGTGGATGCGGGCGGGTCTTTGGTATGAAGTCTCTGGAAGTGCTCGACGCTCATCGTTGCCGCCGAATGCCCAGCACTCGGTGGTGCGGTGTCCAGAGTCCATTTTCTTCGCCTCCCTGCTCCAGCTCGAGGCGGCAGGTGCTCGGGTCGGAGTCGTCACATCCGTAGCGGCTGAATGCGAGCACCGGCACTTGCAGTGGTCCCTGCCAGGTATTCGTCGGCGAATCCGGGTCCGGCGGGGCGGGAAGAAGGATGACCACACGGAAGTCGAACTGCCGTCGTTTCCCTTCCGTGATGACGGAGAAGATGTGCTCGAATCCGGGCGTGACGAGGTCCTTTGGTTGAAGAAATTCACTCTTCACTCTCCGAGTAGACAGCCATGTCGCCGGGTGGATGATGTGAGCTTCGAAGGATATCGCACCCCGTCCCGTTGTGGGGTACGGTTCTATTCGTAGCGCTTCATCGAACGGCGTCCCGACGGGGGCACCACTTCCATTCATTTTGGGCTGGCCCAGAGCGTCCCTCCATGTCTGGGTTTCATCCGAGTTCCCCATCGGGTTCACCCAGATTCCATCCAGTCTAGCCTTCTGAAAGTGCTCCTTCCAGGCCCTTGAAAAGTCGAATGCGCCTTCCAGAACAATCGTTTTACTGCGATTCATCGGCGGCCTCCTTCGCCTGTTGAACATTATTGGAATGTTGCAGAGATAGTATCTTTCTGGGGTGTGCCAATAGTAGCGGATATCATCGTGGGATGTCAATCACATCATATAGAGGACACTTCAGATCCTCATATCCTCATATCCTCGTACCTGGTCCTCAATTCAACACTGGCACGGCGGCTTGCCAGGCGAGTTGATGCAGGGTTCTGAGCGACTGCGAGAAGTTCTTGCTTTCGATGACCACAACGATGTGCTCTGGGGTGTAGCTAAACAGTTGTACGGTGTCACCAGTAATGGAGCAATCCACAAAAAATCGCATGCCCTTGGGGAGGTATCGGATGTGATAGTTGGGATTCCCCATCTTTTTAATGCGTTGCGCGTAAGCACGGTCGGTGGTATCCCCCCACAACAGGTCATACACGACGGGTTTATTTGTTTTCACGATATGTTCAAATTCGCTAATGGCCACCGGGAGTTCTTTTTTAATAAACGAGACGGATCCCCAAAAATATATTTCTGGCGCTTTGTATAATTCTTTATAGACTTTCATCATTTCATCGATTCCTTGATAAAATTTGACTGTCGGCCGTCCTGTCTTTTGCCGATAGATCGACTCCAGGTGGGGGAGGATGGCGGAGAGCCCTTTTTGTTTATCTGCCAAGGATTCCAGCAGTGTTGCCGGGGGTTCTGCCGAATACGCCAACGCTCCATGGATTGATGATTGCGTGACGTACCCCAGTTTTTTTAGGTCATCCAAGCATAGATAGGTTGTGGGGCGCTTGAGCTCTGCTTTTTGGGCAATGTCGGCCACCGAGGCTGTGCCCAACTGCAACAAGGCCACATAGGTTTTGGCTTGTTTTTCATTAAGTCCCAAGGGTTTGATGAGGTCAGAGGATAACATAGAACATAATCCTAATCTACAAATTGATCCAAATACTACAAATGGCGATCGGATTTGGTGCATTCGGATGCATTTGTAGATTTGGATTGTGTTTCCTGTATTTTCAGTATAGCAAAGAATTCCATTATTGTCAACTTTTTTGACAACACAACAGTAATAATCAATAAATACAATATAAAAATAGCTTTTTTATAGACAAAATACTTGACAATATTGTGGGAATACGCTAGTATTGCTTGTTATCATCGTACTGATGGTAATGCACGTTGACCAAAAGGATGGTGCGCATGAGGCGATTCATTGAGATCGTCAAGAAATATGGCGGAAAGGCGGTTGCACTGCTGCGGCACGCCAAGTACCTGATTCAGCATGAGAACTGTCGAGGCGATAAGGCAGCGGAGAATCTGTTGTATGCGGCGAATTACGCCGAGCTCGACCCGTCGTTTCAATTCCTCCTGTCGCACGAGGGTTGCACCACGACTTGGAGGCAAGGCAAGCTCTTGGGTCGGTCCGACTTGCCGATTGCGGCCGTGATCGGATCCGAGCAGGGCCGGGGATGGCACACCGCGTTGTGCCTCGCTGAAGGGATTGCTGGTCCTCGCAAGCGCTGGCCGCTGTACTTCCCGCACGCCTGTCTCAATTACCCTGTCTACAACTTTTTTGAGGCGCAGATTCAGCGTGAGAGGTACGGGGACTGCATGGTCCCGCGGTGGTTCAACGGTGAATTGCCCGGTCTTGTGCGGGACACCACACCCCGAGCGCTTCGCGGGCGCCTCATGGGGTTCATCGAGGACACACTCGAGCGAACGGATGGATTGGTCGTGATGAGCAGCCACTTCGAGCCGTGCCTGTGCGTGGCGAACGAATTGGTCTACGGGGAGAGCTTAGGGAACTATTCGCTCGAGCGATTCCCAAATTACAACCACGGCACGCTCATCGTCCGCACGAGCGAAGGGCAGCTCCAGGGTTTCCCGTTCAACGAGCGCTGGGAGATCTTGGAACCGGTGGAGCTCCGCAATCTCCCCGACCACCTCACCGGCCACTGACGTCATTTCTCGGCACAGGCGCGAGAGAAGAATGCTTCCTCGCTCCTGTGCCACCACTTTATGAATCCTGAATCGATGCAAAAATTTTTAAGCCTCATGAAACACTATCGTCATGCTGTTGCGGTGGTGCGGCATGCGCCGTATGTGTTGCAGCCGCTCATAGACCAGTGTGAGGGTGACGAATCTGTGGCGCTTGCTCGCAACTACGCCGAGCTGGAACATCCTGGCCGATTTGTATTAACTAAGCAAGGTGTCTTCACAACGTGGCAACAGGGAGAATTAATCAGTGCAACAGACCTGGCCATTCACCGTGTGAACTATTCCCAGCAGGGCCGTGGCACCGAAACCGGAGTGCGCCTGGCCGAAGGGATCGCGGGGGTTCGCAAACACTGGCCTGAGTGTCGGGATGTGAAGGATCTTAACTATCCAGTGTATGAATATGAGCCGTGCCTGGCAGCATTACGCACATTGGGCGGTCTTGCGATGGTTTCGGCATGGATGAATGGGCAGGTCACACCGCAACTGATTCGTGATGAGAGTCCATCTTCTTTCCGCCGCCGAGTCCTTGGTCGCGTTGACGATGCATTGATCGAAACACAGCAGTCATTGGGAGATGTTATTGGTCTCACTATCGAGGTAACACATTCCGAGTTGTGTATGGTCATCAGCGAAGAATTAATCTATCACCATCGACCGGGCAGTTACAGTATGGAAGAAAAGCGGTTTCCAAAATATAACCATGGAATTCTCGTGGTCCGTGAAGACGATGGGGCACTGAGAGGGTTTCCGTTCAACGAGCGATGGGAAATCCTTAAACCCGACTAATATTCAGCGCATCATTCCACGCCATTGTGCAAGAGAAAATTCTCCTGTACGGTGAGGTGGAAGGAGTATAAACACTTACTGTCATTTCGAACTAAGTCAAGAAATCTCACAGTGAGATCCCTCGGCTTCGCTCGGGATGACGGATCAAAGTATGTCTACTATATTACTTACTGGTCTTCCCGCCAGCCAAGGCATTGCCCGCGGCGTGGTTCGAGTTGTCACCGGCGCCGATGACACCGATCGATTCCAAGAAGGAGAAATTCTTGTGACTCGCATCACCGACCCAACCATGGTGATGATGATGAACTGTGCTGGTGCCATTGTTACCGATATTGGCGGCATCACAAGCCACCCGGCAATTTTGAGTCGCGAGATGGGAATCCCGTGCGTGGTCAACACAAAAAATGCGACCACGCTCCTCAAAGAGGGGATGATGGTGGAAGTGGACGGCACAAAAGGAGAAGTGAGAAGTATATGACCAAGCAAGACATCCAATCCGGCAAGTGGATCGACGAGTGTGCTCGAGGGCTTGCCCAGCTTTACGAAGGTCAAGTGGTGGAGGGGTTCCAACCCATCGATTTCTTTTCGTTCTTTCCTTTGTGGTTTGATCTGTGGGTGGAAAAGATTGATGTAGCGTTGGAGCGCGCGAAACTTCTGGGCTGGTCGCGAGAACAGTTATTTGAAAAATTGCCAGCGCCGTCCAACCTTCGCGCGCATATCCAAAAGATCGCACCCTCGCTCGATCGCATCCCCAACAAATCCGCAGCCAAGCGCGTGATTGAGTTTTTTGTCGAAGCGCTCGCGGCAAAAACCCTATTAGACCCATTTGCTTACCGCTCAAATATTATACACGATCCGGATCAGCTCGACGCACTCCTTGGGAGTACCCCTTGGCAGATCGCGAATGTAGAAATTGCCAAAGAACTCGGCCGACTCATCACCTCTGCCGGCTCATTAGTGCATGGCCTCTACAACGATGTTTGTACGGATTACGCCTGGGATGCGTATGGGCCTTATCCGTTACCCAACAATCAAGTCTTGCTTATCCGTCATTTTACCGACCTTCAACCGGTCACACTATGGAGTGATCGCGATCTCATTGATGCGATCCCAGCCCAAGAGATTGCTCTCTATGAACTCTATAATCCGATTGAGTGTTCAATCCGTGCAGTCGGATGTCACACGGTGTTTGAAGGTTCTGCCACCCAGCAGCTCGTGAGCTTTGCATTGAGTGTTGACGGCCGATGGATCCACGACATGAGCGCCATCAAACGATTGAGAACGCGGTTAGCGTTGGAAGCGCAGCGCCAATATCAGCACATCCGTAATTGTTCCGAATCCGAACTTCGCAAGAAAGTCGTGGAACAGGAATGTTATCAATTGAAAAAATTATTTGATTTTGTGGGCATGGATTGGCGGCCGTCGACGCAGATGCTCGAGCGCGCACAGTTGCCGCTTTTAGAGAACCGCTACCCTAAAGGCCGATTCATGACGTTTGAAGAATATTGCCAGTGCATGGGTATCAATGAGTTGAAGAAGTTGTACCGAGTGGAGTACCAACGTCATCCTGGCCCCGCCACAGCGGGGTCCCCCGACTTTTCGGGGGACTTGACCAGGATCCGATCGGATTCTGGTCAAGCTAGAATGACGACTACTCACTACTCACTACCAACTACTCACTCGTATGGGTGGCTCGACGATTATCTTAATGCGTTTGCAAAGACGGTGACCAACTCCGATGCGGCCGGCTGGATGCCGTTTGATTATCATCGGTTTTATGCGCATGTGAGTGATTTGATGCTCGATCGATGGCTCACTGTGGTCGACCGTTTACGGCAAAGCCGGCGCAGTGCTGTGGAAATTGGAAAAACGCTCGGCGGTCCGCTGACCCTACGGTTCCAACTCATCTTCACCAATCTTTTTCATATTCAAGCCGCTGACCGCCGCGACGATCCTGATGCTTGGCAGGCCCTGGAGTTTTTGAACGATGTGGTGCGAACGGGGAATTCGGATGATCCGTATGGACATACGTCCGCACACATTCACACTCCACAAGAAATAGAGCATCTTCGTCAGAGCATCCTGTGGCAAGAGGCAACTCCAGCATCACGGCAAGAAATTACGCGCCTGCTGTCCGCCGCAACACATTTGGCATGGGCGCTCTATGGCGATTACTGCTACATGAATTGGTACGAAATTTTTGGGCCCTACCCACTGCCGGGCAATCGGCAACTCCTCATTCGTGCGTTTACCAATTTTACCCCCAGCGAGGTGTGGAGCGAGACGGCAGACTTTCCAGTACACAACCTCACCCTCTATCAGATATTTAAAGACACAGACATTCAACTAGACCAGTGGAGCCATACCACTGCGACCACAACCATCGGACAGCGACTGGAGCAATGGTCCTTGATCGTCGACGGCAAACCACTGACCGATCTCCAGCGCATCCGCGAGATTCGCCGGCAGATGGAGCAGGGGGCATCCCAACAGTATCAGCGCTTTGCCGGCTTATCATTTGAAGAGCAAAAACAAAAAATTCTCGAACTCGAAGGATATGGGTTAAAAAATTTGTTTGCGCTTGCCGAGGTCGACTGGCGGCCAACACCGGAAATGCTCGACCGGATCAGGGGGAAACCCTTGCTCCCTGACAAGTACCCAAAGTTCGAAACGCAAGAAGAAGCAAGAAAATGGTGGAAACTATTCGCAGACCCCAGAACAGAAGAAAACTTTCCCGAAGAATGGATGACAAAAAATATTACCTAACACGAACAACCATTAACAATATTCCCTGAGCTTGTCGAAGGGATGTGCCCACCGGGCACATTTCGACTCCGCCCCACAAGGGGGCTCCGCTCAATGAATATTCTTCATCTCCGTACTCTCTTACTCTTTAACTCTCTATCTATGTCCCGTTTACAACGTCAAGCAGAAGTTCTCGCGCGATGGAGCAAAGACGCTCCAGACCGCAAAGATCGCAAAATTACCGCCAGTGCTCCAGCGGGCGCCCAAGGCGAGCTGTATCGAAAATTTGTGCGTCTGGCGATCAAAGGAAAAAAAGATCCGTGGGTGCTGATCCTGGGCATGACACCGGAACTTCGCAACATTGCCATGGAAGAAGGGGCAACGGTCGTGGCCGTCGACATCAATCAAGATGTGATTTGTTCCGTGGATCCGAATATCAAAGATCGTTTAAATACAAAAAATATTATGGCGCGCGGAGATTGGCTCATGATGGACCAGTATCTCCAGAACAAAAAATTCGATGTGGTGATGGGCGATGGGGTGACTGGCCAACTCTTAAACCAGGATACGAAAAAACTTGTTAAGGTTTCAGCGCACCTCCTCAAAAAAGGCGGCTACTTTATCTCGCGCGTGGATATCCATCAACCGGCGCTGGACGGGCTGTCGTTTGCTCAAGCGTTAGAACTTTGGCGCGCCGGAAAAATGAATATCGCGGAGTTTTCCATTGTGGTCCTTCTCTATTCCGAATACAAAAAACAGTGCTATAATCCGCGTACAGGCCTCATGAAGACATACCTCTTTTGGGATATCATCGAGAAACTATATCGGAAGGGAGTGGTGACAAAAGCCGAAAACGAAGCGATTCAAAAAACCCGCATTAGTTTAACGCACTACAACGTGGGGCAAAAAACATTCCTGGCCTGGACGGGGAAATACTTCAAACCCGTTCCCTTCAAACCCGTTAGCATCTTCTGGTCCACATACGTTGGCCAGAAGAAATAGGAGGAAACCTATGCAAGAACGATACATAGCAGAACCTCAACCGGAGTCATTCGTCACATTGATGACCGCGCTCAACCTTCCGGACCCTCGGAGCATGGAGCGCGCGGCATTCGTGGATGGGCTTTTCGCCATGTCCTCGGATGCCAAGGTCGAGCTTCGCGAATTGGGGAATCTCTTCAAGGCGCAAGAGCAGATGTTGGCGCACCGTCGAGAGACGTCGCCGGTCACCGCGGTCGAGCCGACGATGCCCAAGACCTTCGAGCGCTACGCGCTCACCAAAGCGGAGGTCACGCGCGATGGCGTGTTCGTGCTTTTGCCGGCAACACAAGGGGAACTGGTTGACATCTCGGATGCGCACGGCAACCGCCCGGTGATCCAGGCGGCGATCGAGCGATTTCTGGCCGACCCCCACAACCATTTCGTGTCCCGGGGCGACAACGTCAACAGCAAAGACGTGCCCTACCGTGACCAGATCGCGGCCCTCAAGGCCATGATCAAGCTCCAGCTCATCTACCCAGAGCGCGTCCACTTGCTCCAGGGCAATAACGAGGTGGACATTGCGCCGTCGATGGGCTACGGCGACGCACACTATTACGGAGTGGATGACGACAAGGCGCTGTTCCAGCTCAAGCGTTCGGAGCGTGTCTTCAAGCAGTGGCCCCTGTTGTTGGCCACTGCCAACGGTCTGGTCGGAGTGCATGGAAATCTGCCGGTGTTCTCGGACAAAAATGAGCTGGAGGAGAATCCACCCCCTTCCCCCGTCAACAACTTTCAAGAACTTCAGCTGTCTCTTGCCCACAGTGCTCGCGCCCGCTTCCGGCTGACGTGGGGGGAGAAGAGCAAGGCCAAAGGCCCCGAATCCAAAGGAGTGCTCGACGATGTCACGCCGCACAGCTTCGGTGGACTTTCGTACATCGGCGAGCAAGGAGTCTTGAAAGCAATCGACGCCATTGGCGCTTCCGTCGAGATCGTCGGCCACCAGCACAGCTATGCCCGGCTCTACGGTGAACCCGAAGGTCACCCCAGCTATGCCATCACGCACGGTAGCAGGGTGGCGACCATGGTGAGCCTCCCGATGGGGGAATTGAAGCAGGGGAGCTTCGCCGTGATCCCGCTCTGGAAGCCACTCAAGCAGTGGGAAGACCCCATGTTCCATACCGTGCAGTACAAAAAATAGATATGTCGTTCCGCGTTCTATTACTTTTAGCAATCATATTTGTTTTTTGGGGATATATTCCTCCTGCTTCGGCCGCGACGCTTTCTCAGCGCATGAGCGGGCGGATTTTGTTGCAAGTCGAACAGCAGGGCCAGGCGTGGTATGTGAACCCCAAGACTCTGAAGCGCCATTCGTTGGGTCGGCCAGCCGATGCGCTCCAAGTTATGCGCCAGGTGGGCGTGGGGATTTCCAATAGCGACTTTGATCGATTTAAGCTTAAGGCCCCGCAGCGGCTGGCTGGCCTCATACTTCTGAAAGTTCAAGACGGTGGCAAAGCGTATTATGTACATCCACAGACATTGGCGTTGTATTCACTTGGCCGCCCGGCTGATGCCCTGGCCGTAATGCGCCAAGTAGGCCTTGGGATTCGGGATCAAGATTTAGAAAAAATTCCCACGATAACCGTCAACGCGCTGGCACTCGTTCAACCAGTGATCCAAACCCCACCCAACCTCCCCTTTGCGCAAAGGGGAGGAGCGGAGGGGTTAGCCGAATCATTAAAATTCGTTTCGGTCGATGCAGGAG
>ORMF012534164.1_pt1 | contig 29707 bp, 27 predicted proteins | sample 1779871 | NCBI WGS metagenome assembly ORMF01 (sample SAMEA104232316, study PRJEB22302) | groundwater metagenome | biome: forest; feature: aquifer; material: groundwater | place: USA | collected 2011-08-07 | depth 5.4 m | reverse complement strand
TTGTTGCGCCGCCTCCCGCAGCTCGGGGCCCGCTCTTGGATGTGTGTTACCGGTCTCAAGTACATCGGTGCTGCCGGTTTTTGCACGCAAAGGATTTTCTCTGAAGTGGAACCGACCGGAACGCGCGCCAACAGGGCGCGGATGGACATCATTTGAGTCAAGCGTAGCGCGGGCGGGGGTGGGAGTCAATGGGAGGCATCTAGCAGAAATTGTCGGTTCCGGTCTGCCTATTGTTCATCCAGAACAAAGTGTCTCGATTTCCAAGGTCCCTTTCCGGATGGGAGGTCCGGCGGGCCTGGGTCGGCGAGAGCAACAGGGCGTCGGTTATCGAGGGCCAGCCGCCAAGAGCGGAACCGGACTTCCCACTTACCTGCGATCCAAACTCCGCTATGATCTTGAGGTGGTTCTCCTGACGCACGTTCCAGAAGACTTCAAAAAGGCGCTTTCGGAATTCGCTGAATCGCTAAAGCGCAACTTTTCTCTACCTATCCAAGCGAATCCGGAAGATCAGCTGAAAACGCCAATGCAGGTCCTGCTTCAATCTGATCCCGACGTGCAAGCGCGCACAGAGGCGCAGGTAGAGGGTTTAGGCGCGCGGCCTGATATTGGTGTGGCCGTTCGGGGTCTGCTCTGCGGGTACGTGGAGCTGAAGGCTCCTGGCAAGGGCGCGCGGACGAGCCGATTGGCTGGTCCTGACAGGAAACAATGGGAGAAGTTCAAGGCTCTTCCTAACCTGTTGTACACCGACGCCTCGGAGTGGGCGCTCTACCGGTGGGGGGAATTGCAGGGTGAAGTGGTGCAGATTGGGGACGACATTACAGCCGATGGCGCTGATGGACTTGAGGACGAGCAAGTCGCGAAGTTGCATACAGTTTTGACCAACTTCATTACTTGGCAGCCGCTGGCCCCAAACTCGCCCCAGGCTCTCGCGAAAATCCTGGCGCCGCTCTGCCGACTTTTGCGCACGGATGTTCTTGTCGCAGTCCGCAAGCCCGACTCTAGTCTCGCCCAACTAGCTCGTGAATGGCGTCAATACCTTTTCCCTGATGCTGAAGATGAGCAGTTCGCCGATGCTTACGCACAAACGTTGGCATATGCGTTGCTATTAGCGAGGCTTAATGGCGAAGAAAACCTAACGACGACTAGTGCCGCTGATGCTTTGGACAGCGGTCATGGTTTGCTGGCGCAGGCCTTGCGTGTGCTGAGCCAACCTCAGGCCCGCAAGGAAATTGTGGTTCCACTCGAATTGCTAGAACGCATGATCCGCGCTGTCGACCCCGCTCAACTAAGGCAGCGTGGCGATCCTTGGCTTTACTTCTATGAGGATTTCCTCGGGATATACGACAACAAACTGCGTAACAGTTACGGCGTCTACTACACCCCCGCTCCTGTGATTGGAACGCAGGTTCGCTTGGTTTCTCAATTGTTGGAACAGAGATTCAACAAGCCCCTTTCCTATGCTGACGCAGGGGTTGTTTTCCTCGACCCAGGCGCTGGGACCGCCGCTTACCCGTTGGCAGCAATCGAACATGCGCTAGAAATTGTGGAGAGTCGTTTCGGTGAAGGTATCGTTGCGGCCAAGGCGAGTGATTGCGCTAATAACTTCTATGCCTTCGAGATTCTGGTAGGGCCATATGCAGTGGCCCATTTGCGTCTGACCAAGCTCATAATGGACAAAGGTGGCACTCTGCCTACCGATGGAATTCGTGTCTTCCTTACAGACACACTCGAATCGCCCCACGCAGATCCGCCGAAGCCTCCTCTGTTTGCAAAAATATTGACCGATGAACACCGCCGTGCACAGCACGTCAAGAATCACACACGTGTTCTAGTCTGCATGGGAAATCCGCCATATGACCGCGAGCAAGAGGCAACGGGCGGTGACGGCCCCGTGCAGGAGCGGAAGGGTGGGTGGGTTCGGTTCGGTGATCCCAACGTGCCCACCGAGCAGCCCATTTTGCGGGATTTTATTGAACCCGCTACTGCGGCGGGCGCAGGTGTGCACCTCAAGAACCTTTATAACGATTACGTTTACTTTTGGCGTTGGGCGCTCTGGAAATTGTTCGAAAATCCGGATGCTGCTGGTGCCGGTATTATCTCATTCATTAGTGCCTCCTCGTATCTCCGGGGACCCGGTTTCGTCGGTATGCGTCAAAAGATGCGGCAGGCATTCGACGACCTGTGGATCATCGATCTGGAAGGAGATCAACACGGGGCGCGTAAAACCGAGAACGTATTCGCGATTCAAACTCCAGTTGCGATTGCGATTGGTGTTCGCTATGGGGAACCACATCCCACGGTTCCTGCTAAGGTTCGATATTCCAGAATCACCGGAACTCAAGAAGAAAAATATTCGAAGTTGGCTGCCATCCAGAACTTTGAAGCTCTGGATTGGCGGGATTGTTACCAAGAGTGGACTCAACCTCTGTTGCCTAAAGGCGAGGGTGATTATTTCTCATGGCCGCGTTTAACCGACCTCTTTCCGTGGCAGCACTCGGGCGTTCAGTTCAAACGGACATGGCCAATTGGAGAAACCGCCGAGGTGCTGGAATCGCGATGGAAAGTTTTGCTCGGGACGACGGGTGAGGACCGGCGCATTGCATTTAAGGAGACTGATCGGACGATAGATCGTCAGTACCCCCCGCTGGACGGTTCGCAAGTTCGTCTTCCCGCAATTTCCACTTTGCCCGCCAATGCACAGCCGATGCCGCCCACCCGCTATGGATTCCGCAGCTTTGATAGACAATGGGCGCTAGCGGATTCTCGCCTCGCAGATCGTCTCCGCGCCCCTTTGTGGCACGTGCAGAGCGCGGAACAGATTTATCTCACTAGCATACTTGCAGATGTGCTCGGATTAGGACCTGCAGCGACCGTAACTCCGTTCGTTCCTGACCTTCACCATTTCTCTGGACGAGGGGGAAGGATGTAATTCCACTGTTTCGGGATCCTGAGGCCGCGCAGGCAAACATTACTACTAACTTGCTAGCAATTCTCGGCGCCGCCTTGGGCCTACAGGTCGGTGCGCGAGATTTGCTGTCGTATGTCTTTGCATTGTTGGCCGCACCGACGTACGTGGAGAAGTTCAGCGAGGAGCTTACTATTCCTGGCCCACGACTCCCGATTACTAAGAATGGCAAGCTGTTCACTCGGGCAGTCGAACAAGGCCGCAAGCTGATATGGCTCCAGACTTTTGGACAACGGTTCGTGCCAGAAGGCTCCGGCTTAGGAGAAGTTCCCCAAGGCCAAGCGCGCTGCCTTCGGGGGATACCGACATCGCCTGATGGGTATCCGGACAAATTTTCGTATCACGCTCCGTCCTCGACGCTATACGTGGGTGAAGGCGTTTTCAGCCCAGTTTTAAACGGCGTATGGACATACAGTGTGTCGGGCCTTGAGGTCCTAAGATCTTGGTTGAGCTACCGGATGAGGTCTGGCGCAGGGCGTTCGTCATCGCCCCTAGATGAAATTCGACCGAGCAGCTGGACCGGGCAAATGACCCAAGAGCTCCTCGAGTTCATCTGGGTCCTTGAAGCAACGCTAGCGATGCTCCCGGAGCTAAGTGTCCTCCTTGACGAAGTCATTGGGGGCGAGACTTTCCGGGCAAGCGAGCTTCCCACGCCGACGGAGGACGAGCGGCGTGCACCAGCTGAAGAAGAACCAGAGCTGCAGCAAGAAATTGATCTCGGGAGCTAGTTGCCAGGTGTCCGGTTCATTTGCGTACGTTGCGAATGAGTGGACGATTCGGTCTCGTTGCGTCCCCAAACTTGTTGACGGGGCGCGGGGAGAATCCAGGACGGAACGTTCCCGAACATTCTGGAGGGTTGGCCACGATTTGACCGGGCGTGAGTTGCTCCCGTAGAATAATAGTTTCGGTTCCACTCCGAATATCTTCCTGGAGCAATCCAGGTCAATCGAAGGTAATAGAGCAACATGGCGAATCATTTTTCGGCGGTAAAGCGCGCCCGTCAGACAGAGAAGCGAACCGCCCGCAACCGGGTCAGCGCGTCGCGGCTGCGGAGCGCGTTACGCAGCATGCGCGAGAGCCTGGAAAAGGGCAACAAAACAGAAGCCATTGGAGTCTACCGGACAACGGTGTCGGCACTCGACAAGGCGATTCAAAAGGGCGTTCTGCACGAGAATACGGCGTCGCGCTACAAGTCTCGTCTGTCGAAGCGGTTGAGCGCCCTGAAGTAGGCGCGGAAAGCGCCCGGGCGGGGCGGAAAAAATTCCCCTTGACCTCCCCTGAGGATTTGCTAAACTGGACTGTTCCTCGGACATACAGGTAGTTCTGGCCGTCCTGACGAACCTCCGGCCGCAAAGCGCGACAAATCCCAAGAATTGAGCAACTTTCGCGCCGGGTGCGGCATCTATTTGGGTGACTCTGGCTTTCCTTTTACCAACCCCGCCCAAATGCAGTTTGGCCAGCTACCAAGGGGACCATCGTCCAGTGGGCGGGAAGGTGGGAACCCTTAGTGGAATCAATCCTTTTAGGAGAACGACAGCAAATGCGCTCTGATCGTGTATTTGATGCAGTGGAGACTTTGCGGAACCGGTATATGCTCTGCCAGCTTGCCTCGAAGGCAACGCGCAGGTTTCACCGGCCGAATACCCGCATTCAGGAAACCATGAACCAGGTGTTTGACCGGATCGCGGGGGCAGAACGTCAGGACATTTTGAGCGAACCGGAAAATTTTGCTGAGGCGCAAAGGCGGGCTGCTTAAGCAGCTCCGCCGTGTGCCCACACGGCGGCGAAACTCCTCCGAGAGACCCTCCCGAGAAAATCCATCCCGTAGGTGAATATGACCATCGCAGAACTGAAAGAAAAGAACATTACCGAGCTAACCAAGATCGCCCGATCTCTGGAACTGCCGGGCGCCAGCGGACTCCGCAAACAGGACCTCATCTTCAAGATCCTGCAGGCGCAAAGTGAAAAAGAAGGGCACATCTTCGCCGAAGGTGTGCTGGAGATCCTCCCCGACGGCTACGGCTTTCTGCGCTCGCCCGACTACAACTACCTGCCCGGGCCGGACGACATTTACGTGTCGCCGTCGCAGATTCGCAAGTTCGACCTGAAAACGGGAGACACCATCAGCGGCCAGGTGCGTCCGCCGCACGAAGGCGAAAAGTATTTTGCGCTGGTCAAGATCGAGGCGGTCAATTTCGAGTCGCCCGACGAAGCGCGCAACAAGATCCTGTTCGACAACCTGACGCAGCTGTATCCGCAGGAGCGGTTGAAGCTGGAAACCGTTCGCGAGAATGTCAGCGCGCGCGTCATGGACCTGCTCACACCGCTCGGCAAAGGCCAGCGCGGCCTGATCGTTTCGCCGCCGCGCGCCGGCAAGACCATGCTGCTCCAGAATGTGGCGAATTCCATCACCGCCAATCATCCCGAAGTCGTACTGATGGTGCTGCTGATTGACGAGCGCCCGGAAGAAGTTACCGACATGCAGCGTTCGGTGAAGGGCGAAGTGATCTCTTCTACGTTTGATGAGCCCGCGGCGCGCCACGTCCAGGTCGCCGAAATGGTGATCGAAAAGGCGAAGCGCCTGGTCGAGCACAAACGTGACGTGGTGATCCTGCTCGATTCCATCACGCGTCTGGCGCGCGCCTACAACACGATCGTTCCGCCTTCGGGCAAAGTGCTCTCCGGCGGCGTGGACTCGAACGCGTTGCAACGTCCGAAGCGGTTCTTCGGGTCGGCGCGCAACATCGAGGAAGGCGGCTCGCTGACCATCATCGCGACCGCGTTGATCGATACCGGCTCCCGAATGGACGACGTGATCTTTGAAGAGTTCAAAGGCACGGGCAACTCGGAGATCATCCTCGAGCGCAAGCTGGTCGACAAGCGCACATTCCCGGCCATCGATATCCAGCGCTCCGGCACGCGAAAGGAAGAGCTACTCATCCCGAAGGAAGACCTGCAACGTATCTGGGTGTTGCGCAAGGTGCTGAACCCGCTGTCGCCGGTCGAAGCCATGGAATTGCTCATCGAGCGGCTTGCCAAGGCGCAGAGCAACAGCGAGTTTCTGGCGAAGATGAGCTCGCTGTAGTGGTGGTGGAGCGCTAACTCGAAAAGTTCAGCGGCCCTAGGCCGACTCGTAGAGATGGGGCCGGAGTTCCTTCTCCGGAACATAACGCAGCGCCTGCCGGTAGATTGCCACCAAAGTTCCCCGGTCTAGCTCTTTGTGGTTGGGGATCGTCAATGTCTGCTGCACGCCTCCGGTCTGAAGCCGTCGCAGCTTGACATGGCTACCCCGCTGCGAAATCACCTTAAACCCGAAGAGAGAAAAGATTCTGATGACGTCTGTGCCGGAGAGAACCTTAAGTTTCGGCATGCACCAACGGCTCAAGCTCAAAGCTCGCCAAGATGGAAGGATTGTCCGCTAGGCCAAAGTCGGCGAGGTTTTCGCCCTCCAGTTGGAGAGCAATCGCTTCCCTCAGATTCTGTGCCAGTTCATCAAGCGTTTTTCCCTGAGTAATGACGGGCAAGTCGAGGCACTCGGCGACAAAATGGCTTTCGCCTCTGGAAATGTGAACTTGGATGATTTTCTTCACTGGCGCCATAGTAACCCCTAGCCAGTGGAGAATCAATCGGAGTTTGGTCGTCACCTAAGAAGCAATCCCCAAGCCAGACCCCCGAACGAACGTGTGCCCCGGCCAAACGAAGCAGCTTCGAATTGTGCACACCATTACCTTCGTGCGGTAACCGCGCCCTTCGCGCACCCTTTCCACATCCATACCGTGCTAAAGAACGATTGCCGCCCGCAGAATGCGGACCGGTGATGCAGGAGCATGGTATGGGGAAGTATGTTCTACCTCTGACGTTGATGTTCTGCGCTGTAACCGTCCAAGCCCAGTCGAAGCCAGTTTCGGATCTGACCGAAGTGCAAAGGAAAGCCGTGGCCTATGACACTGCCGCCCATCGCACCACAGTGAATGCCACCTGGGAGGATCCGCGCCAGAAACTCGAGCGGATGCAGATGGCGAACATTGTCATGGAACGGCAATTGGCGCTGCGGCGCGATACGGAAAAGCTGCTCAGCCTGGCTGCCGAACTGAAGCAGAATGTGGATAAGACCAGTCCGAATTTCTTGTCCATGGATGTGATCAAGAAGGCGCAGGAAATCGAGAAGCTGGCCAAGAGCGTGAAAGACAAGATGAAATACGCTTATTGAGCGATCTTGCCACCAAGCTCGCGCAGGCTGAGACGCGGCGAGCCGCGTCTCTACATTTAGGATGGTTCGCGGTGGGCGCCGGCCCAGGCTGCCCACGGAACTGTAATCCAGATGACGAGGGCGCCGAGCGCGAGTTGATGGGTGTCAGGTGGTGGCGGCGCGAACAGTGCTGCCAGCCATCCCAGCGACAGCAACGCAATCAGGCTCCAGATCGCCCCAGCGCCCACACGATCGCGCGCCCGCGTGGCGCTGAGATAAAGCCATATCCCCGCGCCCAAGAGCAGCACTTCGGCCGAGATCGATGCTGCCCACGAGTTCCACAAACCCAGTCCAACCCTGGGTCCACCCGGCCATAGCGGCATGTCGGGACGATGAGAGACGAAATCCAGCACCCAGTGGCTGACCACCAGCGCCGCCAACACCCACGCTCCTCGCACATAGTGTCGCACCAGGTAATAGATCAGGCCCACGGCCAGCGCCCAACGCAGCGCCATGGTCAAGCTGTGCGAGTAGGGATAGTCGTAGAAGTCGAAGGGCTGCACCTTGGTGATGCCCGGCACCACCCGAACATGTTCGAGGCCGAGCAACAGAAAAATCGGCCAGATCAGATCCAGAAACTCCGCGGCCAGGACCAAGAGAGCGAGCGACGTTCGGGGCGCAATCCGCTTCGCAGCCAGTGCTACACCGAAGTGGCCAATGAACATGGCAACAAATTATCACGTCCGGTTCGCGACGCGAGCGAAATTGAGCCTCCTTATCTGTTCTGCGAAAAGCAGCGACTAACGATGGCACGAACGGGCGCTGAGTACATTAGTAATCTTCCCAACGGCACTTGCACGGGTTGAAATACGTCCACCGGCACACTACCGCAAAGTCTTGTACCGGCAGACGGAGGAGTTATGAAGTTGGCAGGCCTTCCCAAGTTCGCGTTGCAGTCCACACTGGTGGGCGCATTGATCGTGGCGCTTTCCGGATGTGGCGGTACCAATCTTGCACTGACCCAGGGGAACTGGTCCGTGGCGGCAACTTCCTCGACGCCCGCAAACAGTTTCTCAGTTGGTGGAAACCTGACCCAGACGGGGAGCACCGTTTCAGGCACGATGTACGTTTCGGGCTCTGCTTGCTTTGATTCCTCGCAGCCCGTGACCATAACGGGAACCGTTAAGGGCAGCCGAGTCACGCTTACGTCGGCCGCCGTTGCGGGACAGGTGATCACGGTATCGGCAACGGGAACCGCCTCATCGCTGACCGGCACCTATGCCGTCGCGGGCGGACAGTGCGACGGCGACCAGGGCACAGTGACGGCCAATGCGGTCCCTTCGCTGAGCGGCACATGGAACGGCACAGTGCTTGTGAGCAGCGCCCCGGTGACGATGTCCATCGCGCTGACTCAAGCGGCGACGGCCTCGACGGACGGAACGTTTGCGCTTAGCGGAACTGTGACCTATACGGGATCGGTCTGCTCGAGTACTGCTTCCATCATTAACCCTTCTACAGGCGCCGGCACCGAACTGGGTGTGAATGCTGACCTTGGCACCGGCAGCTTCAACTACACGGCGTCTCTGGACAGCGCTACGGCACCCAAGAATATTACCGGCACTTACAGCGTGTCGGACTCTTGCGCATCGGATCTCGACCAGACCGTAACGCTCACTAAGCAGTAACGGCATCTCAAAATACAAACGCCATCCAGCCGTGCTGGATGGCGTTTTCTTTGCAGTTTCACTTCAAAGCAGCGCCCTGCCGACCGCGACCTTCGCTTCGCGGACGCCGGCTCACTCCGACCCGATTCGCATCCCGTAAAACGAGCGGTACACGAAGAAGACCGAGACCGCGAAGAAGGCGAGTGCCAGGATGTGCGTCAGGTTGGCGCCCTGGTCGCGGGTGAGCGAGACGGCCAGTTCGACCGCCAGCAGTCCGAACAACGTGGTGAACTTGATAACCGGGTTCATGGCCACCGAGGACGTGTCCTTAAACGGGTCGCCGACGGTATCGCCGATCACGGTTGCGTCGTGCAGCGGAGTGCCTTTCTGTTTCAGTTTTACTTCAACGATCTTCTTGGCGTTGTCCCAGGCGGCGCCCGCGTTGGCCATGAAGATGGCCTGGTAGAGAACGAAGATCGCTATCGAGATCAGGTACCCAATAAAGAAGAACGGTTCTACGAAGGCAAACGTCAGGGTCCCAAAGAAGACCGCGAGAAAGATGTTGAACATGCCCTTCTGCGCGTACTTGGTGCAGATCTCAACCACCTTCTTGCTGTCGGCAACGGAAGCCTTCTCCGCGCTGTCGAGTTTGATGTTGGCCTTGATGAACTCCACGGCGCGATAGGCGCCGGTCGTCACGGCTTGCGTGGATGCGCCGGTGAACCAATAGATCATGGCGCCGCCGGTGATCAGGCCGAGGAAGAACGGAGCGTGCAGCAGCGAGAGCTTGTCCACGTTCATTGTCAGCCCACTCGTCAGCCTCATGATGATGGAGAAGATCATCGTGGTGGCCCCCACCACGGCGGTGCCGATCAGCACCGGTTTGGCAGTCGCCTTGAAGGTATTGCCCGCGCCGTCGTTCTCTTCCAGCAAGTCCTTAGAGCGGTCAAAATTCACGTCGATGTTGAAGTCCTTCTTGATCTCCGCCTTGACGTTGGGCACCTGCTCGATCATCGAAAGTTCATAGACGGACTGCGCGTTGTCGGTAACCGGACCGTAGGAATCGACCGCGATCGTCACCGGCCCCATACCGAGGAAGCCAAAGGCAACCAGGCCGAAGGCAAACACCGGCGCGGCAATCATGGTGGCGGCCGCGCCCAAGCCCATCTGGCTGAAGAAGTAGGCAATCGACATCAGAGTGACCATCGAAAGCCCCAGCCAATAAGCCGAAAAGTTTCCGGCGACAAAACCGGAGAGGATTCCGAGCGATGCGCCGCCTTCTTTTGCCGAGGTCACCACTTCGTTCACGTGGCGCGAGTTCACCGAGGTAAAGACTTTAACCAGTTCAGGAATCAGCGCTCCTGCCAGCGTTCCGCAGGAAATGATCGAAGCCAGCTTCCACCACTGCGACGTGTCGCCGCCCAGGCTGGGGATGATGAAATGCGAAACGATGTAGGTGGCGACAATCGAAACGATCGACGTGAGCCAGACCAGCGAAGTAAGCGGCGTTTCAAAATTCATTTCGTTGGCGTTGCCGAACCTGGCTTTGGCGATGGCGCCGTTGATGAAATACGCCAGCGCGCTGGACACCAGCATCATGATGCGCATCACGAAAATCCACACCAGCAACTGTACTTGGATCGTCGGCTCTTTGACGCCGAGCAGAATGAAGGTAATCAGCGCAACGCCCGTCACACCGTAGGTTTCGAAGCCGTCTGCCGAGGGCCCGACCGAGTCGCCGGCGTTGTCACCGGTGCAGTCGGCGATCACGCCCGGGTTGCGGGCATCGTCTTCCTTGATCTTGAAGACGATCTTCATCAGGTCGCTGCCGATGTCGGCAATCTTGGTGAAGATGCCGCCGGCAATACGCAGAGCGGCTGCGCCCAGCGACTCGCCGATTGCGAACCCAATAAAGCAGGGCCCCGCATAGTCGCCCGGCACGAACAAAAGAATAAAGAGCATGATCAGCAGTTCGACCGAGATCAGCATCATGCCGATCGACATGCCGGCTTCGAGCGGAATCTGGTACACCGGGTACGGCTTCCCCGGCAGCGAGGCAAACGCCGTCCGGGAATTGGCGAAGGTGTTCACGCGAATTCCGAACCACGCCACCCCGTAGCTGCCCGCGATTCCCACCAAACTGAACGCCAGGATGATGATGACGCGCGGAATTTCGAAGTGCTGCAACACGCCAAAATAGAGCACGATGACGGCGGCAATGAATGCCCACAGCAGCATCAGGAATTTGCCCTGGGTCAACAGGTAGGTCTTGCAGGTTTCGTAAATCAGTTCCGAAACTTCCAGCATGGCTTTGTGCACCGGCAGGTTTTTCAGGCGCATATAGATGGCCATGCCGAAGCCCAGACCGAAGACGCAGAACAGCAGGCCGATCGTGAGCAGGCGGTGGCCGTCCATGCCGTGGCCATCGGTGCCGAGGAATGACACCGACGAAAGGTCGGGAAGTTGGAGAGCGGCCTCGCCGCCGCCGGCTTCTCCGGCGGGCTGCGCCAGCGCGCCAGCGGTGGTCAAGACCAGCAGAGTGGCAAAGGTCGCGGAAGTTTTCGCAAACCGGCATCCAGCGGACGCAAGGGTTGCGATCCAATTGCGCATAAGAATCCTCCAGGGATCAATCACTGATATTCAGGGATCACGACGCGTGATTTACTCCGGCCATGTCTTGCCCGCGCGAGATTTCCCTCGCAGGGAGACCGGCTGCCGGAGTTCCGAACACGCTTCCACCGCAAGACAGAATTTAGGAGTGCCGATTTGGCCGCGTCGGAATGCTCATGCCGCCGGTCGGGCCGCCTGCATGACAGGCTGCACACCTCCGGCACAAGGCAGTTGTTTATAGCATCTCGAAAAGGGTTGGGTCAACGGAGAGGACGCGAATAGCAAGACTCTAGTCGCGGCGCCCGGAACGGGTACACTGCCAGGCATGCTTTTCATGGTCATCGAACGTTTCAAAGGCGGCGACCCCAAGCCGATTGGGGAACGGTTCCGGCGCAGCGGACGAATGCTGCCCGAAGGCGTCATGTATCAGGCGAGCTGGGTGGATGCGGCAGGCGCCCGCTGTTTCCAGATCATGGAGGCGCCGGGCGCAGAAATGCTGAACGCCTGGGTCCAGCGCTGGGACGACCTGGTTGACTTCGAGATTGTGCCGGTAATTACGTCAGCGGACTTCTGGGCAAAGGCGCAAAGCGAATAAAACGGAGCCTGCTGCCCGCCCCGAAAACGTAATCATGGGATGCTTTCGTATAATTGAAGCTCATGCCTGCCTCCCTCGACTCCATCGTGTCCGCTACGCGGAAGCGTGTTTCCGAAAGCCGGCGAAACGCCGACCTGCGCGCGTTGGAGCGGAGAGCAGCGGAGCACCAGCCCAGGGGATTCCGCGAGCGGCTTCGCCGGACCGCACAGGGCGGGCCCGCGATCATTGCCGAACTGAAGAAGGCATCGCCTTCGAAGGGCTTGATCCGCGCGGATTTTCGCCCGGCGGACTTGGCGCTAGAACTGGAGCGCGCTGGCGCAGCTGCCCTCTCGGTGCTGACCGACGAAGAATTCTTTCAGGGCTCGCTTGATTACCTGCAGCAGGCGTCGGCGGCAACTTCTCTTCCCTGTCTGCGCAAGGACTTCATTGTCGATGAATTCCAGATTCTTGAATCGCGCGCGCACCGCGCCGATGCGATCCTGCTCATCGTTGCCTCTCTCGAGCAGGAGGAATTGGTCGTATTCGCTCGCAGCGCTCAAGCGCACAACCTGGATGTAGTGTGCGAGGTCCATGACGAAGGAGAGCTGCAGCGGGCGCTCGATGCCGGATGCGACTTGATCGGCGTCAACAGCCGCGACCTCAAGACCTTCAAAGTCGATCTTGCAACGGCGTTCCGGCTAGCCGAGAAAGTTCCTTCGGAATGCGTTCGTGTGGCCGAGAGCGGTATCCATTCCGGCGCAGACCTGGCACGGCTGCGGGCAGCCGGCTATGACGCGTTCCTGATCGGCGAATCGCTGATGCGGGCAGAGCGTCCGGGCGAGGCGCTCAAGGTGCTGATGGAAGAAGCGAAGGTGGTAGTCAGTGGTTAGAACTGGTTTCGAAAATCCTATTGGACGATGGAAAAGCCTGCCCTCAGGGGCTGAAGCCCAGTTTTTGCGCCGTTTCTGCGGCACGGCTGAAGCCGTGCCCTCCCAAGACCGATTTTTGAAACCAGTTCTAGCAACTAAGCATTAATCACCAGCTATCACCGACCACTATTCACTAGTTCTTATGACTTGGATCAAAATCTGCGGGATCACGAATCGTGAGGACGCTCGCGCGGCGGTGGATGCGGGCGCGAACGGGCTGGGGTTCGTCTTTTATGACAAGAGCCCGCGGCGGGTGACGGTCGAGACCGTGAAATCCATCGTTGCGGATTTACCTCTGAAGGTGGAAAAGATCGGCGTGTTCGTCAACGAGACCGTGGAGCGCGTGCAGCAGATCGTCACCGAGACCGGCCTCACCGCGGTTCAGCTTCACGGCGAAGAAAACGCCGAATTCAGCCGCTCGCTTTTCCGGCTGATGTCAAAAGGCTTGCGGCGGCCCATCATTTTCCGCACCTGCCCGGCGCACATCTTCGACAAACCCGCCGAGCAGAGCGTTGGTTGGGACCCGGTGTCCAGCGGGTTAGTCGAGCCCGATGAAGCCTACAAAGGGAAACGGGTGCAAAAGATTCACGTGGCCGAAAACGGCGATCTTTTTCTCGAGACGCACGGCTTCCGCCCCGGCGTGATCTCGGGCGTGCTGCTCGACTCTTCCGGCTCCGGGCAGCGCGGTGGCACCGGACAGACCTTCGATTGGGAACGGGTACAACCCTGGGCGGGCGTGATCAACAGCATCAGCAAACTGATCGTCGCCGGGGGACTGCGCGCGGACAACGTGCAGGAGGCAATCCACATCTTGCGCCCCTGGGGAGTGGACGTTTCGACCGGGGTGGAACGAGCGCCAGGGAAAAAGGATGCGACAAAAATCCACGCCTTTGTCCAAGCCGTGCGAACCGCGGACGAGAGTAACTGATCATGGCGACAGCGAGCGTTACCAAGCACGCACGCAGCACCACACCGAAGAAGCCCGCCGCGGCTGCGGCCGGCCGTTTCGGCGTCTATGGTGGACGCTACGTGCCCGAAACGCTCATGGCGGCGCTCGAAGAGTTAGAGCGCGAGTACGAGAAGGCGAAGCACGATCGCAAGTTTCAGCAGCGGCTGGACTACCTTCTGAAGCAGTATGCCGGACGTCCGACGCCGCTGTTCTTCGCGCGGCGTCTTACAGAAAAGCTGGGTGGAGCGAAGATTTACCTGAAGCGCGAAGACCTTCTGCACACGGGCGCGCACAAGATCAACAATTGCCTGGGCCAGGCTCTGTTGGTCGAGCGCATGGGCAAGCATCGCGTGATCGCCGAAACCGGCGCCGGGCAACACGGCGTGGCCACGGCCACGGTGTGCGCGCTGTTGGGCTTCGAGTGCGTCGTCTATATGGGAACCGAGGACATGCGGCGGCAGGAGTTGAACGTCTTCCGCATGCGACTGCTGGGCGCGGAAGTCCGCGGAGTGGACTCCGGGTCGCGCACGCTGAAAGACGCCATCAACGAAGCCATGCGCGACTGGGTCACCAACGTGCGCACCACGCACTATCTGCTGGGCAGCGTGCTGGGGGCGCATCCGTATCCGACCATGGTGCGCGACTTTCACCGCGTGATCGGACGCGAAACACGAAAGCAAATTCTCAAAGCCGAAGGCAAACTTCCCAAGGCGATCATTGCGTGCGTGGGCGGCGGCTCGAATTCCATCGGAATTTTCTACGACTTCCTCAAGGACAAGAAAGTCGAACTCATCGGTGTGGAAGCGGGCGGGCGCGGAGAAGCGCTCGGCCAGCATGCGGCGCGCTTTCGCGGAGGATCTCCCGGCGTGCTGCAAGGGACTTACTCGTATGTGCTCCAGGACAAGTCCGGGCAGATTGCGACCACCCACTCGATCTCGGCCGGGCTCGACTATCCTTCGATCGGGCCGGAGCACGCGATGCTCAAGGATTCTGGCCGCGCCCAGTACGTGCCGGCGTCGGACGTCGAGGCGCTGAAGGCGACGACTGTTCTGGCGCGGACCGAAGGGATTATTCCCGCGTTGGAGTCGGCGCACGCCGTGGCCGAAGCGATCAAGCGGGCACCGAAGATGAAGAAATCCGAGATTGTGATCGTGAATATTTCCGGGCGCGGAGACAAGGATGTCGGGATTCTGCGGGAGAACCTGAAGCTGGATTGATTCCTGGTTCAAATCCTCATGCCATTTCTTTTCGAAAACAAGCCCACTCTCGTCGCCTACTTGACCTGTGGCGATCCCGATCTCGTTACCACGCGCGAAATCGTGCTGGCGGCGATTGAGGCTGGCGCCGGGATCATTGAGCTGGGCGTGCCTTTCAGCGATCCCCTCGCCGATGGCCCTGTCATTCAGCGGGCCAGCGAGCGAGCGCTGAAGCATGGGACCTCGCTCGAACAGGTGCTGAAGCTGGCGGCGGAAATCCGAGAGCACTCGCAGTCGGCCGGTCTGATTGTTTTTTCGTATCTCAATCCCATCCTCCAGATGGGGATGCAAAAGTTCTGCAAGGTGGCGCGGCACGCGGGCCTGGACGGCGCGCTGATCACCGACCTGCCCGTCGAAGAGTCGGCCGAGTATCTGCGCGAAGCGCGCAAAAACGATCTAGTAACGATTTTTCTGGCCGCTCCCACCAGCACCGACGCGCGCTTGCAGCGGATTGCTGAGGTCTCCACCGGCTTTGTTTACGCGATCTCGCGCACGGGAGTGACCGGCGCGCAGCAAATGCCGGAAGATGCGAGCGGGCTGGTGAAGCGCCTCCGCCGCTTTACGAAGCTGCCAGTCGCAGTCGGCTTCGGAATCTCGACGCCCGAGCAGTTCGCCTCGGTCGGAAAGTTCGCCGAGGCTGCGGTCGTGGGCAGCGCCATCGTGCAGACGATCGAACGAAATCCCGGACGGGAACCCGCAGCTGTGGCAGAATTCATAAGGCGGCTCACGGCTCACAGCTGACAGCCATCAGCAAGGAAGCAGTGGAGAAGCCCTGGAGCTGTGTGCCGCAGGCCGTCAGCTGTAAGCCGTAGGCTGTGAGCGTCCCATGGACATTTCCGACTGGCGCAAGAAAATCGACGAACTCGACCGCAAGCTGGTGGAGCTGCTCAACCAGCGCGCTCGCGCCGCGATCGAAATTGGGCGGCTGAAGCGCAATACCGATCTGCCCGTGTACGAACCCGAACGCGAGCGGGAAGTGATCGCAAACGCGCAGAAGTGCAACCCGGGCCCACTGGCCGCCCGCGACCTGGCACAGATTTACGAGCGTATTATGGACGTAATGCGCAGCATTCAACAACACGAGATTGTTCCGGACTCCGAGCCCACGCCCCGCGGCACGGAGATTGATTCGAAATACCAGGATTAGAAAGCGGTCCGCGCCCGGCGACGACGCCGTGTCTTCCGCTCGCAAGCAGCACAAAGGCGAACGCACTCATGATTGTCGCAATGCAAGAATCGTCGTCGGAAGAACAGATCCAGCATGTGATCGATCAACTGGTCCGGATGGGCTTTGAAGTTCATCGCTCGACGGGCGCGCGCCAGACAGTGCTGGGCGGAGTGGGCGCGCCTCATGATTTCGACACGCGCGAAGTCGAAATGATGCCCGGAGTGCAGGAAGTCCACCGCATCTCCGCGCCCTACAAGCTGGCCGGGCGCAACTTTCGTCCGGAGGGCACGGTCGTAAAGTTTGCCAACGGGCTGGAGGTCGGCGGCCCAAAGGTTGTAGTGATGGCCGGGCCGTGCTCGGTGGAATCCCGCGAACAACTGTTTATCGTTTCCGAGCAAGTCGCAAAAGCCGGAGCCCGCGTCCTGCGCGGGGGCGCGTTCAAGCCGCGGTCGTCGCCGTATTCGTTTCAGGGAATGGGCGGAGAAGGCCTGAAATTGCTGCGCGAAGCCGGCGACCGCTTCAATCTGCTGGTGATCAGCGAAGTCATGGAGATTTCGCAGATTCCGCTCATGATGCCCTACGTGGATATCTTCCAGGTGGGCGCGCGCAACATGCAGAACTTCAACCTGCTGCGCGAACTCGGCAAGATCCGGAAACCGGTGCTGCTGAAGCGCGGAATTGCGGCGACGCTGGAAGAACTGCTGTTGTCGGCCGAGTACCTGCTCTCCGGCGGCAACTACGAGATCATTCTGTGCGAGCGCGGCATTCGCACCTTCGAGACTTACACTCGCAACACGATGGATATTTCGGCCATTCCGATCATCCACAAGCTGTCGCACTTGCCCATGACCGCGGACCCGTCCCACGGCACGGGACGCCGCGACAAAGTTGCGCCCATGGCGCGCGCGTCGGTCGCAGCCGGGGCCGATGCGCTGCTGATCGAGGTCCATCATCAGCCCGAGAAAGCGTTGTCGGACGGCGCGCAGTCACTTTATCCCGAGCAGTTCGCGAAACTGATGGACGAACTGCGCATGATCGCGCCCGCGGTCGGACGCGAGATCGCGTAGAGCAATTTGTGATTGGTGATTTGTAATTTGTAATTGCGGAGCAAACTTTACAAATTACAAATCACAAATTGCAAATGCTTTTCAAGCAAGTCACGATTATCGGCACCGGCTTGATCGGCGGCTCGCTGGGTCTCGCCCTGAAGAAGCGCCGCCTTGCGGGCCGGGTCATCGGCTGCGATCGCGCGCCAGTGCTGGAACACGCGCGCGATCGCGGCGCCATTGACGCGGGCGCCATCAACCCCGCCGACGCGGTACGCGGCAGCGATCTGGTGGTGCTGGCGACGCCGGTGCTTGCGATTCTGGATCACATTGAGCGCCTTGGTCCGGCGCTAGCGCCGCGCGCGCTCGTCACCGATGTAGGCAGCACCAAGGCGGAAGTTGCGAAGCGCGCGGTCAAATCGTTCGGGCGAGCAGCCGGGCAGCGCTTTCTCGCCGGGCATCCAATGGCGGGCAAGGAGCAAGCGGGCGTGGACTATGCCGATGCCGATCTTTTTGAAGGCGCGGCTTGGCTGTTTACGCCGCTGCCGCGCCAGAACGTTCATGCCGGACTGTGCGGAGAGTTCCTCCATTGCGTGGAAAAGCTGGGCGCGAAGGTAGCGATACTCGATCCCGCAGACCATGACCGCTTCTGCGCCTGGATCAGCCATCTGCCGCAGATGATTTCGACCGCGCTCGCCGCCACGCTGGTGGATGAGTTCGGCGAAGGTGCTCCTTTGCTCGATATCGGCGGCCGTGCGTTGCGTGAGCTGACCCGCATCTCGGGCAGTCCGTATTCGATGTGGCGCGATATTGCAATCACGAACAAGGACAATCTGGGGCGCGCGCTGTTAAAGCTGGAACAGCGGCTGACGCATATCCGCGAGAATCTCGATACCAAGCAACTGGCGGAAGAATTCGGGCGCGCACACCAGCTCAGAAAAAACCCCCCACGGAGACACGGAGGCACGGAGAAAAACAAGTCGTTAGGAAAGAAGAGCGGGTGAGTGGCTGGTGCTCTGATCTATCCCCGAAATCTGTTGGTTCTGACCCTGATTTTGGCCTTTCTCCGTGCCTCCGTGCCTCCGTGGTGGATTCTCTCTCGCTTTCCGATAGAATTCTTCTGCTATGCACAAGGTCGTTGCTAGCGCCGAAGAGGCGATTCAGGATGTGTTTGACGGCGCCACCATCATGGTGGGCGGGTTTGGGTTGTGCGGGATGCCGGAAAATCTGATCCGGGCGCTGGCCCGCAAAGGCACAAAGAACCTGACCACCATCAGCAACAACGCCGGCGTGGACGGCCTCGGCATGGGACTGCTTCTGGCCAATGGCCAGATCCGCCGGCACATCGGGACCTACGTCGGAGAGAACAAGCTGCTCGAGCAAATGGTGCTGAATGGCACCGTGCAGCTCGACCTGGTTCCGCAGGGGACGTTTTCCGAGAAGATTCGCGCCGGCGGTGCGGGCATCCCCGCTTTCTTTACTCCGACCGGTGTAGGCACTGTTGTCGCTGAGGGCAAAGAGGCGCGCGAATTCGACGGCCGCTCCTACATCATGGAACGCGCGCTGAAAGCCGACTTCGCCTTCGTGAAGGCCTGGAAGGGCGACACGTGGGGGAACCTCTCCTATCGCAAGACCGCGCGCAACTTCAACCCCATGATGGCGACCGCCGCCAAAGTCACTATCGCGGAAGTCGAGCACCTGGTGGAACCGGGCGAACTCGATCCCGACATGGTTCATACTCCGAGCGTCTTCGTGAAACGCATCTTTCAGGGAGAGTTGTTTGAGAAGAGGATTGAGAAGAGAACAGTGAGAAAGGCAGTCGCAGGATAACTGGTGTTATGTCGTTCGCTATTCGCCGTCGGTCGTTCGCCAAATCGCTCTGACCGGCGAAAAGCGAATAGCGAACGACGACTCGTCACGAAAGGCACTATGGCGGCCGAAACCAAGCCCTTGAAAGACACCGACAAGCGCGAACGCATCGTAAAGCGCATCGCGCGCGAGTTGCGCGACGGGTTCTACGTTAACCTCGGCATCGGTCTGCCGACGCTCATTGCCAACTACGTGCCGCCGGGGATGGATGTCATCCTGCAGAGCGAAAACGGAATGCTTGGGATCGGGCCGTATCCCGTCGAGGGCCAGGAAGACGCCGACCTGATCAACGCTGGTAAAGAGACGATCAGCGAACTTCCCGGTACCGCATACTTTTCCAGCGCCGATTCGTTCGCCATGATCCGCGGCGGACACGTTGACCTGAGCGTGCTGGGCGCGATGGAAGTGGACGAGCAAGGCAATCTCGCGAACTGGATGATCCCCGGCAAAATGGTCAAAGGCATGGGCGGCGCCATGGACCTGGTCGCCGGCGCGCGGCGCGTGATCATTGCCATGGAGCATACGACGAAAGACGGGCAACCAAAACTTCTGAAGAAGTGCACACTGCCGCTGACAGGAGTGAAAGTCGTGCACACCATCGTTACGGAAATGGCCTACATCAATGTGACTCCGCAAGGACTGGTGCTGGAAGAGATTGCGCCGGGACTGACGGCAGAGGATGTGCAGCGCGCAACCGAAGCGAAGCTGCACATCAGCCCTGCGCTAAAAACCATGCAGGGTTAGGACCGCAGCGGCTAAAGCCGGGATGCTTTGCGGACTTGCGGCACGGCTGAAGCCGTGCCCTCCCGTTCTTGATTCTCGCTCTACAGCAATTGGAGAACTGCTCTAGCCAAATCATTCTGTGCCGAACGTCTTGGCCAAGCGCTAAATGCTAAGTGCCAAGTGCTACTTCAAGTGTGGCGAAGCCGGAACGGAGCGCTCAGCAGCCGCGCGGGCAGCATCACAACGGCCCAGATCAGGGCGAGCACCCCGTGCACGGCGATCCCGAAAAGGCGAAAGGGTAACAACAGGAGCCACACGAGGGGATACAACACCAGAGCCAGCAACGCCAGAGGCCAGCACAGCACGAACAGAAGGCACCAGAGGAGAAATGCGACCATGGGACACCTCGCCATGATTATGTACGGAGGCATCGCGGGAAAAGTTCCGGCATAGCTCTTAGCTGTCGACCCGTCAGCTCTTAGGTTTCAGGTCGCAGAGAAAGGTCGTTTCGGTGGCGCTGGCGGAGACGCGGCAAGCTGCGTCTCTACGAGGGTTTTTGCGCTAACTGGCGCAGAGATTCCGTGTAGGGGGCGCGGGCGATGCCGCGCTCCGTGATGATCGCGGTCACGTAGGGCGCGGGCGTGACGTCGAAAGCGGGATTCTCGATCTCAACGCCGTCGGGGACCATTCGTTTGCCGGCGATGTGGGTCACTTCTTTTGGGTTGCGCTGCTCGATGGGAATCTTGCTGCCGTCGGGCGTATCCAGATCCACGCTCGAAATGGGCGCCGCCACGTAAAACGGAATGCCGTGTTCTTTCGCTAACACCGCAACGGTATAGGTGCCGATCTTGTTGGCGACGTCACCGTTGGCAGCAATGCGGTCGGCGCCGACGACGATTGCGGCGATTTTCCCCTGCTTCATCATCGCGCCGGCCATGTTATCGGAGATAACGGTGGTCGGAATGCCGTCTTTCATCAACTCCCACGCCGTCAGGCGCGAGCCTTGCAGAAAGGGGCGCGTCTCGTCGGCATAGACGTGGATCTTCTTTCCTTGTTCGATGGCAGCGCGGATCACGCCGAGAGCGGTGCCGTAGCCCGCGGTGGCCAGCGCTCCCGCGTTGCAGTGGGTGAGCACGCCGCCGCTCACGGGCATGAGCGCTGCGCCGTGGCGTCCCATGGCTTGATTGGCGGCGATGTCCTCGGCGTGCATGCGCTGTCCTTCTTCGATCAGCGCCTGCTTGATCTGCGCGATTGGGCGGACGCGGAGGGTTTCAAACTTCTCCTGCATGCGTCGAATCGCCCAGAAAAGATTGACCGCGGTCGGACGCGTCTGGCGGATGATCTCGCAAATCTGGTCGAAGTCTTTCTTGAGGTCGGCGCCGTTCTCGGCTTTCGAGTTCTTCACGCCGAGCGCGATGCCCATGGCGGCCGCCACACCGATCGCCGGCGCGCCGCGCACGACCATATTGCGGATCACGTCCGCCACTTGCTGGTGCGTGGTGCAGTTTACATACACTTCCTCGGTGGGCAGCTTCGTCTGATCAATGAAGCGCACGCCGGAGTCGGTCCATTCGAGAGTTTGGATCATGAAGCAGTTCTCAGTTCTCAGTTCTCAGTTCTCGGTTCTCAGTGGCGCTTGGCACTTAGCCAAGGCTGGTCCGAAACGAATCCGCAGTGTTGGGCGCCTGATGCTTTGGCCAAGTGCTAAGTGCTAAGTGCCAAGTGCTCCCTTCTCACTTCGTTCGCCGTGAAGATCGAAATAAACGGCGCCGGAGCCGCGGCTTTCTCGACACTCGGCCGTCCATGTGCTTCCTGCCGTTCGACCAGGCACATCACGCCAATCACTTCGAATCCGAATTCGCGGGCGGCTTCGATGGCTTGCACGGTGGAAGATCCTGTCGTGCACACGTCGTCCACGATCAGCACGCGGGCGCCCTTTTCAGCAAAACCCTCGATGCGGCGGCCGGTGCCGTGTTGCTTCTCCGACTTGCGCACCAGGAAGCCGTGCATCTTGCCACTGGTCACGGCGACTGCGACCACGATAGGGTCAGCGCCCAAAGTGAGGCCACCGATGGCGTCGGCTTCCCATCCCCGCTCACGGATTTCCTCCAGAAATGCCTGGCCGGTCAGTTGCACGCCGCGGGCGTCGAGAGTGGTGGTGCGACAGTCGATGTAGTAGTCGCTGGTCGCGCCCGACGAAAGCTTGAATTCTCCCAGGCGAAACGATTTCTGCGCCAGCATCTTCAGCAGTTCTTGTCGCGCGGCGGACATGAAGTTTCTACGATAGCACGGGCTAAAGGCCCGAGTTCTCGGTTCCCAGTTCTCAGTTCTCAGTGTTCAATGCGATGGGCATTTTCTGAGAACTGAGAACTGGGAACTGAGAACTCTATTGATTGAGTTTCTCCAGATGCCGGAATCCGTCGGTCGCGACGAACATCAGCGCCGAGATCGTGCCGTTGTACGCAACGTGCATCAGCAGGCTGGCGGCGACAGAATTTTTCTGGGCTCTCACGATTGTCAGGACCAGTCCGACGAGAAAGATCACCACCAGCGGGCCCCAGGCGAACCTCAACTGCGAACCGTGCAGCAACGAAAAACCCAACGCGGTTAGCAGTACAGCGGCCGCCAAGCCAAGGTGGCGTTTCAGAACCGGATAGAGGAAGGCACGAAAAAGGAACTCCTCCATCACCGGAGCCATGGTGATGCCGAAGATCGTAAGCGCCCAGGCTTCGGCGGGCGTCCGGAAAAAACTATCGATGGGCAGATTTTTGGGAATCGGCAGCAGATGTGCCAAGCCTTGCAAGGCAAGTGAGAGCACAAATCCCCAAAACATGTACGTACCCGGATTGGACGGCCAGTTCCAGTGGATCGCGGCCAGAAAGTCGGGACGCCGCCGCTCGCGCGTAATCAGAAGATACATGTAGGCAAAGATGAGGAGATATCCGACGGCCTGCCCTACCACCACGACCAGGGCGTTGCGGGCCAACTCGGTCACATCCAGGTGTGGGTAAACCCATCGCTTGGCGGCGAGCAGCACTCCGATCATGCTGATTGCCAGCGCGCCAATCGTGATCGAGACCAGCTTCAGGAGATCCCAGCCGTTCCAGGCCGGATCGGGCAACGGGCCGGGAACTGTCTCGGCCAGAGAGCTCGCCGGGATCGCCGACGTTAGTTCGGGATAAGCTGCCGGCACCGCTTCCGGATTTTCGGGAAAAGGATTCAATGGACTTCCTGCGGACTGGGTTGCGCGTTCATGGCTGGCTTCGCGCCGTTGAAATATGAGGCCAGCGCTTGTCCAGTGTAGGACTTTTTCACGCGCGCGACCTGTTCCGGAGTGCCTTGCGCGACGATGCGTCCGCCTTCTTCTCCGCCTTCCGGGCCGAGATCGAGGATCCAGTCGGCGTTGCGGATGACGTCGAGATTGTGCTCGATAATGATGACCGTGTTTCCCAGATCAGTAAGCCGGTGCAGCACGTCGAGCAGCTTTCGCACATCGTCGAAGTGCAGGCCGGTGGTGGGTTCGTCTAACAAGTAAAGAGTCTTGCCGGTCTGGCGCTTGCTCAATTCGCGGGCGAGCTTGATGCGTTGCGCTTCGCCGCCAGAGAGCGTGACAGCGGACTGTCCAAGATGAATGTAGCCGAGGCCGACATCCACCAGCGTTTGCAGCTTTTGTTTCACCTGCGGGATGTTTTCGAGAATCTGGAGCGCGTCGGAAACCGGCGTTTCGAGCAGGTCGGCGATGGAATTGCCGTTGTAGCGCACGGCGAGCGTTTCGTGATTGTACCGGCGGCCTCCGCAGACTTCGCACTGGACGTACACATCGGGCAGGAAGTTCATCTCGATGCGGCGCTGGCCTTCGCCCTGGCAGGCTTCGCAGCGTCCGCCGGGGACGTTGAAGGAGAAGCGTCCGGGCTTGTAGCCGCGCTCGCGCGACTCGGGCAGCATGGCGTAGAGATCGCGAATCTGCGCGAACATTCCCGTGTAGGTTGCGGGGTTGGAGCGCGGCGTGCGCCCGATGGGTGACTGGTCGATGCGGATGACCTTGTCCACCAGTTCCGATCCGCTGATCGACTTGTGAGTGCCGGGCTCTTCCCGTGAACGGTAGAGCTGTTTGGCAAGAGCGCGGTACAGGATGTCGTTTACGAGTGTGGATTTGCCTGATCCCGAGACGCCGGTCACGACCATCATCACCCCGAGGGGAAAGGTCACGTCGAGATTTTTCAGGTTGTTCGCGCGCGCTCCCAGGACGGTGATCGCCTTGCCGTTGGGACTGCGGCGCTCGGCCAGCATGGCAATCCGCTGGCGGCCGGCCATGTAGGCGCCGGTCAGAGACTCGGCGGAAGCGACGATCTGCGCCGGTGTGCCGCAGGCGACGAGCGCGCCGCCGTGGCGGCCGGCGCCGGGTCCGAGGTCGATGACATAGTCGGCGCGGCGGATGGTCTCCTCGTCGTGCTCGACGACCAGCACGGTGTTGCCGAGATCCCGCAAGTTTTCGAGCGCGGCCAGCAGACGTCCGTTGTCGCGGTGGTGCAGACCAATCGAGGGCTCGTCCAGAACATAGAGCACTCCGCGAAGCTTAGAGCCGATCTGGGTTGCCAGGCGGATCCGCTGCCCTTCTCCGCCCGAAAGCGTGGCTGCCGATCGACTGAGAGAGATGTAGCCCAAGCCAACTTCGTGCAGGAACTGAAGGCGCTCCGTGATCTCGTGCACGATGCGGCCGGCAATCGTCTCTTCGCGGCCCGCCAGCTTGATCTTCCGCGCCGTCTCCAGCGCGCGCGAAACCGGTAGCGCCGTGAAATCGGCGATGGACATGCTGTTGACTTTTACGGCCAGACTTTCCGGACGCAGCCGTTTGCCGTGGCACACCGGGCATTCGGTGGCCGACATGTAATCGAGCAGGTATTCGCGGTAGGTATTGGAGCTGGAGGCCTCGAGGTTCTGTTTGAGGTGGCCGAGAATCCCGAGAAAACCGGTCTTGCCGCCGCGCTGCGGTTCGCCGTAGAGCAGGATGTTCTGGATCTTGTCGGGAAACTTCTCGAAGGACGCGGCCAGATCGATACCGTATGCTTCGGCCACCAGTTGCAAGCCGTGATTCAGGTTTTGCGAGGCCGAGCCGGGCCCGAGACCGCCATCGAGCAGGGGCTTGGACCAGTCCACAATCACCTTGGCGGGATCGAAATCGTAGCGGCTGCCCAAGCCGTGGCACTCCGGACAAGCCCCGTACGCGCTGTTAAACGAAAACGACCGCGGCTCGAGTTGCGGGACGCTGATGCCACAATCGGGGCAGGCGAGGCGCGAGGAATAGAGCGTCTCGTCGCCGTTGACCACCGCCACCAGCACCAGCCCGCCGCCCAACTTCATGGCGAGGCCGACAGAAAGCTCCAGGCGGTGCTCGATTCCGGGCTTGACCAGCAGGCGATCAATCACCACTTCGATGGTGTGGTTCTTGCGCTTGTCGAGGCGGATGTCGTCTTCAAGATTGACCAGCTCGCCATCCACGCGGGCTCGGCTGAAGCCGTGCTGGACGAGTTTCTCCATCTCTTTCTTAAATTCGCCTTTGCGGCCGCGCGCGATGGGCGCCATGATCATGACGCGGTCGTCGGGCGTAAGTGCCATCACGCGCTGCACGATCTGTTCCGCCGACTGGCGGGGGATGGGCTTGCCACAATTCGGGCAGGGCGGCACTCCGATCGAGGAATAGAGCAGCCGCAGGTAGTCGTAGATTTCGGTGATCGTGCCGACGGTCGAGCGCGGACTGCGGCTGGTGGTCTTTTGCTCGATGGAAATGGATGGGCTCAGGCCATCGATGGCGTCCACGTCGGGGCGCTCCATCTGGTCGAGAAACTGGCGGGCATAGGCGGAGAGGGTCTCCACGTAGCGGCGCTGGCCTTCGGCGTAGATGGTGTCGAAGGCAAGCGAAGATTTGCCCGACCCGCTCAACCCGGTAATCACCGTCAGGGTGTTACGTGGGATCTCCACGTCGATGTTCTTCAGGTTGTGCTGGCGCGCGCCCCGCACGGAAATTTTCGTAATCGCCATCAGAACGCAAAAATATTGGACTTCCGTAACGTGGACGGGTCCCCAGAAATGTTGGAGAGTGAAAATACGTAGTGCGACTACCGTATCTTAGTTGTTAACAGAGGCGGTCGTCAAACGCGGATACAGTAGGAGATTCGCAGCCGTGAGCGGTCGAGGCGGCTGTGAGTAAGGTGCTGAAACGGTGAACGCCCTTTTGGTTGTTCTTCTTATCGGTGGTACTGCAATTGTGTGTGTAGCTCTCGGCGTGTTCAGCGCCTACTGCGCTCTGACCGGACTGTTAGCCGCCTGCAATCCTTCCCGAGCCACGACACCACTCGCCACGCTTGTGCCGCGCCAGAGCTCGGCGAGCGGCGATTAAACACAGCCCTCCGAAGGGTTCCCTCGAAATGAAGGGCTGCTGCAGCCCTGCAGCTCCCGGAAAATCCACCTGCCGCTAACTCATTGGTTGTCGGGTGGCTGCTGGTCCGGGCGAGGCGGCATTGGCACCCCGGGGGGAAGCTGTTGTTGCTGCCGCTGACGGAGCATCTCCAAAATCTGCTCGGGCGTCTTCGGCCCGGCGTTGGGTTGCAAACCCTCCGGTGCGGCGCCATTGCCGCCGGCCTGACCTTGTGCTTCGTCCTGGTCAGCATCCTCATCCGTGTCCGTATCTTCGGCGTCGGCCTCTTCATCGTTGGCTGCAACAACCGCCCCGCCCGGGCCCATCCCAGGGGCCATTTGTGCCCGTTCCGGCGGCGCGTACTGCTGGGGAGGCTGATAAGCGTTGGCCACCGTCTCGCCCGCTCCCCCAGCCGGCTTCATGGTTAGCGTTAGGCTCGCCAGGCTCGCCGGGTCCGACGCCGACCCCACCATCACGTAGTTGAAAGCCGAGCCGTTGAGCAGGCTTGCAAGCACGTCCCGCGCCGGTCCCGGACCGAGCCGGGCTGCCACCCTCTCGGTGGCGCTGGGCGGAACTTCAATCGCAGCTCCTGTGCGTCTGTGCACCTCGCGCAGGATGTCTCCCAGACTCGAATTCTGAGCCGCGATGGTGAGCATGCCATCTTGATAGCTAACCTGCGGGGGGGCTGACGGAAGCTGATCCATCGGAACTTGAGTCAGAGGCCCGCTGGGCAACGCCGACGTTGCGACTCCGCGCCGCGCCATCGGCTGCCGCAAGAGTCTAATGTCTGGGTGGTGCGAAGGAGTTTGTCCGAAAGAAGAGGCTGCCAACAGGGGAAGGCCCCAAGAAATCAACGCAATCCATTTGCCTGTTCCCGGCATAAGAACCCCCAGACCCCGCGCGCCAGTTGCCAAAGGGAACTGGTCACGCTTCAGTTAAATCTTAGCACTGTTTGGAGAACGCCCGGGGGCGTTATTTCTTGCGTGGCAGGGCTCCCTGGCCGCTTTTGCAGGTATAACTTCTGTAAGCATTTACGGACTCCGCGGGTTCGACGGCATCGTAGAATGCAGGGGGAGACCGACCCTTGACCAAGGCTTCGCGCAAGGCGTCCTGGAATCGCCGGCTCTGGCACGGAGGGTGGTGGCTGGCGCTGATCTGGATGGTGGCGAGCGCGGAAGCTCAGACCTGCCAGAGTGCCAGCGACATGGATGCCACGGTCCGCAGCGCGCTGGAGACGGCGGCCCGGCACTACTTCGATATGGCCGCACGCGGGGAATCCGCCGCTCTCCAACAGAATGCCATTCCCGCGTTGGCGGCGAACTTTAGCGGAATCGAGGCAGCCGTCAAGGACAACCAGCCTGCCTTCGCAGGGGCGCAAGCGACCGTCCGCCCTCCGTTCTTGCTGGCGGCCGATGGCAACCAACCGCTGGCGCGTGCCGAGTTTCTCTGCGGCGTTTTCGGATCTTTCGGCCAGACCAGAGATAGCGCCGTCTTCGTCCTCAACAATCTCCCGCCGGGTAAATATGGTGTCGCCATCGTGGACGCAAAAGGAAGTCAGGACACACGAACGCTGACCATGATCCTCCAACAACTGGGCGCGGACTGGAAGCTCGCCGGGTTTTACGCCCGATCCTCGCAGGTCAACGGTCATGATGCGACCTGGTTCGCGCAGCGTGCCCGGGAGTTCAAGACCAAAGGCCAGAATCGCAATGCCTGGCTCTACTTCCGCGAAGCGATCACGCTGACTACCCCGGCCGACTTCATGAGCACTCTCTCCACTGACAAACTCTACGACGAAGCGCAGTCCGTGCAGCCCAGTGATCTTCCGCTGGACGGGAACATGGTGGACCTGAGCGCGGGCGGCACAACGTATAAGCTGATCGCGATATTTCCGCTGAGCGTGGGCGGCGAACTCGACCTGGTGGTGAAGTATCAGGCTGCGGATGTCTCCAACACCCTGCAAACGTTTCAAACGAACAACGCGTTGATCAAGGCTCTGGTGGCGAAGTTTCCCGAGTTTCGCGACGCGTTCGCCGGAGTGGTGGCCCGCGCGGTCGAGCCTTCCGGGCAAGACTACGGTTCCATGCTGCCGATGAAAGAGATCAAATGAAAACCAGGTGTCAGGTCTCAGGAAGGCCAATGATGGGTTTCACTGAGAACTGAGAACTGAGAACCGAGAACTGAGAACTGATACTGAATGCTCGCCTTCCCCGTCACCTTCATTGCAGCTGCCGAAGACTCCGGCCAGCGTCTTGACCAATACCTGGTCTCGAAGCTGCCGGAGGTGAGCCGCGCCCGAGTCCAGCAACTGATCGCTAAAGGCGAGGTGCTGGTCAGCGGGAGTGCGGCCCGCGCGTCTCTGCGGCTGAAGGGCGGGGAAGAAATCACCGTCACGGGCCCGCCCCAGGCACCTCCGCTGCGCGCAATTCCGGAGGAAATTCCGCTCGATATCGTCTACGAAGACGACGATCTGGCCATCGTCAACAAGCCCGCCGGCATGATGGTGCACGCCGGCGCCGGAGCAACCGAAGACGCCCGCAACCGCGGCACATTGGTGAACGCGCTGCTGCATCATTTTGGCGCGCTTTCAGGAATCGGCGGCGAACTGCGGCCCGGGATTGTGCACCGCCTGGATCGCGCTACCAGCGGATTGATGGGGGTCGCCAAGAACGACGAATCGCATCGCCGGCTGGCGCGGCAATTCTCGTCCCGCGAAGTGCACAAGACTTACGTGGCCCTGGTACAGGGCTGGCCGAAACAGGAGCGCGGCACGATTCAGAGCTCGATCAGCCGCGATACGCAACGCCGTATTCGCATGACCACGCGTCGTTCGGGCGGGCGCGAAGCGGTGACGCATTACGTGGTAAAGCGCAAACTGAATACGGTGTATGGGAAGTTTGCCCTGCTGGAACTCAAAATCGAGACTGGGCGCACCCACCAGATTCGCGTGCACCTGTCGTCGATCAACCATCCGGTGGTAGGCGACACGCTCTACGGCGCCGCGCGGGAGTTGAAGAGCGAGTCCGGCAAAGTTCGAGCGGCGGGACAAGCGCGGACCTTGACGCTCGATCGGAATTTTCTGCATTCGGCGGCGCTGGAATTGAAGCATCCGAAAACGGGAGAGGCGATGCGCTTCTCGTCGGCGCTGCCGGAGGAGCTCGAAGCCTGGTTGGCGGATTTGGGGCAGGGCGGGTAACAACGGGCCGTCGGAGTGAGTTACGACGGTGATCCTGCGGGCGCTACGGCACCAGCTATAATGAAGCGAATCCCCATGAGATTGCGCTCTCCTTTGCTATTGGCTGGTTGTTGGACGGTTGCCTGCTTCGTGGCCCGCCCGACCGCCGAGGCGG